>ENA-OQMZ01001013-OQMZ01001013.1-human-gut-metagenome-genome-assembly--contig:-NODE-1013-length-10874-cov-4.403741_pt1 | contig 10874 bp, 14 predicted proteins | sample MGYA00242621_ERZ504862 | MGnify/ENA primary metagenome ERZ504862 (study PRJEB26092, sample SAMD00036393) | human gut metagenome | host: Homo sapiens | study: EMG produced TPA metagenomics assembly of... | reverse complement strand
CCTCGCCGGTCGCAGCATCGACCGCCACGACCTCGGCGCCCGCACCGCCCCTCATCCCAGCCGGCGCGCAGAATGCGGGCTGCGGCTTCCTCGAGCGCGGCGATGAGCTCCTTGGTGGTGTCGAGCACGCGCTGCAGGTCGTCACCGCTCGCTTGTTCAACATGAAAACCCGTGCTTGCAACTACCGGCACGCCAAAGCGCGTGGCCAGCGCCGCCGCGATATCGTGCGCCGGGATCTCGTCTCGATGGCACGGAACGGCCAGGATGCTCACCGTTGCCGTACGGCCGGGCTCGGGGCGCGGAATGGCCTGCGCCGTGGCGCCCAGGTGCGCAAACTCCGGCGAGCAGGCGTACACCGCCATGCCTCGCGGCGTCACCGTCAGCTGGGCCTCGAGCGCAAACTTGCCCTCGCCCACTGCAACCTTTGTCGTGTGCATACCCATGGGATCTCCTGCCGCCCGCGATGTACCTGAGACCATCTTCGCCTGTATTGCGACTATACAGGCAAGCCCTCCATGTGACAAAGGGACTGCCCCTTTGTCACATTCTGTTAGAGTTGCAGGGATTGAATCCCGCTTATTCATGCGACATTGGAGTGACAACCTTGACCGCCGCAACCACGCCTAAAAGTAAGCCAACCGCCGCCGCGCTCTCCCCCGCGCGCACCAAGCTCTGCCTGGCGCTGCTCGTGCTGTTGGGATTCTCGCTCGGCTGCTCCGAGTTCGTGGTCATCGGCATCGAAAGCGACTTGGCAACGGAACTCGGCATATCACTTGCACTGCGGGCCAGCTCATCAGCGTGTTTGCGCTCGTCTACGCTATCGCGACGCCGGTGCTCGCGCTCAGCACGGGGCGATTCCGCCGCTACCAGCTGCTCGTGTGCTATAGCGTCGTCTTTGTGCTCGGCAACCTGGTCATGGCGTTGGCTCCCAACTTCCAGGTGCTGTTTATCTCACGCATTGTCCTGGGCTCTGTCTCGGGTGCGCTGCTCGCCGTGGGCGTGACGTACATCCCTGAGCTGCTATCCCCGCAGCAAACCTCACTTGCCATCTCGGTCGTGTACGGCGCGTTTTCCGTGGCGATGGTCTTTGTGACCTCGATTGGCAAGTTTGTGGCCGACACACTCGATTGGCACGTGGCCATGTACGGCACGCTGACCTTTGCCGTTTTGATCTGTAGCGCGCTCGTGGCGTTTATGCCTCGCGCCGGGCAGACCGATGAGCCCGCCACCTTCCGCGAGCAGGCGGGGCTACTACGCGAGCCGAGTATCATCACCGGCATGCTCATCTTCTTGTTTGGCGTGGGCTCGGTCTACGTATTCTACGGCTACGTGACGCCTTATCTGGAGCAGGTGCTGGGCATGGATACCGTTCAGGCGAGCACCACACTTATGGCCTATGGCGTGTTCTGCCTGATCTCGAACATCCTGGCGGATGGATCGATGCGCGTTTTGGCATGAAGGCGCTGCTGGTTACGTTTGTGCTGCAGGCGGCGGCACTGCTCGGGCTGTTTGCCGTGGGCGCCGCCATGCGCTCGCGCTGGTCTTTGTCTTTAGCCTGGCGATGCTCATGTACCTGTTCTCGGTCTCATGCATCACGCACTTTATGGACGTGGCACGCAGCCGCCATCCCAAGTCGATGGTACTCGCAAGTTCGGTTGAGCCCATGGCGTTTAACGTCGGCATCTCGTTTGGCACCGCAGTGGGCGGCGCGTGGTAAGCAGCGTTGGCATTGCGTACGTGGGCGCAGTGGGCGCCGCGTTCTCGCTTGTGGCCTGGGCCCTCACGCTGGTGACGATTAAGCTGGCTCGCTGGGAGCGCCGTCGTCAATCAGCACGGCCCTCAATACGGGCATAGGGGCAAACATAGCCCAAGGTGGCGAGTAACCGGTGAAAACCGCCCAATATGAGTATGTTTATCCGCCTGGAAGCTTCAGCAGTGCAATTTCGTGTATTTGAGATACACGCTTTTCTATTATTTCGTGTATTTCAAGTACATGAAATCGTACTAAACTATGTATCTGAAGTACACGAAATTGGAAAGGCGGCCCCATGCGCAGATCAATCGAGTCCGTTATCGAATCATGGGCGACAAAGGACGCCTCACGCCCCCTCCTCATCCGTGGTGCGCGACGCGTAGGCAAAACGTACGCTGCCGAGGAAATCGGCAGGCGAATCGCCGGCGATGCGTTTGTCAAACTCGACTTTCAGACCGATCTTGAGCTGATCGCTCCGCTGTTCGATTGTCCCACCGACGACGTTGACACCATCGTGGCGCGGATTTCAGACTATAAACGCGCCCCCATTCGCAAAGAAACCACCTTCATCCTGTTTGACGAGGTGCAGCTCTGCGAACGGGCGCTCAACTCGCTTCGCTTTTTTTCGGGTTCGGGCTGGCGCATATGCGCGACCGGCAGTCAGCTCGGCGTCGCCACGCGCAAACGTAAGCTGCCTTTTCCCAGCGGCGTTCGTCAAGAGACCATGCATCCTATGTCGTTCGAGGAGTTTCTCTGGGCGCTCGATGAGGAGCAGATGGCCGATGCCATTCGTACCCACGCCGGCACGCTCGAGACCTACGCCGCGCACCAAGCCGCGCTCAGCCTGTTTCATCGATACCAGATCGTGGGCGCATGCCCGCCGCCGTCAACGCATATCGCAAGGCGTTATCCATCGAGGATGCGCGCGTCGAGCAGCGCGAAATCAACGAGACCTATACCGCCGATATGACCGACCCCGAAAACGGGATCAGCGGCGTGGCGGCACGCAAGGTCTGGCGCTCCATTCCGTCCCAGCTGCTGAGATCGTCCACAAAAAAATTCAAGTACTCCGAGGTCGAACGCGGAGGCCGTCGCGCCAAGCTTATCGAGCCGCTCGACTGGCTCGAAGGCGCCGGTATCATATCGGTCAACAACCTGACCGAAGGCATCGAGCTCCCCTCGTTCCCTTCGACGACGAAGATGGAAGTTTCTTTAAGGTCTATCTTCTCGATACCGGCCTCATGTTCTACAAACTCGGCATCAACCCGAGGCTCTGGCTCGACCTCAAAGAAGATTCCGCCATAGCGCTATCTTCCGACTTCCGAGGCGCCCTGGCGGAAAACTCGGTCATGCAAGCATTTTCGGGTAACAGCTTGCAGACGTATTACTGGGTGCCGCCGTCGTCTTGGAAGACGACCGGCGAGCTCGATTTTCTACTTCAGACCGACCGTATGGAAATCGTGCCGTCGAGGTAAAGTCCGCACGCAACGTGCGCGCGAGAACCTCGGGTCGTTCATGGACAAAGCCCGATCGCCATATGCCTACATTTTGTCCGAGAACAATTTTTTCCGCAGCGAAACCGATGACGGGCGCGAGCTACGCCACCTCCCTTGTACGCAGCGGGCTTTATTGGAGCAGACTGCCTCAAGAGCAGTCTGTAAGCCCTGCGCGACCGCCTAGAAAGGAAACCGCATATGCACCGCGTACTGTTTATCTGTCATGGGAACATCTGTCGCTCGACGATGGCTGAGTCGGTGTTTACCGAGCTGGTGCGGCGCGCCGGGCGCGCGGGCGAGTTTGTCATTGACTCCGCTGCGACCTCGACCGAGGAGATCGGCAACCCGCCACACCACGGTACCGTTGCCAAGCTGCGCGAGGTCGGGATTCCCGTCGTCGCACATCGTGCACGTCAGGTGCGTCGCGCGGAGTATGGCGACTGGGACCACATTGTCTATATGGACGACGAGAACGCGCGTGGCCTGCGTCGCATCTTTGGCGACGACCCCGACGGCAAGATTACGCGCATGCTCGATTGGACCGAGCGCCCCGGCGACGTGGCCGACCCCTGGTACACCGGCAATTTCGATGCCACCTACCGCGACGTACTCGACGGCTGCACCGCTATGCTCGAGCAGCTGTAGGCAATCGAGGTCGCGGGCCACGCCTTTGTCACATCCGGGACTAGCCCTAGACCGCTTGACCTCCAGCTTTATCCCCTCGCGCAGGAGTCGCCCAAAACATCCGAAAGGGCCCAGGTCGCATATAGCGGCAAATAGAGAACCGCTCCGTTGCGCTCAACGTTGCCTCTCGAGAAAACAATCCCGAGCCTTACGCCATATTCAGCCGTATCAAGCACATGACCGAGCGCAGCGTGCGCGTGGTAATAGGAGCCCGATTTAACCTCGATCGGAACAGCCGTCCCATCCGGTCCATCGACCACAAAGTCCACTTCACCGCGCTTTTTGTCTGATAGTAGTAAAGCTGGCGATTTTGGGCAGCCAGCTGCTGGGCCACCACGTTTTCGTAAATGCCGCCCAGATTGGGCTCCTTGCTATCAAGATACGCCGCTTGGGCGACTCCGACGGGGTAGCGCGCCATCAACATGCCCGTATCCGATTGATATAGCTTGAACTGCGATGGCCGTGCCGTCTTGAGCAAGGGCGATTTTGGCTCGGTTACGATATCGGCTTTGAGAGCAACGCCGGCATCGACAAGCCATACAAAATCTCGCTGATACTTCTCGTAGTGAGCCTTGGGGTCAATGGAATTGAGCACGAAGCGCTTGTTTTCGCCCTCGAGCATAATAGGGAGCTGATCGTAAATGCTCTGCACCTGAAGGGATCGCCCGCTTGCATACTTGGAGATATCCCGCCGGTACTGTTCGTTGAGCTCTGACTGTAGCTGACGAACAGAGGCAAGGTCGCCCTGCGTGTCAAGGAAACGCTGCACGACCTCCGGCATTCCGCCGACAACGGTATAGGTCCTGAAGTTTGCCATCATCGCGTCATGAATGTAATCAGGAACGGGCCTCTCGCTGATACACGCGTCACGTATCGTTTGGCGAGCCCCCTCGCTCACCCCGGTTGCCCAGCAAAACTCCTCAAAATCGAGCGGGAACATCCTAAGCTCGTGGACATACCCCACGGGATAGGACCTGACGCCCTTGAACTGAGTCCCGAGCATTGACCCCGAAAACGCCCAGCGGCACCTCCCGTCCTCAACAAGGAACTTTGCCATCGTCATGATGTCGGGGGCCTCTTGGACCTCATCGATAAACACGAGCGTTTTGCCTGGCGCAATCGACTTTCCCGAAAGAAGCGTCACCCTGCTGATGAAATCATCGGCATTCCGCGCCTCGAGAAGAGCATCTTTTGCCTGGCGGTTTTCCATGAGGTTAAGCTCGATGTAGGTTGCATGGTTGGCTTTGCCAAATGCGCGAATCGAATAGCTTTTGCCAATCTGGCGAGAACCCGTAATGAACAAGGCCTTTTGCTCGGAAGACTTCAGCCAACGCTCCAGCTCTGCCGCTATTTTCCTGCGCAGCATAGGCTCTCCCCTCGGTGTCATCAAATGAAATGCAAAGTTTTATACGCTTGATTATCAATGAAACGCAGAATTTTTAGAACCTAAAATCGGATGAAATGCAGAGATTTGAAATTATAAGCAAAAGGAGGGGCATCACCGGCGAATGTGTCAAAGGGGCTGCCCCTTTGTCACATTGCGCTCGACTACTCGTCAACGATCTCGGCAAGCCAGACGTTCAGCGTATCGACCTCGGGGCAGCAGAACTTTGCCGTACCAGGCTCGTTGCCAGGCACGGTTCCGCCATAGCGCAGGATATCGATATAGAGAAAGCCCACATGGCAAGCCATGGCGCACATCTTGCCGCGATCGCGGTCGAAGTCAAAAACGTCGCCCGGCTTGTGACCATGGTGGCAACGGCACGTTCCCAGCTGGTCCACGCAGCTCACGCGGATACGCGGACGCTTGCCACGCGGCGCGCCGAGCGGCTTGCTCTCGCCTGCAGGTTGATGCCGCCCTCGCCAGCGTTACTCATGGTCGATCACGTCCAAGCAGGCCTCGATGGGAAGGCCGGCCGACTTGTCCTCTTGGTCGGCATTGCGCTCGATAAGCTCAGCCACCACACGCATGGCATCGGACGTCGCGCGCTGCAGACTCCAACCTGCCATAACGCGGCCGACGAGCACCGCCGAGAACGTGTCGCCCGTGCCCGGGAAATACACCGGAATGAGCTCAAAGGGAATCGTGAAGTACTCCCCCGCTACATGGTCGTAACCGATAACCGCGTTCGTGCCATTGACCACGGCGCTCGTAATGACCACCGACTTGGCACCCAGGGCACGCACGGCGTCCACAAGAACGCGGCCCTCATCGGGCGTGATTTGCTCGGCAATAGCGTATCGGTGAGCAGACAGGCCTCGGTGTAGTTAGGCACCGCGTAGTCGGCGCACTCGAGCAGGTGCCTCATGAGACCGATCGTGGACTCGGGCACGCCGGCGTAGAGCTTGCCGTTGTCGCCCATGATGGGGTCGACGAACACCTTGGTGCCCTTTTGCGCGCGACGGTGGCAGAAGTCCGAAATAATGCGCGTCTCTTCCTCGGTCACGATAAAGCCAGTCGAGATGGCGTCGAACTCAAAGCCGAGCTCCTCCCAGATAGCGAGGCTCCGGCGGACATACTCCGTGGTGTCGTGGATGTAGAACTTGGGGTAGTTGAGCGTATCGGAAACGAGGGCCGTCGGCAGGTTGTGAATGCGATAGCCCATGTGCGACAGCACCGGCAGCATTGCAGAAAGCGCGACCTTGCCGTAACCGCACATATCGTTGATCAGCAGCAGCTGGGTATTCTTCATGAGGGTCTCCCTTGTTTCGGGCGCGGCGCGGCAGCGCCACAGTGCGACTAAGTGTAGCGCAGGGGACGTTGCGAGCGGAGGCGAGCGGTGCGAAGTGCAAATTGTTGCGGAAAGGTTTCGGAAATGGGAGGCAAATCGCGGCGGTAGCGGCACAGTAGCTGCCATCTATTTACTACCATTCCAAAACTATGCCGGATTACTACGATAAACCGCCAGTCTCCAACCACAACGAATTGCACTCCAGCAAAAACCGCAGGTAGACAGCTTGTGATTTTCCGAAAAACAATGCCGAGGTCTGAGATTTCGAATTCATCGTAGTAATCCGGCATAGTTTTGGGCAAAGCAACTTCGGAAGGGTGTCACCGCAGCCCAAAATGATCCCTTTTCCTCCGTCCCCAAGGGATCAACATGCACCGAAGCGGACCGTGGCGGAATCACAGGTTGAGGACGGACAGCGAAAGCGTTCCTAAGCGAGTAAGGTGGCGTGAAAGAGGAGGCATAGGCCTTGTGGCCATGCCCGACGATTGAACGCCAGATTGCCGCTTAGGAAGCTTGCAGCGTCGAGCGGTTACGGCGTTTGGCAAAACGCCGTAACTTAATAAGTTTGGTACCTTGACATTTATTTACCATGCTCCTAGATTAGTTAGGCACAAAACAATTCCACTACCTAACTAAAGAAAGGAGCGAAGCTTAGATATGTGTGTTGAACCACTCGTCCTTCCACATGAGCCCGGCGGTGACCCGTCGCAACCGGTAGACATACCCGAAGCGGTCAGCGCCGAAGACAAACTCGCCAAGCGCATCCTGAGCGGCCTGGCTTTTGCGGCCATTACATGCACTTTCATGGCGGGGGCGTGTCCGGCAAGGCGCCCATCGTCTGCCTGCTCGCCAAGCAGCCCACCGGCGAGCTTTCCCAGCAAGAACTCGGCATGCACTTCGACCTCAAGCCGGGATCCCTTTCCGAGATCCTGTCCAAGCTCGAAATGGGCGGCATCATCGAACGCAGTCGCAATCCCAAAGACCGCCGGCAGCTCACCATACGCCTAACCGAAGCGGGGTGGGAAAAGGCCCGCGTTGAGCAGGCCGCCCGCATTCGCTTTAGAGAGCAGGCCTTTAGCGCCCTCACCCACGACGAGCGCGAGCAACTCGCCGAAATGCTCGAGAAAATCCGTGTAACCTGGGAGGAACTGGATGATTAAAACCCTCATGGGCAGCATCCGCGACTATATGAAAGTCACCGTTGCCACGCCGTTGCTCGTGCTTGGCGAGGTGCTCTGCGAGATGCTGATTCCATTTATCACCGCCAACCTGATCGACGCCATCAAAGACGGCGCCACCGTAGCGAGATGCTTCCCACCGCAGGCCTTTTGGTGCTCATCGCGCTGACATCGCTTGCTTTTGGCGCCGCTGCCGGCGTCACCTGCAGCCATGCGAGCTGCGGCTTCGCCAAGAACCTGCGTCACGACCTGTTCTACAAGATCCAGACGTTCAGCTTTGCCAACATCGATGAGTTCTCGAGCTCCTCGCTCGTCACGCGCCTGACCACCGACATCAACAACGTGCAGCAGGCCTTTATGATGATCATCCGTATCGCCGTGCGCGCGCCGTTGGTATTGATCTTCGCCTTTACCATGGCATTTATCATGGGCGGCAGCGTCGCCATGGTCTACCTGATCATCATTCCGCTGCTGGGCTTTGGACTGTTCTTTATCATCTTTAAGGTGCGCCCCATCTTCTCGCGCGTGTTCCACAAGTACGACGCCCTTAACGAGTCCGTCGAGGAAAACGTCACCGGCATGCGCGTGGTCAAGAGCTACGTGCGCGAAGACTTAGAGAAGGAGAAGTTCGCGACCGCCGCACGCGACGTCCAGATGGACTTCACCCGCGCCGAGAAGCTGCTGGCCTTTAACAACCCCATGATGAACATCTGCGTCAACGGCGCATTTGTCGTCATCATCTACCTGGCTCCAAGCTCATCATCACGAGCCAGGGCACGCTGTTCGACGTGGGCCAGCTCTCCTCGATCTTTACCTATGGCTTCCAGATCCTTATGAGCCTGATGCAGCTGTCGATGATCTTTGCCATGGTGACCATGGCCGACGAATCGGCACACCGCATTACCGAGGTGCTGGCCGCCGAGCCCACGATCGCCAATCCCGCCGAGCCCGTACTCGAGGTTGCCGACGGCTCCATCGACTTGACCACGTGAGCTTTAAGTATTCCGCGCACGCGAAGCGCCAGGCGCTCGACGATATTGACCTGCACATTAAGAGCGGCGAGACCATCGGCATCATCGGCGCACCGGCTCGGCCAAGTCCACGCTCGTCAACCTCATCGCCCGCCTGTACGACGCCACCGAGGGCACCGTGCGCGTGGGCGGCATGGACGTGCGCGACTACGACTTGGACGCCCTGCGCCACCAGGTGGCCATGGTGCTGCAGAAAAACGTACTGTTTAGCGGCACCATTGCCGAAAACCTGCGCTGGGGCGACCCGAACGCCACCGACGAGGAAGTCCGCGAGGCGGCACATCTGGCCTGCGCCGATGAGTTTGTCGATGGCTTCCCCAAGGGCTATGACACCTGGATCGAACAGGGCGGCTCCAATGTTTCCGGCGGTCAGAAGCAGCGCCTGTGCATTGCGCGCGCCCTGCTGCGTCGCCCCAAGATCTTGATCCTGGACGACTCCACCAGCGCCGTCGACACCAAGACCGACGCAAGATTCGCGCAGTTGGCAAGCTATCTGCCCAACACGACCAAGCTCATCATCGCCCAGCGCATCAGCTCCGTGCAGGACGCAGACCGCATCATCGTCATGGAGGGCGGCCGCATCGCGCAGATCGGTAACCACGACGAGCTGCTTAAGACGAGCGAGATCTACCGCGAGACTTTTACCTCGCAAAACAAGATGTCTGCCGAGGGCGAAGGGGCCGTCGAGGCCGACACCGAGGCATCCGTAACGCAAGCTCAGACCCAGGAAGGAGGCGAGGCACATGAGTAAGGCAACGACCGCCGAGCGCGCGCTCAACCGCAAGGGCGGCACCATGTCGCGCCTCATCAAGACGCTCTTTGGCTTCTATCCTGTGCTTTTGCCCCTCGTCGTCGCCGGCGTGGTGCTCTGCGCCATCATCAACTCCATCGGCGCGACCTTCCTGCAGAGCGCCCTGCAAATTATTAGCGAATCGTGGCAGTCGGGCGATTGGGAAGCCGCACAGCCCAAGATCGCACAGCTCGTGACCACCCTCGCCTGCATCTACGGCGTCGGCGTCCTGTCCTCGCTCTTCTGGAACCGCGCCATGGCTATCGTCACGCAGGGCTCGCTCGAGAAGCTGCGCGAGATGATGTTCAACCGCATGCAGGACCTGCCGATCCGCTACTTCGACACGCACCAGCGCGGCGATATCATGAGCCACTACACCAACGACATCGACACGCTGCGTCAGATGATCAGCCAGTCGCTGCCCAACCTGCTCATGACGATCATCATCATCGTCACGGTGTTCTTTATCATGCTGTACTACAGCGTGTGGATGTGCTTGGTCATCATCGCCGGCGTCGCCTTTATGACCTTTATGACCAAGCTGCTCGGATCCAACTCCGCGCGCTTCTTCATTGCGCAGCAGACCGAGCTTGGCGTGGTCGAGGGCCATATCGAGGAGGTCATGAACGGCCAGAAGGTCGTCAAGGCGTTCTGCCACGAGTCTGCCGCCGAGGCCGATTTTGACGAGCGCAACGAAAAGCTCTTCGAGGTCTCCCAGAAGGCCAACATGTACGCCAACATCCTCATGCCCATCCTTATGAACCTGGGCAACCTGCTCTACGTGCTGGTCGCACTGGCGGGCGGCATTTTCCTGGCGCTGGGCGTGCCCAACCTGAGTATCTCGGGCATGGCGCTGTCCATCGCGTCGTGGTGCCGTTCCTCAACATGACCAAGCAGTTCTGCGGACAGATCGGCCAGATCTCGCAGCAGATCAACGCCGTGGTCATGGGCCTCGCCGGCGCCGACCGCATCTTTGAGCTCATCGACGAGAAGCCCGAGGCCGACGAAGGCTACGTGACGCTCGTCAACGCACAGGTGAACCCCGAGACTTGGGAGTTCGAGGAGGCTGACCACCACACCGGCATGTGGGCATGGAACATCCGCACCGCGCAACCGGCGAGATCGAGTACGTGCGCTGCGCGGCGATCTGGTTATGGACAACGTGGACTTTGGTTACACGCCCGACCACGAGGTGCTGCACGGCGTGTCT
>ENA-OQMZ01001012-OQMZ01001012.1-human-gut-metagenome-genome-assembly--contig:-NODE-1012-length-10876-cov-1.480789_pt1 | contig 10876 bp, 13 predicted proteins | sample MGYA00242621_ERZ504862 | MGnify/ENA primary metagenome ERZ504862 (study PRJEB26092, sample SAMD00036393) | human gut metagenome | host: Homo sapiens | study: EMG produced TPA metagenomics assembly of... | reverse complement strand
CGTACCTTTTATTTCATTTATAGCAATCACTTTATCCTTTACCGGCAATTCCCAAAGACGAAAGATTCATTCTGCAAAGAATAGCACCATATCCGTCCTCTGTCTGATCCAAAATAAAGTTCGTCACCATAACTGCAAAAAGAGTAGAAGGCCTGTACGGGTTCATCTTTGCCTGACTGGATATTCACAAAATAAGAGACAGGCTCTTCTTTATCATTCGTAATCTTCAGCAGACCGTTATCAGTAAGCAACCACTCTTGATTGTAAGCATCGCTAAAAACCTGATTAATATGAACGGCATTTCCTCCACGACTATGAGTAGCATATACTTGGGTAGTTATACTGTAATCTTTAGGGTTTGTTTTCACACGGACAGCCCCTCATTTTCAGAAAGTAGCCAAATGACACTGTCGGGCAATATTTTAATAGAAGAGAAACGCATGCCCTCCTCTTCACCTTCGGCAGGAATTTGTTCGAACTTCTCTGTTCTTTGGTCAAAACGATACACACGATAATCATACGTTTGCAGCCAAATATAATTATAAGGGTCTACTTCCAATAAGTCTACCCGGTTGTTAGTCATAGTAATTTTATTCCCTTGTCTGGCTTTATAAACTTTGAAGTCATAACCGTTGAACCGGTTGATTCCATCCCAAGTAGAGAACCATAAAACTCCATTATGGTCTTGTACCATGCTCATGATGGAGTTCTGAGACAAGCCGTTTTCCGAAGAATAATGAGTAAAGATACAATTAGGCTGACTTTTTGCATGAAAAAAGAGCAGCAAAGTAAGTATAAACAGAATGTGTCTTTTCATTTCGTAGATTTTCATATATAATAGGCAAAATAACATAAAAACGAAGAGATACTGATATACAAGCATCCTAAAAAAACAAAAGGGGAAAAGTTAAATCCCCCCTTTATCATTCTACTCTTCCCTGACACTTTCCATAGGAACAAATAGAATTCCTCCCTACAGTGACAAAGTATTATTACTGGTAGAAAGAACAGCTTATCTCTTTAAATTCTGCAACAACACATTTCCATTTTCCACCGGATTCCATCCGTCATCACCTGCCAAATCTGTGCTTCATTATAATTACTGATATCGTTCAGCTGCTTTCCAAACGAAGCACGCGAAGCGGTAGCCGCCCCTTCTCCCGTATTCCGGTATTCAGCATAGAATACGGTTTCCTCATTTTCTTTTTTGCCCCAGTTGTTCCAACCCACCGGAAGAATATGCTTTCCCAAATCACAATGAATATAAACAGCCTGTGCATAAGGACGCCAAGGACGGGACAAATACACCTTCTGAGCCTCAGCCACACCCGTCAATTTACAGCCTATAAAAACATAGCCATATTTTTTGCCTTGATCTGTAGAAGGAGCGGTAACATACCCATCACCCAAACTATGGATGGTGCAATCCTTAAACAATGCCGTAGACCAGCCAAAAATAAAATCCACCGTACCCTCTATATAACAATGGTCATAAAACTGACGACTGTCTTTGCCATAAGTGTACAAAGTATCCTGATTTCCCCAAAAACGACAGTTTTTGAAATAAGCGCGATCTCCACTAACAAAACAGGCCACTGCCTGCCCCACTCTGCCGGCACTATTCTCGAAAGTGATATTCTCAGCATAGAAATCGGGAGCATAGATATAACAGGTTGATGAACCGGAGGTAGACATTTCTTCTCCGAAATAGTTCTTTTTAGAAGCAAAATCATCATTTGTCAGAATTGCTCCGTCCTCACCTATCAAAGAAACACTAATCTTGCTTTCAGGAATAACCACTTTTTCTTTATATACCCCTTTACGGACTTAGAATAGTAGTGCGTCCTGCTTTACGAAAATCGGGGACAGCATGAATCGCTTCCTGAATGGTAAAGAAATCACCACTGCCATCTTTTGCCACTACAAAATCATAATGACGTACAAAAGGTGCCAATGCAGGAACCTCTTTAGCTATAGCATCCACCGTCAAACCAGCAATAGTACGCGCCCCATATACATTCAGGTGCGTATTATCCTCACGCCCTTTCGGACAAGCTGCACACACACCTTCAGGAATCCACATGAACAATTTTTTTGAAGCCTCCGGCCCCATCTCCTGCACCAAATCATGCGTTATCTTGTTCATATCCACAAAAGGCACATCCAACTCTTTTGCCACGTTACGCGGAGACTCCAAATATTTTCCATGAATATCAATCAACACTTCTCCATCTTGAGAAACACTCCCCTTTGACAAATCCTTGCGCACATCATCTTCGGCTACCGCATTTTTATTATTCCGGAAATTACGACGGACAATGGCATTGAACAACACGGGAATTCCCCCTTTAGCACGTGTTTCTTTTACAAAACGGCGTTAGTATTAGGCATCAAAAGTTGAGATACCGGGATCGAGTATGACGTTTCTCATCGGCCTTCTCATCATTATGCCCAAACTGAATAAAAACATAATCACCCGGCTTTACTTTATTAATTACTACCTCCCACAATCCTTCATCAATAAAACTTTTAGAACTCCGACCATTTCTAGCATGGTTTTCCACACGAATATTCTCACTGAAATATCCTCCCAGCACATGGCCCCATCCACGTTCCTGATTACCTCCCTCTAAGGGTTTGTTGGCCATAGTCGAGTCACCTATCATAAAGATAGTAATTGTGCGGTCTGCCGTAAAAGCAGAAAACAACAACAAGGCAACAAATGCCATCAACATCTTAATTTTCATCGCTTTCTATTTTAAATTTTGATTAAAGAACTCAAGTATATCATCCTGTATCTCCTTACTGCAAAATGGGGCAAATCATAGAACTTGGTGGTCAACAGATTTTCTACCGATTGACTCTTCCATACATCCTGCATGGTAGAGAAAGCGCTTTCAACGCCCTTTACAGGAAAAAGTTTGTCCCGCAAGCCATTGATGAACAACATCGGTTTGGGACAGGCGATAGATGCCACATGAGGATAATCCATCCAATTCCGTATTCCGGGAATAATCATGGAATAAGCAGACCCACCTTTGTTCTGATTATTGGTAAGTGTCATTAAGCTATCTGTAGTATTCATCCAGCACACAGCAGCGCCTGCCTTCACCACATCTGTAGCGGCACTGACCATCCAGGCACGATGTGCTCCCATGGAAAAACCCATCGTTCCTATCTTGTCCTTATGAACCATTGGCAATGAGGCCAGAAATTCCGCGCTACGAATATCATCCCAGGCTATCAAGGCTCCCCAAGACATTCCCATCTGTAACATATTGGCCGCCAACGCTGCTGTGAGTCATAGCGTACTCCTTCCTTACGTCCCCGTTCCCCCCAAAACAAGGCATCCACAGCAAGCACTACATATCCGTGACTTGCCAGATAATCACCTACATACTGTTTGTCATAACATTTTTCCGCCCAATCGTCCGCATCGGCCAGTACAGATGCTTCCACACCGAACGGACGTACCATCTTCTCTTTCCCTATCGAAAAATGTGCACCGTGATCGTGAAGCAGCAATACTGCCGGGAACGGGCCATTCCCGGCAGGAACCAACAGATAAGCAGGAACACGAGAATATTCCGAAACACTGAACAAAATCTTCTCCGCCCTATATCCATTCCGTTGCTCGGTATCTATCACTTCCTTATCAAAAGCCGTAGCAGGAGGAGCAGGCAACATACAATCCAATAACGTTTTTCGAGCTTCCTCACGCCACTTTTCGAAATTTCGGATGGAAGAATTTCCCCATGCCATAGGATAAGTCAGGTTTTCTTTCATCTTCTGATAGAACAGCGGCATATCATTCTGCGTTTCATAACGCATAGAGACTTGTTTCCACCTTTTCCTGAGCAGAAGCCGTTCAGACTTATCCCGAACAACAATAAACAAATTACAGTATTCTTCATAAACCTATACCTAACAAACTTTACTTTTCAAGGTAACTAATTAATTTTATCATATTATCAATATAATCCCCAACAGAGATGCACAATTCTCCGGTGGTACACGGATAAGGTGATGTATCGTGCTCGTCCCCTACAAAGGTAGCTATATATTTCGTTTCCTCACTAGGTCCTGAAACAGTATATGGCTTATACGGGTTCGAGGTTGACTTTAAAGGAGAGAGCCAGCAACCGTCCTTAGTCAGTGATTTCACCAATTTCCGGGCAACTTCTTCCGTAGCTTTTCCACGTAAACGAGTATAATATTTAGGTAAAGGAACCAAATGATCCTGCAGCAAAGGTGAATTCTTCGCCAATTCGGATACAGGAAGTTTTTTCACTTCCTCATAACGACGACGCAGTTCACCAGGATTCACAAAAGTTGCCGAATTATAATGAGCTATTGTATTTTCTATATTCTGATCTATATAATAAGTACCGTTTTTCACATTACTTCCCTTACGATGGACATACAGTGGTTTACCAGTATCAGGATCTACAAAACGAGGAACCAAAATAGCTTCCGGATTAGTCGACTGACTCTTCCATTTCTTCACATCCGATTCCGGTAATTTCATTGATTCCAAAAAACGAATTGCAGCAGGAATCCCCGACAGGAAACGAGTATCAGCTGTAAGTTTATAGTAATCCATCATTAAATTAACAAGACGGACGGTAGTACCGGTGTTCACACTGCGCGGTTCATAAGAACGGGCATGAGCCGGTTTCAAATCATCTACTGTATATTGGTCCGCCCAGCCTGCATAAGGTTCCCCTTGTTGAAGGGAAATCATCAAGTACATAGCACGCATAATAGGCTCCTTTACCCCTTGCAACCCCATTGCCTGATAGCATTGAATCAAAAACTCGGTCGCATCAGGAATCACATCATCATTCAGAGTAATAAAAGACGAATAATCTTTCTTACCTTGAAAAGGGTGATCATACATCAAAGGATACCGTTGAGGCCATCCACCCACCGGATATTGACTTTTCAAGACAAAATCAATGGTTTTCTCCAAAGCCGGACGGAAAGCAGGATCATTTTTTTCCACATACATACGAAGTAGAAATTTGGCAGCCTCCATAGTACCCGCATCATCGTAAGTCGCATTTCCATAATAATGTTGAAATTCTTCCAGACGCCAGCCATTTTTACCAACGGTATCATACCAGGACTTTAAGGAGTTCTCTCCTGCAAAATCGAACACATAATTCCATCCGCCACATTCAAGCTGTCCCCAAATCAAGGTGTTAGCCACTTTTTTCGCAGCTTCATAATAATACTCATCTCCTGTAGCATGATAAGCGTCAAGCAACAAATGACCGACAGAAGGAGTTCCCGGCGGCTGAATCCATACCATTGTCCTCTTGGCTTCCATTTCTCCCCATGAGCGGGACATATCCGGCAAATAATTCCATACGAAGCCACCATTATAACTCACTTTGTCCATCATAAACCGAGTGGCGGTTTTCATCGTATTTATAACTTGGTCATCTAATTTTTTATTAGTTTGGGCTATACCTACACAAGCAAAATTTGCCATGCACAGGCAAAGGACAATTCTTTCCCAGTTTTTCTTTAATGTGCTTTTCATTGTTGTTTTAGTGTTTTGATTCAAGTTTAAATATCATTATGAAGCAAAATAAGCCATTTTCCGGAGCTTGGATTTGTAATATTTGGTCTTTTCCTCGTATATTTTAATCACGAACGAACTACCTCCCATATTATAAGTATATTGAAGAAAAGTTTTAGTTATTCATTTTATATTAAATGCAAGATCATGAATCGTAAGGTAAGAACCGCATTGTATGCTTGCGCCTTGATGGCACCACTAATATTGCAGAGCTGCAATGCACAAAGTGAAAAAAAAGAGAGCAACAAAGAGTGTACTGAAGAAACAAACAAAAACACTGAAAAAAAGGTTATGAAAACAGGTAGTGAAAACTTCATTTTTGCAGAAGGCAAAGAATGGGAACCTGCAGGCGAAGGTGTAGTGCGCCAGATCATGGGTTACAATGATGACATCATGGTTGTTAAAGTAAAATTTGAAAAGGGAGCTGTAGGAGCTGTCCACCATCATATCCATTCACAAGTGACTTATGTGGAAAGCGGAAAGTTTGAGTTCACCATCAATGGCGTAAAGAAAATTGTATCAGCCGGCGACTGTCTGTATAAGGAACCAGATGCTGTGCATGGTTGTGTATGTCTGGAACCGGGTATCTGATAGATTGTTTCAGCCGATGCGTGCTGATTTCCTGGAAAAGAAATAGACAAGCCATATATTCCATCCACTGCAGGAGCAGATTGCTGTGCCCTCCTTTGGGCATTTAATATGCTCCTACAGTGGAAATGAATTCTATTTTTTAATCTGCAAAACAAATGGGACAATTGCTTAACCTTATCAAATCCGGTAAATCATAATATTTCAAAGCACCATACAACACATTAGAATACATATCCCACTGCATAGGCCTCTCAATGTATTCCTTCCAAGTCTTCACGCTATGTTTTATCTCCACACTGTTGATTCTTTCATCCAAATAAGCAGCATGAATTGCAACCGGACCATAAATACCATTAGCAAATACCTTGACGGGGTGTCCTTTCAGAAATTCGTGTTCTGAACAAAAATCAAGCAAAGTCAAAATATCGACAACACGTTGTCCCATTATAGGACGCCCTATATGCATACTGACCATTGCATTGCGATACTCACGGTTCCAATATTTAGCATCCGTATAGAATGCAGGATCCGTTGTTTCCCCAAATCCGCGCAAATCTGCCAACAACAAGATTTTTCCTTCCGTCAAGGCAGCAGCAAAATTCGCATATTCACTCAAATAAGTTCCTTTTCCCTCTTCCTGTAACCTTAACTCAACAGGAGAATCAGCATTCGCTCTGGACGGCATGATAAGAATACAAGGAACAGGCATCTCCCCTTCCCTTATAAGCTGAAACTTATATTGTTCATATTCACGCATTGAATCATGTCCGGTTGCCTCAATTCTTATTTTATGGTCAGGAAGACCTTTAAGACCTAACAAATCCAGCATCTTTGCTTGGACAGTTTTCTTTCCTTTCGAAAGAAACGCCTCACGCTTGGAAGCCCACTCATCCAGCTGATTCACATTTTCCTGCATAATACTGAGTGCTCCAGGCATAGATACATTCACCTGTCCTCGAGTCGTACAAAACATATCTGATAACAGGAAACGGTCTTGTGCCGCTTTCTTCACCGAAGATTGATCATCTTTCAACCAACGTTTGAACCAACTGACCAACTTTTGCCTTTTTTCAACTCCAAGTCCATGACCTGTTTCTACTGTCAGCATATCCACCTTTTCGGGAACTCCCAATACTTTATAGCACTGTTGTAATTCAGCAAATCCTGCTGCGCACCCCATAAATCGACAAAATCATATTTACCGCTTAAAATCAATAAAGCCGTGGAGCCATCATTAAAGCAAAATCAGGTACTTCCAGTTGTTCACGCCCCTCGTAGGGTATATGTTGGCAACCATCGGAAGGACCTTGCAACTCCATAGTACGTTCTCGGGTAGAAAAGAAACTACAAATGGCCGCCACCTTTACACGGGGATCCAAACCTATATAATAAGCGGTCTGAGTACCACCACCAGAAGATCCATATACTCCGATACGCTCCGGATCAATATCCTTACGAGTCAATAAATAGTCCAAAGCCCGATGATTATCCCAATATTCCTGTGCCGCCAAACTAGTACCAAGCAAGTTAAAGCCCGCATTCAGTAAGGTATGTTCCGTGGTAGCCCCCCGTGTCAGCGGCTTTCCTTCCCTGTCAATAAGTTGCAACCGTTCTCCCTGCCCTATGGATCTACCACCAGTACAGCAATGCCATTGGATGCCATCAACATAGCGGCATGAGACGAAGACCCTTTACCATTCAATCCATGTCCGCAAAGTTCCAATGTTGCCGGAACAGGAACAGTCGTGTTCTCCGGCATATAAAGATGTGCTGTGACATAGCGGCCGGGCTTGCTTTCAAAAATTATTTTCTCTATATGATAGCCGGTACCTTGTATCTTCCCCACCACCTGAACATTTAAATTCTCTTTTTCAGAAAAAGTACCTACTATTTGTTTATATCGTTCACGGCAACCCTCCAGGTACTCCTGCATCCCGGCAGGAGAAGTAAATGCTTGCTGAATGGCTGACTGCCGGGATGCAAACTGCCGATGTACATCACGCATCAGATAAGAATTATAAGCAGTACTTTGACTCCAAGGTAATGCCTTGAACTCCCCTGAGCAGAAACCACAACAGTCCCCACCCATATTCCCAACCTACACATAAAGTGCGAAAACCGATAATTTTTCTCATAGAATCATCCCTTTAAGTTATTGTACCACAATTTCAATTTTCTGACGGTTATCTCCGGCTGTCTTCACATACAAACGTTTATGCTCTATATCATAAAACCAGCCTGTATTCCGCTCTGCATCTGTAACTGATGAAAGAACGGGCAACGATTTACCATTTTCTATCACAGATTGCGGAACGTTCTGCAAATAAGCCTTTACTAGATAAGTGTGCTTGGCAGGTTTGTACTTCCCTACCGGTTTATCTGCAGTAAACGTCCAACTATCATCAGCAAGCCTGCTGGTAAAACGGGTCAATGAACCAATCCCTTTTTGATAATCCATTGATATACCATCATCTTCATACATCTCATAAGAAGAAATGCCTGACGGATAGACATCCAATATTATCATCTCTACAGGGTGCTGATCTACACTGCATAACAGGTTGCAATGGGAATAATAGCTCCGGCTTTTATATAGATAGGCAACACATCCAACGGAGTAAGAAAAGATTTATATTGACGGCCCTCGTAACGCTCACCGGTTTCATAATCAAACCATTCTCCACCGGGAAAATAAACATGTTGGCTCAGTGCACCTTTGGTAGTGACAGGACAAACCATCATCCATGGCCCGAACATATACTGACGTGTCAGCTGATAAGTATTCTCATCCTGAGGATAGTCCATCACTAAAGGAGTCATCATGGGACGTGCCGTTTTATAAAGTTGATAGGCATTACTATAAATATAAGGAATCAATGTATAACGCAAACTATCGTACTTGATAAAATTGGCCAAAGCCTCCGGACCATAAGTCCAAGGTTCATGGTAACGGGGATGGTCCATACCGAACACCATGGCGATAGGTGAAAACATACCGAACTGTACCCAACGAGTATATAATTCTGTATCGTAAGGAGAATATTGTTCAAATCCTCCCATGCAATGAGTCCAGTTACCCACACCACTCATACCAATATTAAGTCCTGCACGTATCACCGGTTCAAACCACTGCCATTCACTCCCCCAATCTCCGGCCCAGATATAAGGATAACGCTGAATTCCCGCATAACCTTCACGGGTATGTGTCACCCCCCTCATATTATTATATTCCTGAAATTTACGATAGGGGGCCTCCGCATAAGCTAAAGGAAAAATATTATGAAGTCCTTTCAGGTCCATCGTTCCTCCGACATCCGTTTTCACAAACTTAGCCCGATAGAAGCGACTTTCATTACTCCGTTCTCCCACCACCAATCTACAGCTTTCGGATCAAAGAAATTCACTACCCCTTCTGTCTTGGCTCCTGGATACAGCACGTTTCCCTGTTCACGCGCCTTATCCAATAGATGATATTCAGGACCATTATCTAATATAGAACGGATATGAAGCCCCACCATTTTTACATTTTGCGCATAGCAACTGTCAAACATAGCTTTCGGATCTTTGAACGTATTGCGCCATTCAAAACAGCAACCACCATTTCCGTAAGTGGTATTAAACAGTCTCCAAGTAGAATCTAGCCAAAGCAAATCAAAAGGCACTCCTTCCTCACGCAAACGTTTACATAAAGCAGGCGGATATTTATCGGAAGTCATCTCTTCATTCTTCCAGGTTCCACCGGAATAAGTACCGACATGCAACCCCATTGCAAAACGAGGAAGCATGGGGGATTTTCCGGTCAATTCCGTATATCGGTCAACCATGGTATAAAAATCGGGACCATAAATAAAATAATAGTCCAAATCACCGCCAAAAGCTTTGAATGAATAATAGTCACTACTGTCCCATCCCATATTCCATTCGGTAGCAAACGGAGTATGAAAGAACAAACCATATCCTTTGGTACTCATCATAAAAGGTACGGGACAATAATTGGCACGTAAAATATCTTTTCCTCCTACAGCCGGTTTTATCCTCTTCCCAACTCTACATTCAGATAGACCTTACGCCCTCGCTGATCCATGAAATCCATACGTTCCCCAAAACCAAAGAAATGCTCATCCGGTTGTAGAACAGCTTTCGTCTTGACAGAATCCTTATAAAAACGTTGTTCCGCAAGTTCCGTATAAAGCAGTTTGCCGTTTTATCAGAAACTGTCAGACAGAACGGCTTCTTGGTAGCTCTATAATCACTTTTCCGGTCGTAATCAACCATGCAGTTCCTTTATCTTCCACTGTATAGTGTACAGGAGTAAAATCATATTTACGAACCATCCACTGCTCATTTTCAGCGAACACGGTACCTTGAGAATGACGTACACGGAACATATCATCTGTACAAAATTCCAATTTCACATTTCCCTGAGGCAAAAGAAACAACAAATCATTTCCTGTCTTCTTAAAAGAAGTATTGGCCGCCCATAGTCCTATACAATACAGGCATAAACAAAAGCATAGGAATCGTTTTTTCATGGTATCTGTTATTTTATTTAAAATCAATCATATTGAAAATCAGTTTTTTGGCTACAAGTCCGGCAGCCGAATCATTAATGATGTTCCCATAGATATCCAATGATAGAGACAAAACACTACCCTTAACCCATTAGGTCCAATCCCCAATAAGCATCGTTCCGTACAG
>ENA-OQMZ01001011-OQMZ01001011.1-human-gut-metagenome-genome-assembly--contig:-NODE-1011-length-10884-cov-1.926466_pt1 | contig 10884 bp, 14 predicted proteins | sample MGYA00242621_ERZ504862 | MGnify/ENA primary metagenome ERZ504862 (study PRJEB26092, sample SAMD00036393) | human gut metagenome | host: Homo sapiens | study: EMG produced TPA metagenomics assembly of... | reverse complement strand
CTACCCCGAATTTATAAAATACAGCATGGCTTATTACCATTAAAAAAGTCAGTTCAAAGAAAGAACTAAAGACGTTTATACGGTTCAACTAGAGTTATACAAAGAGAATCCCTATTCCGTACCCGATTTGTACGATGATATGCTGAATACGTTCAGCCCGAAGAAGAATGCCGCTTTCGAGTTTTGTGAGGCGGAGTATTTTCTGGCATATAAGGATAACAAGGTGGTAGGACGTATTGCAGGGATTATAAATAAACGCGCAAACGAGACTTGGAATAAAAAAGAAGTTCGTTTCGGATGGATCGATTTTCTGGATGATATCGAAATATCACGTGCCTTGTTGGATGCAGTAGCCCAATGGGGTAAATCAAAAGGTATGGATACCATTCAGGGGCCTTTAGGCTTTACCGACTTTGATGCGGAGGGTATGCTGGTAGAAGGATTCGACCAGTTGAGCACCATGGCGACTATCTATAATTATCCTTATTACCCACAGCATATGGAGAAGTTGGGATTCGAGAAGGATGCCGATTGGGTGGAATATAAAATTTATATTCCGGATGCAATTCCTGATAAGCATAAGCGTATCAGTGACTTGATTCAACGTAAGTTTAACCTGAAGGTGAAGAAATATACATCGGGTAAGAAAATTGCGGCCGAATATGGACAGGCTATATTCGAGTTGATGAATGAGGCTTATGCTCCGCTTTATGGTTTCTCGGCTTTGTCGCAAGGACAGATCAACCAGTATATAAAGATGTATTTGCCTATTGTAGATTTGCGTATGGTAACCTTGGTGACCGATGCCGAAGATAAACTGGTGGCAGTGGGGATTTCAATGCCTTCTCTGTCCGAAGCGTTACAAAAAGCGAAGGGACGTTTGCTGCCTATGGGATGGTATCACCTGTTGAAAGTGTTGTTCCTGCATAAGTATCCTCCTATGTTGGATTTGTTGCTGGTTGCTGTAAAACCTGAGTATCAGAACAAAGGTGTCAATGCTTTGTTATTCTCGGACTTGATCCCCGTATATCAGCAACTGGGATTCAAGTATGCCGAAAGTAATCCGGAACTGGAACTGAACGGAAAGGTGCAGGCCCAGTGGGAATATTTCAAGACCGAGCAGCATAAACGCCGTCGTGCTTATAAAAAAGAGTATTCTGTGACAACGATATATAAAAATGTGATAAGTCAATATGGAAGAAAACAACGAACTGATAAACAATCCCGCCGTAGAATATACCGACGATAATATCCGCCACCTCAGTGACATGGAGCATGTGCGTACCCGTCCCGGTATGTATATTGGAAAGTTGGGTGACGGATCACATGCCGAGGACGTATCTACGTTCTTTTGAAAGAAATTATCGATAACAGTATCGATGAATTTAAAATGCAGGCGGGTAAAAAGATTGAGATTATTATTGAAGAAAATCTCCGTGTCAGCGTGCGTGATTATGGCCGGGGTATTCCGCAGGGAAAACTCATTGAAGCTGTTAGTGTGTTGAATACGGGAGGTAAATATGACAGCAAGGCGTTCAAGAAGAGCGTCGGACTGAATGGGGTCGGTGTGAAAGCCGTCAATGCATTGAGCTCACGTTTCGAGGTGCGCAGCTATCGTGATGGAAAGGTGCGTATCGCTACCTTTGCCAAGGGAGACTTGTTGACGGATACCACACAAGATACAACAGAAGAGAACGGTACTTATATTTTCTTTGAACCGGATAACCTGTTGTTTGAGAACTACAGTTTCCGTCCGGAGTTCGTGGAAACCATGCTCCGCAACTATACCTATCTGAATACAGGACTGGCCATTATCTATAACGGTCAGCGTATCCTGTCCCGTAACGTTTGGTGGACTTGCTTAACGACAACATGACGGCTGTGGATATATCCCATCATCCACTTGAAAGGAGAAGATATCGAGATCGCTTTTACGCATACCGGCCAGTATGGTGAGGAGTATTACTCTTTTGTCAACGGACAGCACACCACGCAGGGAGGTACGCATCAAAGTGCTTTCAAAGAGCATACTGGCCCGTAACCATCAAGGAATATTTCAACAAAGAATATGGACTATGCCGATATCCGTAACGGATTGGTAGCTGCCATTGCCGTTAATGTGGAGGAACCGTTGTTCGAAAGTCAGACTAAAATCAAGCTGGGCTCTACCAATATGGCTCCCGGTGGTCCTACCGTTAATAAGTTTGTAGGTGATTTTGTAAAGACTGAGGTCGATAACTATCTGCACAAACATACGGATGTGGCCGATGTGATGTTGCAGAAGATTCAAGAATCGGAGAAAGAGCGTAAGCTATAGCCGGAGTGACCAAACTGGCACGTGAACGTGCCAAAAAGGCAAATCTTCATAACCGTAAGTTGCGTGACTGCCGTTTTCACCTGAATGATGCCAAAGGAGACAAGAAGGAGGAAAGCTGCATTTTCATTACCGAGGGTGACTCGGCGAGCGGTTCTATCACCAAGAGCCGTGATGTAAATACTCAGGCAGTATTCAGTTTGCGTGGTAAGCCGTTTGAATTCTTACGGGCTGACCAAGAAGATTGTATATGAGAATGAAGAGTTTAACTTGCTTCAGGCTGCTCTGAACATAGAGGACGGTATGGAAGGATTACGATATAACAAAGTGATTGTGGCAACAGATGCCGATGTGGACGGTATGCACATCCGTTTGTTGCTGATTACCTTCTTCCTGCAATTCTTCCCCGATTTGATAAAGAAAGGTCATGTATATATTCTTCAGACTCCTTTGTTCCGTGTCCGTAACCGCAAGAAAGGAGTTTATGAAACGGTATATTGTTATTCGGAAGAAGAACGGATTGCCGCAATCGAACGGTTAAGCCCCAATCCCGAAATCACACGGTTCAAAGGTTTGGGAGAGATTTCACCCGATGAATTCAAGCACTTTATCGGCAAAGATATGCGTTTGGAGCAAGTTTCCCTCCGCAAGACTGATCTGGTAAAGGAGTTACTGGAGTTCTACATGGGTAAGAACACGATGGAACGTCAGAATTTTATTATAGATAACCTTGTTGTAGAAGAAGATATTGCGTGAGTGAATCACTAAAAAATATGAGAAGAGCGATATTTCCGGGAACCTTTGATCCTTTTACCATCGGTCATTATTCGGTCGTGAAGAGAGCGTTGACTTTTATGGACGAAGTGGTGATCGGCATCGGTATCAATGAGAATAAGAAAACTTGGTTTCCTACAGAGAAACGAGTGGAGATGATCGAGAAACTTTTTGCGGATGATCCCCGGGTAAAGGTCGATGCTTATGATTGTCTGACCATTGACTTTGCCCGAGCTAAGGAGGCGCAGTTCATTGTTCGTGGTATCCGTACCGTACACGATTTTGAATATGAGGAAACTATAGCCGATATCAACCGGAAACTGGCCGGAATAGAAACGATTCTGTTGTTTACGGAGCCGGAACTAACCTCTATCAGTTCTACGATGTAAGAGAATTGTTGCAGTTTGGCAAAGATGTGACGCCATTCTTGCCTGAAGGAATGAAAATAGACTGACCATGAAATATACTATGTATTTTGCAGGCTTGATTGCCTGCTTTTTTTCTATCGTAGCCGCACAGGCTCAGGAGAGTAAATTTCTGAATTCTCCGGCACGTAAGTTGCAACTGGCGGAATTTGCCATTGCCAATCTTTATGTAGACGAAGTCAATGAGGGAAAGCTGGTGGAAGAAGCTATCGTAAAAATGCTGGAGCAGCTTGATCCTCATTCTACCTATTCTGATTCGGAGGAAGTGAAGAGAATGAACGAGCCGTTGCAGGGAAACTTCGAAGGTATCGGTATACAGTTTAATATGGCGGAGGACACTTTGCTGGTGATACAGCTGTATCGGGCGGACCGTCCGAAAAAGTCGGTATTCTGGCCGGTGATCGTATCGTCATGGTGGAAGATACGCTGATAGCCGGTGTAAAGATGAGTACCGAGGATATTATGCGTCGTCTCCGTGGTCCTAAAGATTCAAAAGTGAATCTGAAAATACTTCGCCGAGGGGTGAAGGAACTGCTTCCCTTTACGGTGAAAAGGGATAAAATACCTGTTTACAGCTTGGATGCTTCCTATATGATTAAAGATAAGATCGGTTATATTCGTATCAACCGTTTTGCCGCCACTACCCATGAGGAGTTCAAGAAAGCGCTGACCGGGTTGCAGAAGAAAGGAATGAAAGACTTGATTCTTGATTTGCAGGGCAATGGCGGGGGGTATTTGAATGCTGCTATCGATATTGCCAATGAATTTTTGGGTAAAAAGGAACTGATTGTCTATACGGAGGGCCGTCGCAATCCTCGTAGCGAGTTTTTTGCCAAAGGTACGGGCGAGTTTCAGAACGGTCGTCTGATGGTATTGGTTGATGAATTTTCTGCTTCTGCCAGTGAGATTGTGACCGGAGCTGTTCAGGATTGGGACAGAGGAGTTGTTGTGGGCCGGCGCAGTTTTGGTAAAGGCTTGGTGCAGCGTCCCATTGATTTGCCGGACGGTTCGATGATCCGTCTGACGGTGGCCCGCTATTATACGCCTGCCGGACGTTGTATCCAGAAACCTTACGAAAGCATTGAAAAGTATAATGAAGACCTGATAGACCGTTATAATAAAGGAGAAATGATGAGTGAAGACAGCATCCACTTTCCGGATTCACTGAAGTTCAAGACTCATAGGTTGGCCCGTACGGTATATGGTGGCGGAGGGATCATGCCCGATTATTTTGTGCCGATTGATACGACTCTCTATACTAAATACCATCGTCAGTTGCGTGATAAAGGAGCGTTGATGAAAGCTCATTTCCATTTTATTGATGCCCATCGTAAAGAATGGCTGGGCAAATACAAGACTTTCAATGAGTTCTACAAACGTTTTGAAGTGACTCCGGATATGTTGGCACAACTGGTTGCTACCGGCAAGGAGATGGGAGTGGAATATAATGAAGAAGAGTATCAAAAGGCCCTGCCTCTGCTGAGGTTGCAGATGAAAGCATTGATAGCCCGTGATTTATGGGATATGAATGAATATTATCACGTCATTAATGACGCGAAATGAAAGTATCAGGAAAGCGCTGGAACTGTTGGAGCAACCGGACTTTGAGGGGCTGCTGTTGAAAAAGCGATAGTCAAGACTTTATATTAACTGCAGGGCGCATAGTTGCACTCCTGCAGTTGTCTGAAAAACTTCTGCTGTGTCTTCTTTTAGGTGTGGAATAATTTTCCAACCATCACTTTATCTGTCTCCCGAACAGCACCTTATTCAGCCATCGGTTCACATACACGTTCACGAAAGCACATCCTACTCCGATAGCGGCTCCTGCCACTACATCACTGATAGTGCACCCCTTGGTTCATCCGGGCAAACCCTACTCCGCAAGCCCATACGGCTGAAGGGGCGATAACATACCACTTAGGATAAGTGATGGAGAGTGAGGTGGCTAAAGAAAAAGCTGCCGCAGTGTGTCCTGAAGGGAATGACGGACTATCGGCATCCGGTGCTCCGTATGCATGAATCTTATCCGGATACTTTACAAAAGGCCGGTCACGACCTATTATATGTTTGGCGGCGTATGTAATCCCCACTGCTTCAATCACACTGGTTCCTATGTAAATGGCATCTTTCAGCATCGGCTGGTCTTTTTTTATCAATGCATAGAGTCCCATGGCTGTAGGTATTCCTACGGGTAGAATCACTCCGCTAGCGGACAATCCGCGGCTCAGTCCGTGTACATCCCATCGGTTGATGTTTTCAACGTGTTGATGTCTATATTCTGTGCGCTGAGGCTGAATGTAAAACAGGCTGTCAGTATAAGAAAAATAATCCTTTGGCGTTTCATTTAGTTTGGCATTTGTTCAGTGCAAAGATAGGAAAATAATGTAATTCGCATTTACCCTTCCCCGAATTAAAGAATAATTTCCATAATTCCTTGTATTATCGCTAGAATTCCTTTACTTTTGCATCGTGAATACACAGCTTTTAACAGAATTTTTAGTTCTAACAATTAAATAATTTAAATTCAATCATTTATGTGGTTAAGTAATTCATCTATTGGAAGGAAAGTGGTGATGAGTGTCACAGGTATCGCCCTTGTCCTGTTTCTGACGTTTCACATGGCGATGAACCTTGTTGCGCTCTTCTCGGAAGATGCTTACAACATGATTTGTGAATTCTTGGGAGCTAACTGGTACGCGTTGGTTGCAACTGCCGGGCTGGCTGCTCTGTTTGTAATTCACATCATCTACGCTTTCTGGTTGACCATGCAGAACCGTGCAGCTCGCGGTAGCGAACGTTATGCAGTGAACGTTAAACCTAAAACTGTGGAATGGGCATCTCAGAACATGCTTGTCCTGGGTATTGTCGTTATTGCCGGATTGGCTCTTCATTTTGCCAATTTCTGGTACAAAATGCAGTTTGCCGAAATTATCGGTGTTCATGATTTGGGCGCATTCGGTCCTACAGACGGTGCCGCTTACATTCGTGAAACATTCGGATGCCCTGTATTTACAGTGCTTTACCTCATTTGGTTAGCAGCTTTGTGGTTCCACCTGACTCACGGATTCTGGAGTGCTTTGCAGACTTTGGGCTGGAGCAATAAAATCTGGTTCGAGCGTTGGAAGACTATTGGTAACATCTACTCTACTTTGGTAGTTCTTGGTTTTGCAGCAGTAGTCGTTATCTACTTCGTGAAATCACTCGCTTGTGGTGCTTGCTAATCGTAAATTGTAAATGATAAAATTGTAAATGAATATGGCTACTATAGATTCTAAAATTCCTGAAGGCGCTTTAGCCGAGAAATGGACCAATTATAAAGCTCATCAAAAATTGGTAAACCCTGCCAACAAACGTCGTCTTGACATTATTGTGGTAGGTACCGGTTTGGCAGGTGCTTCGGCTGCTGCTTCACTGGGTGCTCTGGGTTTCAAGGTATTAAACTTCTGTATCCAGGACTCTCCCGTCGTGCACACTCTATTGCTGCACAGGGAGGTATCAATGCTGCTAAGAATTATCAAAATGATGGTGACTCTGTTTACCGTCTTTTCTACGATACAATCAAAGGTGGTGACTACCGTGCACGCGAAGCTAACGTTTATCGTCTGGCCGAAGTGTCAAATGCTATCATCGACCAGTGCGTAGCTCAAGGTGTTCCTTTCGCTCGCGAATACGGTGGTTTGCTGGATAACCGTTCATTCGGTGGTGCTCAGGTATCACGTACATTCTATGCCCGCGGTCAAACCGGACAGCAGTTGTTGCTGGGTGCTTATTCTGCATTGAGCCGTGAAGTTCAGCGTGGTAACGTGAAGTTGTACACTCGTTATGAAATGTTGGACGTTGTGCTGATTAAGGATAACGAAGGTGTGGAACGCGCCCGTGGTATTATCGCCCGCAACCTGGTTACAGGTAAGATTGAACGTTTCGCTGCTCATGCGGTAGTTATCGGTACCGGTGGTTATGGTAATACTTACTTCTTGTCTACCAACGCTATGGCGTCAAATGGTTCGGCTGCTATGCAGGTTTACCGCAAAGGTGCTTACTTTGCCAATCCTTGCTTTGCACAGATCCACCCGACCTGTATCCCTGTACACGGTGACAAGCAGTCTAAACTGACTTTGATGTCCGAGTCATTGCGTAATGACGGACGTATCTGGGTTCCGAAAAAGCTGGAAGATGCCAAGGCATTGCAGGCAGGAACTAAGAAACCGACCGATATTCCTGATGCAGACCGTGACTTCTACTTGGAACGCCGTTATCCGGCATTCGGTAACCTGGTTCCCCGTGACGTTGCTTCACGTGCTGCGAAAGAACGTTGCGACGCCGGTTTCGGTGTGAACAACACAGGTCTGGCCGTATTCCTTGACTTTAAATACGCTATCGACCGTCTGGGTGAAGATGTAGTTCGTGCCCGTTACGGTAACTTGTTCGATATGTACGAAGAAATCACTGACGAAAATCCGTACAAGACTCCGATGATGATCTTCCCGGCTATCCACTATACGATGGGTGGTATCTGGGTTGACTATGAACTGATGACTTCTATCAAGGGCTTGTATGCTATCGGTGAAGCTAACTTCTCTGACCACGGTGCAAACCGTTTGGGTGCATCTGCATTGATGCAGGGATTGGCTGACGGTTACTTCGTATTGCCTTATACTATCCAGAACTATTTGTCAGACCAGATTCAGGTTCCCCGTTTCTCGACAGACCTTCCTGAATTTGTGGCTGCCGAAAAGGCTGTAAACGATAAGATCCAGAAACTGATGAATATCAAGGGTCATCGTTCAGTAGACTCTATTCACAAGGAACTGGGTCACATCATGTGGGACTTCGTAGGTATGGGACGTACCAAGGAATCTTTGACTACTGCTCTGGCTAAACTGAAAGAAGTAAGAAAGACCTTCTGGAGCGACCTTCGCATTCCGGGTGAAGCTAATGAATTGAATGTGGAACTTGAAAAGGCGATCCGCTTGGCTGATTTCATCGAAATCGGTGAGCTGATGGCTTACGATGCATTGAACCGTGAGGAATCTTGTGGTGGTCACTTCCGTGAAGAACACCAGACTCCGGAGGGTGAAGCGCTTCGTCACGATGACAAGTTCTCGTATGTAGCTTGCTGGAAATACACAGGTGAAGGAAAAGAACCCGAATTGATCAAGGAAGATTTGAACTATCAGTCGTTAAGGTTCAAACTCGTAACTATAAGTCTTAATTATTAATTGTATAGAAATCATGGATAAAAATATAAGTTTCACACTGAAAGTTTGGCGTCAGAAAGGTCCTAAGGATAAAGGACATTTTGATTACCTTCCAAATGAAAGATATTCCGGGTGATACCTCATTCCTGGAAATGATGGATATCTTGAACGAGCAGCTTATCAATGAAGGTAAAGAACCTATCGTATTCGACCACGACTGTCGTGAAGGTATCTGCGGTATGTGCTCTATGTATATCAACGGACATCCTCACGGACCTGCTACAGGTGCTACTACCTGCCAGATTTATATGCGTCGTTTCAAAGACGGTGACACCATTACTGTTGAGCCTTGGCGTTCTGCCGGTTTCCCGGTAATCCGCGACTTGATGGTAGACCGCAGCGCATACGACAAGATTATGCAGGCGGGTGGTTACGTGTCAATCAATACCGGTGGTATTCCTGACGCTAACGCAATTCCTATTGCAAAACCTATTGCCGATGAGGCTATGGATGCTGCTGCATGTATCGGTTGTGGTGCTTGTGTTGCTGCATGTAAGAATGGTTCTGCTATGTTGTTTGTTTCTGCAAAGGTCAGCCAGTTGGCACTGTTACCTCAAGGTAAAGTGGAAGCTGCACGCCGTGCGAAAGCTATGTTGAGCAAAATGGATGAACTGGGCTTTGGTAACTGTACAAACACTCGTGCTTGTGAGGCAGAATGTCCGAAGCTGGTTTCTATCAGCAACATTGCTCGTTTGAACCGTGAATTTATTGCTGCGAAGCTGAAAGACTAATTACGGTTAGTTTTACTTGATATTTGAGAGTGCCCTGCCTTTTGGCGGGGCATTTTTTTTATAATTATGTATTGGGTGAAGTTTCTTCCTTTTCTTTTTTACGGATGTTTCTGGGAGAGTCGCCAAAGGACTTCTTACAGAAGTTGGAAAAATGTGAGAGAGATTCAAATCCATGTCCAAAGCAGATTTCGGAGATGGAAGCATCTGTATAGCGCAATTGGTAAAGGATACTTTCTTTGCGCTGTTTCATCATCCATTCATAGGCCGGCTCGTTGAAGATGGCTTTGAAAATGCGGCGGAAGGTGGTGACGCTGTAGCCGCCCAGTTGTGCGAACTCCTCTACGGACTTTATTTGTTTGTGGTGCTTTAATATGAAATATTCAAAACTGCTGGTGTATTGGGATAGGCTGTGTACAACGGGAGATAGCTCATAGTCTGTGTAATAGTGTGCCAACAGATAATAAAGTTCTTTACGCTTGAATTCGAGCAGCTCTTTACAAATTTTGTCTGCATTCAGATAGGAAGCAACCCCTTCAAGGAAAAGCTTTATTTCGGGCTTTATTTTCAGTGGCTCGGAGATGAGTGGCGGAGGCACGTTTTTCAATATATAGGTATAGCGGTCATAGCAGAAGGCTTTAGGGTCATCAAATGTGTACAGAATACCTTCCGAGTCTGTCATGGCCAGTATTTCCACTTTTGATGCGATAGCTTGCAGCACAAATTCTCCGGAATTGATGATGGTTCCGGCATATTCTTCACTATTGATTAATATTTGACCTTTGAGTAAGAAAAATAAAATATTGGTTTCACACTTATGTGGGGGTAAGTGGAAACCTTTTTTGTTATGTGTGTAATGGATGCTGTTCTCCACTGCTTTAGGGCATTGGGTACAATCCATCCTTTCATTACAGGGCAGACCAGACATATATAGATGTTAGAAACGCTTGTGTTCTTTTGGTTGATTTGACAAATGTAGGTCAAATATGGATAATTTGCAATAAGTTTCAGGAAAAAGACCGAAGAATCCTGTTTCCACTTGTTTGTCTTCTGCCGTTACGGAAAACGATAGCCTGTGGGCATGAGCATAGAGGCTAAATTTGTGTGGCCAAACAAAAAGAAGTTGCAATTGTTGGGAAAGTAGCAGAAAGAAAGTATCTTTGTGTGTATCCATGGGGAGGTATACCGGCTAAAACAGCATAGATTATGGAATTTGTAGTATCATCCTCCAATTTCTCCGGTATCATTGGCGAGCTGCATAACTATCGTGCCGGATTGGACGCACATTGCCCAAACCTGTTTCGACTATTTCTGGTGATATTTATGCGGAATACCTGCCGCAGGGTATCAAAGAACAGTTGGAGCAAAGAATGGGGCGGGTAGAA
>ENA-OQMZ01001010-OQMZ01001010.1-human-gut-metagenome-genome-assembly--contig:-NODE-1010-length-10896-cov-1.286470_pt1 | contig 10896 bp, 18 predicted proteins | sample MGYA00242621_ERZ504862 | MGnify/ENA primary metagenome ERZ504862 (study PRJEB26092, sample SAMD00036393) | human gut metagenome | host: Homo sapiens | study: EMG produced TPA metagenomics assembly of... | reverse complement strand
TAGAAAAAGTTCGATTTCTATTAGAGAATGGCTTGAAAATTCTAATAAAGTACTTTTTAGTAACGGGTATAAGACGTTGTGGGAAATCTATTTTGCTTAAGCAGATTATGGATGAAATGAAAGAGGATCAAGTGTTACCGATGATCATATTATATATATGAACCTGGAAGATATGAAATACGCATTTATAAAGAATGCGATGGATTTGTATGGGTATGTGGAGAAACTTATCGTTGATGAAGAAAAGTATTACATTTTCTTAGATGAGATTCAGATGGTTGAAGAATTTGAACGGGCTATAAATTCTTTTCACGCAACAAAAAATGTAAGTATTTTTATCACGGGTTCCAATAGCTGGCTGTTGTCGGGAGAATTAGCAACATTGTTATCCGGAAGATACGTGAGTTTTCGGGTGATGCCGTTTCGTTTTCAGGAAATGTGTGAGATGTTGGGAGTAAAGAAAGAAGAAGCGTCTGAAAAAGAATTTATGGACTATATTACATGGGGCGTAATGCCACAGCGCTTTTATTTTAAAACCGAAGAAGAAACTAAAGTGTTTATGACAGATTTGTATGATTCTATTGTGTTGAAGGATATTTTCTGGCGAGGTCAGGTGAGGGATGTAGATGCACTGAACAGACTGTTGGAATACATTGTATTGAACTCTTCGTCAGACATTTTCTCCAACATCGATTGACCAAGTATTTTGAAAGTGTAAATCGAAAAGTAGCACCGGATACTATAATAATTATATGGAAAAGATAGTTGCAGCGATGGTCATGAATAAAGCAATGCGCTATGCTATCCGAGGAAAAAGGGTATTGACCAGGTTTGATAAATATTATCTGACAGATGTAGGATTTGGAAAAATCAAAAATACAGGATTCAAGACAGAAATAGGTGCCCTTATAGAAAATGTTGTATATAATGAGTTGTTAGTTCGGGGATATGAAGTATATGTGGGAAAAACGACAAAGGGTGAGATTGATTTGTAGCAGTGAAAGACGGAAAGAGTATTACCAGCGCATATTTGCTAGCAACGGAAGATGTCATAGAAAGAGAATTTGGGCATATAAGGATATTCAAGATCATTATCCGAAATATGTACTTTCCATGGACAGATTTGATTTTTCAAGAGATGGAATTATACATCAGAATGTTATAGATTTTTTGATGGAAAGATAAAAAACCCCGTTGACAGATTCAAAAGAATCGACTATATTAACATTAATAAAAGGGAGTAACTGGCGCCTGTCAGTCTTGCAAAGTAGAAAATCAGGCGTTTGCGATGTCGTCAGTACGATGAGTGATCATCCGTATCGTAATGAAATGGTGAGACTTTTATTGCATAGTTTTTGTGCAATAAAGGCTCTTTTTTTATTATTAAGATTTACGCTTTATTTTGCACAACGGTTTTGTATAACTTTGCACAATAGAAAGGAGAATAAGATGTTAACAAGTGAACAGGCAAAGAAGAATCAGGAAAAATATGGATTCAATGAATTGACGGAAGGAAAAAAGAAAAGTGTACTCCGATATTTCTGGAACAATTCAAAGATTTTCTGGTTATTATATTGATTGTATCAGCGGTCATATCAGGAATTCTCGGAGATGCGGAGAGCGCAATTGTTATCTTCGTCGTGATCACGATGAACGCGGTTCTGGGAACGATACAGACGGTAAAGGCGGAGCAGTCACTGGACAGTTTAAAGCAGTTATCGGCACCGGAAGCCAAGGTTGTGCGTGATGACAGCGTGATACAGATTCCGTCCAGGGAAGTCACGATCGGTGATGAAGTGATCCTCGAAGCAGGAGACTGTATCCCGGCAGACGGAAAGTTGATCGAATGTGCAAGTCTGAAAGTAGATGAAAGTGCTCTGACGGGAGAAAGCATTTCCATAGAGAAGAATCTGGATGAAGTGGAAGAAGCTGCGGCACTGGGAGATCAGACGAACCGAGTATTCTCCGGAAGCTTCGTCACATATGGAAGAGGAAGATATGAAGTAACTGCGATCGGTATGAAGACAGAAGTCGGAAAGATTGCAGATCTTATGAAGAATACTTCGGAAAAGAGAACACCGCTGCAGGTGAATCTGGATGATTTCGGAAAGAAATTATCGATGCTGATTCCTGGCATTTTCCGTAGTGATATTCGGAGTGAATGTATTTCAGGGTGAATCGTGGGGTTCTGCATTTATGTTCGCTGTTGCACTTGCAGTTGCGGCAATACCGGAGGCTTTAAGTTCGATCGTTACGATCGTGTTATCCTTCGGTACGCAGAAGATGGCAAAGGAACATGCAATCATACGTAAGCTGCAGGCAGTGGAAGGTCTGGGAAGTGTATCGATTGTCTGTTCGGATAAGAGGGAACGCTTACGCAGAATAAGATGACGGTCGAGGATTATTATGTAAATGGAAAGAGGATTCCGGCAGGAAAGATTGATCTGAAGAATGAAAATGAAAAATTACTTTTAAGATTCAGTATCCTGTGTAATGATTCTACGAATACGGACGGACAGGAGATCGGTGATCCGACAGAGACGGCGCTCATCAATCTTGGAACGAATCTTGGTATTGATGCGATGCAGGTAAGGGAGAGATACCCGAGATTGTCGGAAGTGCCGTTTGACAGTGACCGGAAGCTGATGTCGACTGCTCACAATATGAATGATGCACTCCTTCAGGAAGGACATATGATGATCGTAAAAGGTGCGGTAGATGTTCTGCTGGAGCGTATGGACAGAATACGGGTTGGGAATACTGTAAGGAGGATGACAGATTCCGACCGGGAGGACATTGCTGTCCAGAACATGCAATTTTCCAGAGAAGGCTTAAGGGTTCTTGCATTTGCATATAAGCAGATGGAGGAAGAGAAAGAGATCGGTACGGAGGATGAAGCCCAGCTGATATTTATCGGTCTGATCGCAATGATGGATCCGCCGAGAGAAGAATCGAGACTTGCGGTGGAGGAGTGCAGACGTGCGGGAATCCGTCCGATCATGATCACCGGTGACCATAAGATTACTGCAGCGGCCATTGCAAAGAGAATCGGTATCTTAAAAGAAGAATCGGAGGCCTGTGAGGGAGCCGTAATTGAAGATATGTCGGACGAGGAGCTGCAGGATTTTGTAGAAGGAATCTCTGTGTATGCGAGGGTTTCGCCGGAACATAAGATCAGAAATTGTCCGTGCATGGCAGGAAAAGGGGAATATCGTAGCAATGACAGGTGACGGTGTGAATGATGCACCGGCGTTGAAACAGGCCGATATCGGTGTTGCGATGGGAGTGACCGGAAGTGAGGTTGCCAAGGATGCGGCAGCGATGGTCCTGACGGATGACAATTTCGCAACCATTGTAAAAGCTGTGGAAAATGGAAGAAATCTGTATCAGCATATTAAAAATGCGATTCAATTCCTGTTGTCCGGTAACTTCGGGGCAATTCTGGTTGTATTATGTGCATCCGTTGCCGGACTGCCGGTTCCATTTGCACCGGTGCATCTGCTGTTTATCAATCTGCTGACAGACAGTCTGCCGGCAATTGCACTGGGAGTAGAACCACATTCCAAAGCGGTTATGGAGCAGAGACCACGGCCAATGAGCGAGTCAATCCTTACAAAGCCATATCGCTGAGTATCGCAACGGAAGGAGTAAGCATCGGCGTAATGACGATAGCTGCATTCCTGATCGGATACACAAGCCAGAATGCAGCTCTTGCAAGTACGATGGCATTCGGAACCTTATGCATGAGCCGTCTGGTGCATGGATTTAACTGTAAGGATGATAAACCGGTAATATTTACAAAGAGATTCTTTAATAATAAGTATCTGATCGGAGCATTTGTCCTGGGTATGATCCTGATCACAAGTGTTCTTATGATTCCGGGACTGCACGGAATGTTCAAAGTAGTTACGTTGAGCCTGAAGCAGCTGATGACAGTATACGGGCTTGCATTGTTGAATCTTCCTGTGATCCAGGGAATGAAATATTTGAAAGAGAGATAGAAACAGAGAATGGAATTGAGAAAAGAAACGGTAAAACAGATCAGGGGGCTGATCGTATTTACGGCATTATTGATTGTCTGTCTGTGGAAATATGATGTTGTGATGGATGCGTTTAGATTCGTATTGAATATTTTATATCCATTTCTGCTTGGCGGTGCGATTGCATTCGTCTTAAGCGTTCCGATGAATTTTGTGGAAAGAAAATTATTCACGGAGAGAAAGTTTCCTGAAAAATATAAAAGAAAATATGCCAGAGGGATCAGTCTTCTGATCGTTCTTTCCGGTGTGATCGGGCTTCTTGCAATTATCATGTTCGGGCTGATTCCGCAGCTTGCCGGGACATTTGCCAGTCTCGGCAAGAGTATCCAGGATTTTATCCCGCAGCTGCAGGAGTGGGCAGATCATTGGTTTCATAATAATAAGGAGATCATGAATGTATCAACAATCTGGAATTTGACTGGAACAAGGTGATGGAGCTGCGATGGAGTTCCTGAAGAACGGAGCCGGAAGTATGCTGGAATCCACGATCAATACGGCGAAAAATATCATTGGTGCCGTGGGAACATTCTTTATCGCTTTTGTATTTGCAATGTATATTTTGCTGCAGAAAGAAAAGCTGGGAAGACAGGCGAAAAAAGTGTTATTTGCATTTGTCAGAAAGGGAAGGGCAGAGGCTGCGCTGGAGGTTCTTGCATTGACATATAAGACATTCTCCAGTTTTCTGACGGGACAGTGTGTAGAGGCTCTGATCCTGGGATCCATGTTCGTGATTGCGATGACGCTGCTTAGGCTTCCGTATGCACTTCTTACGGGAATTGTGATCGCATTTACCGCATTGATCCCGATCTTTGGAGCATTCATCGGCTGTGCGGTCGGTGCGTTTCTGATATTTATGGTGAGTCCGGTCCAGGCATTGATATTTATCGTGCTGTTCCTGGTACTCCAGCAGATAGAGGGCAATCTGATCTATCCGCATGTGGTGGGCAATTCGGTCGGCCTTCCGTCTATCTGGGTGCTGGCTGCGGTAAGTATAGGCGGAAGCCTGATGGGTATCGTTGGAATGTTGATCTTTATTCCGCTGATGTCAGTGTTCTATGCTTTGTTCCGGGAAGTTGTCTACATTAAACTGCGGCAGAAAAAGATTTATCCACAGGATATTGGTTGATTGTGGATAACTTTTGGGGATTAAGCATCGGTTTTATCTTTGCTGCCTTTGCTGTCCTTTCCATTCTGGGCTTTGCTCCAGATACGGAGGGCGGCGAGGATTCCGAATGTATACAGGATCGTCACGAGTATTACCGGATTATCCTTCAGAAAATAAATGACGAGGATAACGGATAACAGACAGATGGAGAGCTGGAATGTAGTCCAGAATCTTTTCTCACGTACTTCTTTTGCCTGCTGGAGAAGTTCCATACGTTTCTGTTCCATGCGGAGATACTCCATCAGATCTTCATCGCTGATGCGGGAGAGGATCTGTTCATCACGGTTCATCTCGATCTTGCGTTTGGAACGGAAATTGGAGAAAATTCGCGGAACGGATGCTCGTCTTTGGAGCGGGATTTTTCCTGTTGTTCGTAGAAATCTTCTTCCAGGTCATCGTCGTCGTCTTCTTCTTCCGCATCTTTTGGTGAAGATTCTTTTGTATTTTGGGTGTCACTGAATTTGTTTGTGTTATCGGCAGTTTTACCGTCGGTAGCTTTGTTTTCAGTATCTGAAGTTTCCTGCGCAGCAGATACAGTTTTCTCCTCATCAGAAACAGGGTAAAGCACAACGTTGTCAGTTCCTTTAGTCTCAGACGATTCTTCGGTCTGTACTGCTTTTTCTATATTTTCGGACATAATTTTACCTCCGTCTTCATTTCTATATTGTCTTTTATTTTATCATATCAGCTATGAAGGCAAAAAACAAATAAAGAGTACATAAAATAGTGGAAAATAACTTGCAGTAGAAAAACTCCCCTAAAAATGGTAGAATTGTAAGGAATCATTTGGAGGAAAACAAGATGCAGTTAATGAATGAAATCCCGGATACGTTCTGGAGTCTGTTCCGTTCGGTCAACCGGGATATTTATATTGAAGCACTTTTATGTATTAATGAAGAATACGAATATAATAATTATTTCCTGACGAAAGAGGTGTGCATCCAGATCTTAAGTGATATGAATGCGAAGAAGCGCTTTGAGCTTACAGCGGGAGGAAAATGATACAGACTTTGATATGTTGGAGACGCCTTCTTCGAGGATCTTAAACTGGCTGCTGCGGGCAGGATGGCTGAAGCGTATCGAGGATTATAATACACTGGTGACAAATATTGTCATTCCGGATTATGCGGCGGTGATGATCGATGCATTTGAAAAGCTGAATTCGGAAGATGCATCGGAGACGGACATTTATATTCAGAATGTGTATGCAACGCTGTATGCGTTCCGCAATGATCCGCGGGCAAGTGTCGGGCTCTTAAGGACGGCTCTGGTGAATACGAGGCGGCTGAATAAGGCACTGCAGGATATGCTTCATAATATGAATAAATTCTTTGCGAAGCTCTTGCAGCAGGATTCTTACAGTGGGATTCTGCGGGAACATCTGGACAGTTATGTGGAAGAGATCGTATGGAAGAAGTATCATATTCTGAAAACATCGGACAACTTTTATATCTATAAGATGGATATTAAGAAATGTCTGAGAGAGATCCGGATGATGAAGCATTTATCATGAAGGTACAGGCACGGTCGAAGATGCTGGGAGATAACCAGGATGATGTGTTGGATCTGTTGGATCTGATCGAGCGTGGATTTGACGATATCGAGCACCGCATTGCCAATATGGACAAAGAACATACAAAATATGTCCGGGCAACGGTAACCAGAATGAATTATCTGTTAAGCGGTGAGACAGATACGAAGGGCCTGGTGGTACAGCTTCTGAATAAGATGTCGGAAGAACCGGAGCAGATGGAAGAGATCATCACAGAGACCGGAAAGCGCATGAATCTGTCACTTCTGGAGATTCTGTCAGAGAAGTCTTTATATAAGAGAAGAAAATCCAGAAAAGACTTCATCAGTCAGCTGCTTCCGGATGAGAGACGGGAGATCTGGATAAGGATGATATCTTAAGACTGAACCGGATACAGATGCGGTTCAGCAAGAAGCAGATTGAAGAATTCATCGAGAATAATATGGAAGATGAAGTGATGGATGCGTCGAAGATCAATATTGCTGACGAGGAAGAATTTGAAAAACTGATTCTTGCTTATGATTACAGTACGCGTAAGAACAGCAGATATATGGTGCTGGAAGAAGAACCGGAGATGGTGGAAAAGGACGGATACCGGTATCCGGCACTCAGGTTTGTGAAACGGCGAGTGTAATAGATAAAAGGAGTTCTGAAAATAAATGATAGATTACTACGAACAGTTAACTCAGGAAGAAAAAGAAGAGGTCACAGAGGTCATCCAGACACTGTACCGTCAGACATTTCTCCTGGAAAGAAAATTTGATAAACGTGCGGGAAGGATGCAGTATACAAAAGAATACCGTACCTGTACGAAGCATCTGGAATTTTTTAAAGCATATTTTGAAGTCGCAGGGATCACGCTCAGAGAAAATGTACATATGGGTGTGATCTATATCCAGGGCGAACAGTTGTGGGGCGAGAAGCTGCCGCGTCTGGCGACGATCTATTTACTGGTGCTGAAGCTTATCTATGACGAGCAGATGCAGACTGCATCGTCGAGCAGCCATGTGGTGACAACACTTGGTGCAGTAAACGGAAAAGCGGGAGAATTTCATGTATTGAAGAGTCTTCCGTCAATTACGGAAATGAGACGAACGATCGCACTTCTGAAGAAGTATCAGATCATCGAGCCGCTTGATGTTCTGGAAGAATTAAACGAGTCGACCCGCCTGTCATCTACTTGTATCCATACGGTACTTTTAGGAGATGACATCAGGGAATTATTAGCAACATTCAGTGAGGAGGATCAAATTGGAGACGAAGCAGCCATTCAAAGCACTCTCGAAGATATGCCTGAATAACTGGCATTACATAGATAAAAAGATACTGACGCTTAATGAAGGAATCAACTTCTTCACCGGACATTCCGGAAGTGGTAAATCGACGGTTCTGGATGCGATCCAGATCGTGCTGTATGCCAATACGGACGGCCGTGGATTCTTCAACAAGGCGGCAGCAGATGATTCGGACCGTACACTGATCGAGTACTTAAGAGGTATGGTGAATATCAGTGAAAATAATGAATCACAGTATTTAAGAAATCGTAATTTTTCCAGTACGATCGTGCTGGAGCTGACACAGACGAATACCAGAGATAAACAGTGTGTCGGTGTTGTGTTTGACGTGGATACGTCGAATAATGACGTAAGCCGCCTGTTCTTCTGGCATACGGGAGAATTACTTCCGAATCATTACCGTTCGGAAGGCCGGTGCCTTACCACTGCGGAAATGCGTGAGTACCTGCAGCGTTCCTTTACGCCAGAACAGTTCTACTGCGGACCGAGCATGAAAGATTTCGGAGACAGCTATACGATATCTATCTTGGCGGTCTGGACATGGAAAAATTTCCAAAGCTATTCAAACGTGCGATCTCGTTCCGTATGAATATCAAACTGGAAGATTTCGTAAAGGAATATATCTGTATGGAGCAGGATATCCATATTGAGGATCTGCAGGAAAGTGTCATGCAGTATGGACGCATGCGCAGTAAAATCGAAGAGACGATGGAGGAGATCAGAAGACTGAAGCTGATCTGCGGAAAATATGAGCAGTATGCAGAAAAATCCGATGAGGAGAAGGTGTGCTCTTATCAGATCGATCGTCTGGAGGTTATGAACCATGAGGTGAAGAGTCAGGAAGCTAGAGACCGGATCAAGGTAAGGCAGGAAGCCATCGAAGATCTGAAGAAGCAGCAACAGGTGATGGAGCAGGAAGAAAAGGACCTGCAGAAAGAGTATGAAGAGATCATTTGCGGATCGCAGACAGTGGGTATGCGAGACTGGAATCAGATCTGGATACATTAAATGAGACGCTGGAGCGTCTGAATAACGGAAAAGCCGCTGGGAGCAGACTGCAGAGCATCTGAAGGCATGGACGGAGAAAGACATTACGCCAAATCAGGTGATCTGGGATATCGAAAAATTCGCAGACAGAAGCATTTCCGAAGAAGAACTTGTGCGCCTGCAGGAAGCTTAAAAGATCTGCAGGAGGAGCTGGAAGACCAGAGACAGGAAGCGGATGCAGACCTTCGCCGGATCAAGAAAGAAGAGAAAGAGGCAAGAGCAGAGTTAAAAGAACTGAAGCAGGGAAAGAAGGCTTATCCGAGAGAGCTGGAAGAGGCGAGATTCGAACTGCGTAACCGCCTGCACGAGCGCTGCGGCAAGTTCGTGAATGTGCATATTCTTGCGGATCTTCTGGATGTGAAGGACGAGAGATGGCACAATGCAGTGGAGGGTTATCTTGGAAATAATAAATTGCAGCTGATCGTGGAACCAAAGTATGCCAGGGCTGCGATGGACATTTACCAGGAGATGGATACGAAACGTTTCTTCCGGGCAGCAGTCCTGGATACGGAGAAGCTTACGAAGGACAAGCATCAGGTACAGCCGGGCGCGCTGGCAGAAGTAGTAAAAGCGAAAGAAGCGTATGTGCAGGAATACATTAATTTCTTCCTAGGAAATGTAAAGAAATGCGAATCACTGGATGAACTGCGTGAGTGCAAGATCGGTGTGACACCGGATTGTATGCTGTACCAGAGCTACAAACTGCAGCACATGAATCCGGAGAATTACACCAGAAGAGCTTACATCGGTGAGACGAGTATGCGCCAGAGAATCCGCAAGCTGGAAGAAAAATGTGAGAAGTTAAATGGCGAGAGAATGCCGGTACAGGAGCTGTTAGAAGAGATCCGCCAGGCAATGCAGATGGAGATGTTGAAGCAGCCGGCAGAGGATTATCTCGGATGCTGGCTGACAGCAAGGCAATCATTTCCAAAGAAAAGAAAAAGGCTCAGCTTCTGGAACAGATGCAGAAGTTAAAAGATGAATCCGTTGCTGCATGGGAAGGCAAGAAGAAAGAAGTGCAGGCGGCACAGGATGCGAAGAAAGAATCCGTATCCAAGGTGCAGGAAGCAATCTGGGAGAACAAGAAAGAAATCGAACGTCTGAATGCAGAAGTTCTCGAATCGGAAGAACAGATGAAGGACGTGAAGAGAAAAGTAGCAGATAAGCGTTATGAGAAGGAGTTCCAGGAATATCTGGCGAGCAGAAAATCCGAGAATTATGAGTATCTGAGACGTCAGATGGTTTCGAGGGTATATACGCTCAGGGAAGAAGAGGAAGACGCTTACCGGAAGCTGGTGGAAGAGAGAAGCAGTTATATCAGAGAATATCCGAACCGTACATTCTCAACTTCTATCCGGGACAACGCGCCGTATGAGAAGCTTTTGAATTCGCTGTCCTGCGATCATCTGGAGACTTACAGGGAGTCGGCGAAGACACAGGCGAAAGCGGCTGTGGAGCATTTCAAAGATGACTTCATCTTCAAGATCCGAAGTGCGATCCTGGAGGCTTATCAGAGAAGGGATGAGCTGAACCGGATCATCAGCAAACTGGACTTCGGTAAGGATAAGTATCAGTTTGTGATCACGAAGAACAAGGGTGCAGATGGAAAATATTATAAGATGTTCATGGATGATTCCCTGCAGATCCGTCCGTCTGACTTAGATGATACGATGGACAACCAGCTTGATATGTTCACGATGGAGCATGAGAATCAGTATGGGGAGATGATGAACGAGCTGATCAACATCTTCATCCCGCCGGAGAATGCGACGAAGGACGAGATGGATGAGGCGAAACGCAACATGGATAAGTATGCGG
>ENA-OQMZ01001009-OQMZ01001009.1-human-gut-metagenome-genome-assembly--contig:-NODE-1009-length-10898-cov-2.403491_pt1 | contig 10898 bp, 13 predicted proteins | sample MGYA00242621_ERZ504862 | MGnify/ENA primary metagenome ERZ504862 (study PRJEB26092, sample SAMD00036393) | human gut metagenome | host: Homo sapiens | study: EMG produced TPA metagenomics assembly of... | reverse complement strand
GGCCAGCAGGGTGGCAACGTGGTGCACCTCGGTGGGACTCGGGCGCTCTCGAAGGATGGAGGGCCATGGCCGTGCTCTTCTTGGTGCGGATGAGGTACTGGGACACGGCAGAAACCGCCAGCAGGCTGGGGATGGAGACGTGGTACTCGTCGATGTCGCGGTCAGAGAGGATGATGATGTTGGCACCGTCCTTGTAGGCGCGGTCCACCTCCAGGAACACGCGGTCGATGGCCTTTTCCAGGCTGGTGTTCTTATAGTAATTGATGGACACCGTGACGGTCTTGAAGCCGGGCACGTTCATGTGCTTGATCTTGAGCAGATCCGTGCTGGTCAGGATGGGGTTCTGCACCTTGAGCACCTTGCAGTTCTCGGGCTTGTCCTCCAGCAGGTTGCCGTGGGCACCCACATAGACGCTGGTGGAGGTGACCACCTTCTCCCGGATGGCATCGATGGGCGGGTTGGTGACCTGTGCGAACCGCTGCTTGAAGTAGTTGAACAGCGGGGGGTGCTGGTCACTCAGGACAGCCAGCGGGGTGTCGGTGCCCATGGCTCCGGAAGGCTCGGTACCGGCCCGGGCCATGGGCAGGATCAGCTCCTTGATCTCCTCGTATTTGTAGCCAAAGACCTTCTGCAGGCGGGTCAGCTCCTCGCCGGTGTAGCTGGGAACTTTGATGTTGGGGATCTTCAGGTCCTTCAGCCGGACCAGATTCCGGTCGATCCACTCGCCGTAGGGCTCGCGGCTGGCGTAGTATTCCTTCAGCTTCTCGTCATCCACGACCTCGCCCTTGACGGTATCCACCAGCAGCATCTTGCCGGGGCGCAGGCGGTCTTTCATCAGGATATTGTCGGGGGCGCAGGGCAGCACGCCCACCTCAGAGGACAGGATCATCCGGCCGTCCTTAGTGATATAGTAGCGGCTGGGGCGCAGACCGTTGCGGTCCAGCACCGCGCCCACCACGTCGCCGTCGGAGAAGAGGATGGCGGCGGGGCCGTCCCAGGGCTCCAGCATGGTGGCGTAATACTGGTAGAAATCGCGCTTCTTCTGGCTGATGTTCTTGTTGTTCTCCCAGGGCTCGGGATGGTGATCATCACAGCCAGAGGCAGGTCCATGCCGTTCATCACCATGAACTCCAGCGCGTTGTCCAGCATGGCGGAGTCCGAGCCGGAGGTGTTGATGATGGGCAGGATCTTGTTCATGTCGTCCTGCAGGATGGGGCTCTCGATGCTCTCCTCACGGGCCAGCATGGCATCGGTGTTGCCTTGATGGTGTTGATCTCGCCGTTGTGCAGGATGAACCGGTTGGGGTGGGCACGCATCCAGCTGGGGTTGGTGTTGGTAGAAAAGCGGCTGTGCACCATGCCGATGGCGGATTCGTAATCCTCGTCCTGCAGGTCGAGGTAGAACAGGCGCAGATCGTGCACCAGGAACATGCCCTTGTAGACGATGGTGCGGCTGGACAGGCTGGGCACATAGGTGCCGTTGCTGGCCTGCTCGAACACCCGGCGGATGATGTAGAGCCTGCGGTCAAAATCAATGCCTTGCTCACACGGGCAGGCTTTTTGATGAAGCACTGCCAGATGGAGGCATACAGTCCCGGGCCTTCTGGCCCACAGCATCGGGGTCTACCGGCACCCTGCGCCATGCCAGAAACTCAAGCCCCTCCTTGCGGGTGACCAGCTCAAACAGCTTCATGGCCTGTGCCCGCAGGTGCTCGTTCTGGGGGAAGAAGAACATGCCGACACCGTATTCCCGCTCGTTGCCCAGGCTGATGTTCAGCTCATCGGCCACCTTGGAAAAGAACTTGTGGCTGATCTGCAGCATGATGCCCACGCCGTCGCCGGTCTTGCCCTCGGCATCCTTGCCGGCGCGGTGCTCCAGCCGTTCCACGATGCTCAGAGCATCGCTGACCGTCTGGTGGCTCTTGCGGCCCTTGATGTCCACCACCGCGCCGATGCCGCAGGCATCGTGTCGAACTGAGGGTCATACAGGCCAAGAGGCGTGGCGTTTCCGTAAATTGATCCATTGCCTTTCCCATCCTTATCTCTCAAAATATCCTCCGGGCCGCGGCACAATCCGCAGCCGATCTTGCACAGAAAACAAAAAAGCGCCCCAGAAGGTATAGAATACCCCTCTGGAACGCCTTTGTTCCGATGATTCTATTATAGCGGATGGTGAGAGATGTTCAAGTGACAGCTGCGCCAAACTTGATGCCCTGAAGTCCGGTCATCTTGTGCGGTTTGATGGAATGATGAACGCATTTCATCAAAACCTTGAAAAAACCGCCGCATCCGGCTGCCGGTCTGGGGCAGGGGATGCGGTGGTTTGCGTATGATTGCGGGGCGTTTCTGTCCTTAGTGCTTTGCGGCGCGCTGTTTGCGGTCGAAGAACCACCCGCATACCAACAGACCGATGCCAAAGATCAGAAGCACGGCAGCCAGCCAATCGGTGGTACCGGTCTGGATCAGGGTCACGGTCGTGGTGTTCTGCGTGGGCGTTTCCTCCGGCTGGGCCAACGACGTGGACGTGTCAGTCTGAGCCGGTTCCTCCGCAGGCAGCTCGCCGGGGGCCTCTGTTTCCTCGGTTTCCTCGGTTTCCTCGGTTTCCACGGTTTCCTCGGGGATCTCGGGTTCCTCAGGCTCCTCGGGGATCTCGGGTTCCTCCGGGTCTACGGGAACGACCGGAACATAGGGGTCGTCCGGGCTGTTCTTCAGGTTGGTAAAGACGACCTTGGCGGTGTCGTTCTGGGGCACAACGCCGGTCTCTGCAGGGTTGAGATTCAGCAGGTCCAGCCGTCCTGAGCGGTTTCGGTGATGGTATAGCCGATGCCTGCGGGCAGGTTCGAGAGCGTGATGCTCTCGCCGCTTTTCAGGGTGAAGGATGCCTTGCCGTTTTTGAACGGGACACCGCACCATTTGTCGTCGATCGTGGTGATGGTATCATCGTCCAGCGTGAGCTCAAAGGTGAACGCGGTGTCATAGTCGCTCGGCAGCAGTTCCCCGAGCGTCTCTTTGCAGACGGTCAGGCTGCCGATGCTGCCGTGTGCGGCCTTGAGGGACAGGGGGCCGGTGTAAGAATTGACGGGTGCGACGAGAACCATGTGCAGATCCGCTTCGTCCCCGTGGGCGTTCCAGCGGGTGGTTTCATAGTCGTCATACCAGCCGTCAATGAAATCATAGCAGTCCGGTTCGCCGTCCAGCTCCCAGCCGCGGCCGGTGGGGCCAAAGGTAATGGTGGCACCGTCTGCGTTGTAGATGTCGTCACCAGAAAGCCTTGCGTGATTGTTGTACAGCTCTACATCGTCTGAAAGAATCGCAGTGCCAGAGTTCACAAGTCCGCCGCCTACAGAACCGGCATGGTTATAGCGTACACTGCCGGCCAGCAGGTTCAGCGTCGCATGCTCATCGTTTTGGATACCGCAGTTGCTGTTGTATTCCACCTGCAGATTGGCACCCTTTTCCACGGTGAAGAGATTGCAGTTGACGATACCGGACACCGTATTGTAGTTGGCAGTGACATTTGCACCGCTTTCTATCAGAAAAGCACCCTGCTTCAGATCACCCATCACTTGATTGTAGATGCCATGGGCACCGTTGTGGTTGGCGGTGACATTTGCACCGGACTCAATCGTCAGATAGGAATCGTAACTGTTGTAGATACCGAGCTTAGCATTGTTGTCCACTGAAACATTGGCACCATTCTGGATGTGCAGCTTACAGCTGTTCACGATGGCAGCCAGGCCCTTGTTCTGACATACGGAGACGTTTGCACCACTTTCAATGGTCAGGTCGGCGCTGCATACACATACAAACCGCCAGAGCCGTAGCCCGGGTCATTTGTGCCGTTGCCGTCGCAGATGACCTGCGAACCGCCTTGGATCACGCCAATGCCGCCGACACCAAGGCGGAACCGCCATTGTCGCGGATATCAAGGTAGAACCGGAATCCACGTCAAGGCCATCAACGAAAACAGCGTAGCCATACCATGCGCCGGTGTTTCCGGTGGCGGTCAGGGTCGAGGATTCCATGGTCAGCTTACCGCCATAGCAGCCAATGCCGAAGCCGTAGCCATCAGGATCGGATTTGCCGTTGTCCATCACCACGACATTTGAACTGGACAGTGTGATGTCGATCGGATCGATCGTCATGGCCGCATGGGCACAGCCTGTGATCTCAAGATAAGAGTTGTTGATCTTGATCTCACGGTTAGGTTGTCCTTTAAATTCCGAGTCATCAGCGTAGATACCACTTGCACGATAATTAGAGACATTACGGATCACGGCGTATGATCCATCCAGATACAGGTTGCTCTTCTGATACAGATAGATGCCGCTGCCGCAGCTTCCATCCGGGATCAACGTAAAGTTGACGTTGTTCAGTCTCAGATTCGAGTTGCTGATCAGGTTGGCCGTTCCTCCTGCGCCACCTTCATGGGTATGAGTATGCGCATAGATATTCAGCGTAAGATCTTTAAACGTGATATCACTGTGCGATGCATACATACCGTTCTGGTTCAGCGTCAGCGTATAGGTGTCGCCGCCGGAAATGGTCAGGGTCTTGTTATCGAACGTAAGACCTTCATCCAGCTCAATGTCCTTCAGCAGGTCGATCTGTTCGCCAGGCATCGCCGCGCTGATCGCCTCGTCCAGTGTGTAGTAGTAGTACGTATCGTCGATCTTGTCGATCTTGTCGATCTTGCACACAGCCTGGGTTGTGGGGCTTGTGGTGCTGCCGGTGTCGTCCGCAGAGCCATCGTCATCCGATTCCTCGTCAGGAATTTTGGGGGTGAGATTCACTGTGGGCCGGTCATCCGCTGCTGCTTTATCGCTGCCCGCGTCCGCAGGGTCATCGTCACCCGATCCCTTGTCAAGAGTTTTGGGGGTGGGATTCCCTGCGGGCAGGTCATCCGTTGCTTCATCGCGGTCCGCATCCGCAAGGCTTTTCTCCGAGCCCGTCTCCGAAAGGTCGGGAACAGGAGGTTCCTGTTCCTGCGAATCATCAAGGGAGTAGGGGACGGTGGAAAGGTCACTCCAGTCCAGAATGGTGCCGTCCGAATCCGTGATGGTGGGGTCGGGGCTCAGTGCAAGTACACTCAGCGGCAGAACATGAAGCAGCAATCCGATGGTAAGTATCACTACGAACCATCTCTTTTTCATAATTTTTTCTCCTCCTCTTTCTAAAATATAGTACATTTTGTGTACTGCTAATATAGTAGCATCGGATGTTCGGAAATACAAGAGGTTCAAACGAATTTGAAACCGAAAGATCCAAATTTTTGAAACGGTGGGGAACCGCGCCGGAGTTTCTCCGGAAAATGATTCCTGCACAGGAGTGAAAGCTTATCCATACGCCGGAAATTCCCAGAAATTATGAAAAAGTTTCGACACAAGAAAAACTCCCGGGAAATCCCGGGAGCATAGCAGAAACGAAGCAAGAAATTCCCTGCGGCGGCAGTCAGCGTCCCAGAATGGCCCGCAGGTCCTCTTCCGGGGTCGTGACGGCCATCAGGTTGTAGCGCCGCTGAAGCTCCTGCACGACCCCCGGAGAGAGAAAGGCCGGGAGGGTGGGGCCGAGGCGGATGTTCCGGATGCCCAAAGCCAACAGGGCGATCAGGATGCAGACTGCCTTCTGCTCGAACCAGCAGAGCACCAGCGAGAGCGGCAGGTCGTTGACGGTGCAGCCGAAGGCATCGGCCAGAGCCAGTGCGATCCGGATGGCGCTGTATGCGTCGTTGCACTGGCCCACATCGAGGATGCGGGGCAAGCCAGTGCCGGGCACTGTGCCCAGAGGCAGATCGTTCAGGCGGAATTTGCCGCAGGCAAGGGTCAGAATGACCGTATCCGGCGGTGTCAGCCGGGCAAACTCGGTGTAATAACGGCGGGTGGGCCGGGTACCGTCACAGCCGCCCACCAGGAAGAAATGGCGGATCTGCCCGCTTTCACGGCCGCAACGATCTCATTGGCGTGGGAGAGCACAGCGCTCCGCGCAAAGCCGGTGGTGACCGTTTTGCCGCCGTTCATGCCCGGGATGATGGTATCCTCCGGGTAGCCGCCCAGTTCCAGCGCTTTCCGGATGACGGGGGTGAAGTCCCGGTCCTCCCCAATGTGCGGCACCCCGGGATAGGAGACCACCGAGGTGGTAAAGACCCGGTCGGCGTAGCTGGGGCGCAGCGGCATGATACAGTTTGTGGTGAAGAGGATGGGGCCGGGATGTCCTCAAACTCCGACTGCTGGTTCTGCCAGGCGGTGCCGAAATTTCCCTTGAGGTGTGAATAGCGCTTTTTCAGCTCCGGATAACCGTGGGCGGGCAGGAGTTCCGAGTGGGTATAAACGTTGATGCCTTGCCCTCGGTCTGGGCCAAAAGCTGCTGGGTGTCGTAAAGGTCGTGGCCGGAAATGACGATGAAAGGCCCTTTCTCGATGGTCAGAGGAACTTCTGTCGGTTCCGGTTCGCCAAAGGCACTGGTGTTGGCATGATCCAGCAGTTCCATGGTGCGGAAGCTGGCTTCTCCGGTCCTTTGCACCAGGAGCCAAAGCTCCTCCATGGATAGCCCCGAGGTGCCCACTGCCTTCAGGGCGGTACAGTAAAAATTTGTCCAGCTCCGGTCGATGCGGCCCAGCACCCGAGCATGATAGTTATAAGCGGCCATTCCCCGCAGGCTGAACAGCACAAAGCATTTCAGGCTTCGCACATCCGGGTCAGGCTCCTGCCAGAGCTGCTGCATATCATAGTCCTCGGCAATGCCCGGACAGGCGGCGTGGATCTTCTCGATCAGCTGCTCGACGGTGTGCTCGTCAAAATTTACATTGGTGATGGTGGTGAACAGCCCCTGCATCAGCAGCAAAGCCTGCTCCGGAGCCGGAGCACGGCCTTCGCCAATGAGCTGCTCCGCATACCGGATCAGGGCACCGGTCAGCCGGTCCTGCGCCGCTGCGGTCGGAGCCGATTTCCCACACACGCCTGCCCGACCGGTACAGGCAGTCCCGTTGGCCGCCTGCTCACAATTGGAAACAAAACATCTGCTCAATCCATAAAAATACTCCCTTCGCTTTCTGGCAAAGGGAGTATGGACAACGGACAGAGGAAATATGCAGGAAAAAAAAGGGGCCGCACCCCTTCGGATGCGGCCCTCTGAAAAGGAATGCTTAGTAGGTGATGCCCTGTGCCATCATGGCGGTGGCCACCTTCAGGAAACCGGCGCAGTTTGCACCGACCATCAGGTTGCCCTCGGAACCAGCGGCAACGGATGCGTCGTAGGAAGCGTGGAAGATGCCCTCCATGATGCCCTTCAGCTTGGCATCCACTTCCTCAAAGCTCCAGCTCAGACGCTCGGAGTTCTGGCTCATCTCCAGACCGGAGGTGGCCACGCCGCCGGCGTTGGCTGCCTTTGCGGGTCCGTACAGGACACCGTTGGACAGGTAGACCTCAATGGCCTCGGGCGTGCTGGGCATATTTGCGCCCTCGCAGACAACGGTGCAGCCGTTCTTGACCAGAGCCTCAGCGGACTCCTTGTTGATCTCGTTCTGGGTTGCGCAGGGCAGGGCGATGTCGCAGGGGACAGTCCAGACCTTGGAGCAGTCGGCAACGTAGGTTACACCGGCGTGGGTCTCGGCATACTCCTTGATGCGGCCGCGGCGGACTTCCTTCAGCTCCTTGACGTAAGCCAGATCAATGCCGTTGGGGTCGTAGACGTAGCCGTTGGAATCGGACATGGTAACGACCTTTGCGCCCAGAGACTGAGCCTTCTGGCAGGCATAGATGGCAACATTGCCGGAGCCGGAGATGACCACGGTCTTGCCCTCAAAGCTGTCGTTGCGCATACACTTCAGAGCCTCGGCGGTGAAGTAGCACAGGCCGTAGCCGGTGGCCTCGGTACGGGCCAGAGAGCCGCCGAAGGTCAGGCCCTTGCCGGTGAGCATACCGCCCTGGAAGCTGTTGGTCAGGCGCTTGTACTGGCCGAACATGTAGCCAACCTCGCGGCCGCCGACACCGATATCACCGGCGGGGCAGTCCACGAACTGGCCGATGTGGCGGTACAGCTCGGTCATAAAGCTCTGGCAGAAGCGCATGACTTCCATGTCGCTCTTGCCGTGGGGGTCAAAGTCAGAGCCGCCCTTGCCGCCGCCCATGGGCAGGGTGGTCAGGCTGTTCTTGAAGGTCTGCTCAAAGCCCAGGAACTTCAGGATGCCCTGGTTGACAGAGGGGTGAAAGCGCAGACCGCCCTTGTAGGGGCCGATGGCGCTGTTGAACTGGACGCGGTAGCCGCGGTTCACCTGGACCTTGCCTGATCATCGACCCAGGGCACACGGAAGGTGATGATGCGCTCGGGCTCGACCAGACGCTCGATCAGGCCAGCCTTCTCGTACTCGGGATGCTTCTCCACCACGGGCTGGATGCTCTCCAGCACCTCGCGGACAGCCTGCAGGAACTCAGGCTCATTGGCATTGCGCTGTGCAAGGCATCGTAAACGCGCTTCAGGTATTCATTCGTCAGCATAATAGAATACTCCTTTTCCCATGATTTACAATCGCTCTGCCCACTATCACAGAACGCTTCACCATTATAAAGCATTGTGCGGCGATTTACAAGAGAGGAAATCGGAAAATGTTTCAGTGAAGCCAAAATAAAAATGAATCCGCTTCACAGCGTCAGTGCCCGGCAGCGCTGGGGATCTCCTGCAGCTCAAAGCGGTATTCCTGCGCGGCATCGGGGTATTTTGCCTTATCCACGGGGCTGAGGAACATGGCAAGGGGCCGCAGCCAGAGCCCGCCGTCCCCGTAGAGCTTGCGGTAGACCACAAAGGCTCCCCCGTTTCGGAATCGTTGGCAACGGCCTCCGCCAGATAAAAGTCACCCTTGAAGTGCCGGTATACCCGGCCGATCCTGAGTTCGTTCGGCATTTGCGTTCTCCTTTACATTCCAGCCAAAATGGCATTCACGGCAGTCACAAAGGGCTCCATATCTTCAAACAGGACTTCGACGATGATGCTCCAGTTGATACCGTCGTAGTCATGCACCAGCCGGTGGCGCAGCCCGGCGACCATATTCCAAGGCTGCTCCGGATAAGAGGCCTTGAACTCCGGACTGAGCTGGTAGACCTGTTCCCCGATGTTATAGAGCGGGGTCGTGACGGCCCACTGGGAAAATTCGTCCTCGAGCAGAAGCTCTGGCGTGATGCCGCGTTTGTGCATCTCAAATTTCAGACTTTCCCATGTGGCAACGATCTTTTTCAGGCGTTCCTTGTCCGATCTCTTCATGCGATCTTGACCCCCTCCCGCATGATGCTTTCATAGAAGGGAGTGCCGGTGTTGACCTCCCGGATCTCAAAGGCATCCACATCCTTCTGGGTGCGCTGGCGCAGCTCCTCCCCGAAAGCAAAGATGTCCCTTGCCCGGAAGTTGGCACCGCCCACCACGATTACATCGATATCCGAAGCGGCAGTGGCTTCTCCCCGGGCATAGGAGCCGAACAGCAGGGCGTACTCGGCGTGATATTTGTGCAGCAGCTCCCGGATGACCTGCTCGATCTCAGTGCGGGAAAGCGTGTTCATGCGGACACCTCCAATCGGAAATTCTCTACCAATATTGTACCATAGAATGCCGGAAATGCAAACAAAAATCCCCCGCAGGCGGCTGGCGCTGGCGGGGGAGCGGTGCATGATTTACTTCTTCAGCAGCTTCTCGCAGGCATCGGCGGCACCCTCAAGGTACTGGCCGGGGTAGGCCTCGATCATGCCGGCATCGGAGCAGGCGGCCAGCTGGGGATCGATGGGGCACTTGGCCAGTACGGGCAGGCCGTGCTTTGCGGCCACCTCATCCACATGGCTCTCGCCGAACACGCTGATCTTCTTGCCGCAGTCGGGGCAGACGATGTAGCTCATGTTCTCCACGATGCCCAGCATGGGCACCTTCATCATCTCGGCCATGTTCACGGCCTTGGCTACGATCATGCTGACCAGCTCCTGGGGGCTGGCAACGACCACGATGCCGTCCACAGGCAGGCTCTGGAACACGGTCAGGGGCACGTCGCCGGTTCCCGGAGGCATGTCCACGAACAGGAAGTCCACGTCCTTCCAGACACATCGGTCCAGAACTGCTTGACCGCACCGGCGATCACGGGGCCGCGCCACACAACGGGGTCCTCCTCGTTCTCGACCAGCAGATTGATGCTCATCACATCAATGCCCATCCGGCTCTGGATGGGCCAGCAGCCCTTTTCATCGGCCATGGCACGGCCATGGATGCCGAACAGCTTGGGGATGGACGGGCCGGTGATGTCGGCATCCAGAATGCCGCAGTGGTAGCCACGGCGGGCCATGGCGCAGGCCAGCAGGGCACTGGTCATGCTCTTGCCGACACCGCCTTTGCCCGAAACAACGCCGATGACCTTTTTGACGCTGCTGTTGGGGTTGGGGGCATCGTGCTCAGGTGCGGCGGTGCGGGAAGAACATGCTGCCCCGCAGGTGGAACAGTCATGGGTACATTCTTCGCTCATACTCTAACCTTTTCTCCTTTATCTTAATTAGACAGATCGTCTTGACCATCCCATATCATACCATAAAACCGGGTGGGAAACAACCCACAGGGGCGCTCATCTTCACAAGAGTGCATATTGCCCGGGAAAGGCCGCATACACTGAACCGAACGCCTGTGCGGGGGAAGGAGGAGGACCATGGGGCAGAGCTACCTGAAAAATGCCGCCCTCCTGACGGGGCGGATGTCCTGCTGCGGCTGGCCGGGATGGGCCTGCGCATCTATCTGGCCAACGCCCTGGGCGGCGAGGGGATGGGGCTGTACCAGTGGTGCTGGCGGTCTACGCGCTCTTTGTCACGCTGGCAACGGCGGGGGTCTCGGTGGCGGCCACCCGCCTGATGGCCGAAGAGCTGGCCCGCAGCCCGGCGGAGG
>ENA-OQMZ01001006-OQMZ01001006.1-human-gut-metagenome-genome-assembly--contig:-NODE-1006-length-10913-cov-1.521046_pt1 | contig 10913 bp, 16 predicted proteins | sample MGYA00242621_ERZ504862 | MGnify/ENA primary metagenome ERZ504862 (study PRJEB26092, sample SAMD00036393) | human gut metagenome | host: Homo sapiens | study: EMG produced TPA metagenomics assembly of... | reverse complement strand
TCAATTATCTCACACATCCTCTCCACATTAGACGGACGGATAACCACATGTCGCCAGTATCTCCTGAGCAAAAGCATACATATATTCAATAAAGATATTCTCTGCTGCCAGATAGTCCAAAACTTTAGCCAAAAGAACCTGCCACATTCGGGCAACTGATACATACCACATCGGTCAGCATCACGGCAAAATTCTCGGCACGAAGTACTTCCACCGCTTTTTCCACATCCGAAACAATCAGGCGAAGTATACCGAAATCAGTAGATTCCGCCATGCTGAACGCATGCATATTGATATCATACTTTGCCAATGTCTTGGTTACGTCATTTATTCTTCCGGTTTTGTTTTCCAGAAAAACAGATAATTGCTTGATTGTCATATCGCATACTTTTTTATTTTAAAATCCGATTGTCTATCACACGTTTACTCTTACCTTCACTACGGGCAATGCTATTAGGTTCCATCAGCTTCACTTCGGCACTGATGGAAAGGACACTTTTCAGTTTGTCGCTCAATGCTTTCTTCATGGCAAGCATACTTCCCATATCATCCGAGAAGAAGTCTTTGCGGACTTCCACTTGTACCTGCAAAGAGTCGAGGTTATTCTTCCTATCCACCACCAGCATATACTGAGGTTCAAACTGAGGCATATCCAAAATAACACTTTCCACCTGAGACGGGAAAACATTGATGCCACGGATAATAAGCATATCGTCACTACGGCCTACAATACCCGACATACGGATATTGGTTCTTCCACACGGACATTCACCCTCCATCAGGGAAGTCAAGTCCTTCGTACGATAACGCAATAACGGCATCCCCTCCTTTGTCAAGGTAGTAAACACCAATTCTCCCACTTCTCCATCCGGAAGACGTTCCAGCGTTTCAGGATTAATGATTTCAGGATAAAAATGATCCTCATTGATATGCGAACCATGTTGCTCCTGACATTCGTAGGAAACACCGGGTCCCATAATCTCACTTAATCCATAAATATTATACCCTTTCAATCCCAGCCGCTCTTCTATCTCCTTACGCATACTTTCCGTCCATGGCTCGGCTCCGAAAGCTCCGATACGGAGATTGATATCATTCTTGGTCAATCCCATACGTTCCACCACTTCTGCCAGATAAAGAGCGTATGAAGGAGTACAGGCAATTCCCGTTATACCCAAGTCGCGAATCAGACGGACATGCTTTTCCGTATTTCCTGTAGAAGCCGGGATAACAGTCGCCCCCAGATTCTCCACCCCATAATGTGCGCCCAACCCGCCTGTAAACAAGCCATAGCCATAACTGACAGAAAAGGTATCATTACGGGTAACCCCGTATGCTGAAAGACAACGTGACATCACTTCGGACCATACAGACAAGTCACGACGCGTATATCCCACAATGGTAGGATTCCCGGTTGTTCCCGAAGAAGCGTGCACACGTACAATTTCCGAAGCAGGAGCAGCCTGAAGACCATATGGATAATTATCACGTAAATCCTGCTTGGTAGTAAAAGGAAGTTTTACGATATCTTCGATAGTCTGGATATCATCCGGAGACAAATCCATCTCCTGCATCTTGTTACGATAAAAAGGAACATTATGATAAACCAGGTTCACCAACTTGTTCAGACGTTTTCCCTGCAGAGCGCTCATCTCGTCCCGACTCATGCACTCTTTATTTTTATTCCAAATCATAATAAATTAATTTTCAATGTGCTAATCTGCCAATGTACTGGCACACAAACCCACTGTATGGCAATCGGCACATTATCCTATTAGCACATTATTTTCAATGATCTTCATGAAAAGCTCTCATGCGTTCCTCCATCACCGGATAAAGTTCATCGCGCATCCGTGACGTACAGGCGCGGACACCTTCCTGCTCGCTGCCGGTAGTAGAAAGCGAGATGCTGCTTACCCCATAATACAATAACTCCCGGAGCAATTCACCCCCTGTCATATTTCCGTAACCAATGGTAAAGAAGAAACCATCTCCCACCACCTGGGTAGCATCATAGTCATATACGATATGGAAACCATTGTCGGTAAATATTTTCTTCATGCGTTCCGCACGACGGGCATATTCGCGGGTATCTTCCACAAAATTGATTTTACCTTCGGTAGACAGACGGAGCATTTCAGCGTATGCATACTGAGTGGAAGCCGTACATCCCGAAGTAATCATATAAAGAATGGAAGCAATCAGCTAGGACCGGAACACCCCTGCATCTTTATACCGTTCTGCCAAGGCAGGGAACTGGCGTCGAACAGTTTGTCGCTGATACATGCCAATGCCATACGCTGTCCGGCATAACTGAATATCTTGGAAGAAGAAAGCATCAGGATATAATTATCCGTATATCTTGCCACAGTGGCGGATAAGGCGGTTCGAAAGGATGCCCCATATCCCGACGGAAATCCATGCAGAAATAAGCCAGATCTTCCATGACAATCACATCATACCGGGTTGCCAGTTCACCGATTATCTGCAACTCCTCCTCTTCCAGACAAATCCATGCCGGATTATTCGGATTAGAATAGATAATCGCTGCTATATCGCCTTTACTCAGGAAACTTTCCAATTTCTCACGCAAGGCCTGTCCACGATAATGATAGATATCAAACTCTTCCCACTCCACGCCGATAATGCGAAGCTGGGATTTCTGAATAGGAAATCCGGGATCAATGAACAATACCTTGTCTTTCCCCGGAATACGCTGCGTACAGGCTATGAACGAGCCGAATGAACCCGCCACCGACCCGGTGGTAGGCACACAAGCGCGCGGAGAGATATCCAGATTCAAGAAAGCTTTTACAAAACGGGAAGCCTCCTTTTTCAACTCGGGCACTCCTGCGGCAGCCGGATATTGCGATCCGACTCCCCTGTCCAAAGCAGCTTTCTCCGCTTCAATCCCTATCTGATTGGCGGCAAGACCAGGAGATCCCTGATCCATGCGGATAAAAAGGAATCCCCGTTTCCTTTTCCAGATACTAGGCTACCAACAACACATCACCGATAGTAGCCTGTGCAAGATTGGCGATGTGCAGTTCCTTCACCGCCTTCTCCACTAATTCTTCACTAAATATCTTCATGCATTACCAGTTCTTTACCGCATTCAATCCTATATCAAAAGCCTTCTGATTCATTTCAACAATCTTCTCACCTTTTTGCAGCAAACACACGCCCTATGCTTTCGCGCAACTGTTCCGGTGATACGATTTCAATATACTTCGCAGCCATGCCCAGCAGAATCACATTCGCGCATTTAGGCATACTGTTTTCTTTTGCCATATCCTCTATTTCCAACTTCACCACATGCGGAAGACTCTCCAAAGCCTCATCAGATCCACTTCTTCAGGATAGTCGGGAATGTTCTTGAAAGGATTAGCGGAAGTAATCACCCAACCTTCTTCCTGCAAGTAAGGCAGATAACGCAACGCCTCCATCGGTTCCATGGAAATAATCAGATCCGCCTCACCCTGAGCGATCAGATCCGAATAAATCGTTTCGTCGGATAGACGCAGATTAGACTGTACATCCCCTCCGCGCTGGCTCATGCCGTGTACCTCGGCCTGCTTCAATTGATGCCTTCTGCCGTAGCAGCTTCTCCTATAATAGTAGCGATAGTCAGGATACCCTGTCCTCCTACGCCCGAAAGTATGATATCTTTTCTCATGCCTTATCTGCTTTTTTCTGTCTTAGTTTACGATTCAATGTCTGGATACACTCTCTGCGCGGAATAATGACAGACACCCCTTTATATTCTATTTCCTCACGAATGGTACGGGTGATTTCTTCCATATTCTTTGGTAATGGAACCACCACACGCACATGTTCGGGTTCTACCCCTAATCCCAGGCAGATCGCCTCGAATTTGTTCGTACCGGCAGAATCCTGTCCACCGGTCATGGCGGTAGTCAGGTTATCCGAAATCACCACCGTGATATTGGCACGGTCATTCACCGCATCCAGCAGACCGGTCATACCGGAATGAGTGAAGGTCGAGTCACCGATAACAGCAATGGCCGGAAATACCCCTGCATCGGAAGCACCTTTGGCCATGGTTATGGAAGCACCCATATCCACACAACTGTCGATAGCACGGAACGGGGGCAACGCACCTAATGTATAGCAACCGATATCACCGAAAATGCGTGCATCCGGATATTCCGCAGCCACCTTGTTCAATGCATCATACACATCCCGATGACCACATCCCTGACACAATGCAGGCGGACGCGGCATCACCACCTGAGACTTGCCAAACGGACGTTTGATTCCCCATCCGATCGCCTCCGCCCACATTATCCGGAGTCAATTCACCAGTACGCGGCAAAGTTTCCGTCAAGCGTCCCTTTACCTCATAGTCCGAGGAAAGTATCGCTTTTACCTGCTCTTCCACAAACGGCTGACCATCTTCCACTACCAGAACATATCCGCAGCGGTCTGCCATCGTCCTGATTTCTTCAGCCGGCAACGGATACTGCGAAACTTTCAATACCGGAATATGGCAACTGTCCGTATCCGCCTCCTTCACATAATTATAACCGATACCACAGGCTATCACTCCGAATTCATAATCATATTCGGGATTCAACCCTTCCAGATAATTATAAGGAGATTTGGAGGAAACTTCTTCCAGCTTCTCCTGCTTTTTCACTAAATCCAGATATTGTTTACGCGCATTACCCGGCAGCAATACCCAGTGGGCACGTTCATGATCAGGATTCAACTGATTTTCCTCACGGATATCGGCTACTTCCACACCGGCACGCGAATGTGCCAGACGGGTAACCACACGCATCAGCACCGGCAACTTCAGTTTTTCCGAGAGTGTATATGCGTAATCCATCATATCGTATGCTTCTTGTTGGGAAGACGGTTCCAGCATGGGAATCATAGCAAATTTTCCATAAAAACGTGAATCCTGCTCGTTCTGTGACGAGTGCATGGAAGGGTCATCGGCAGCCAGCACCACCAGACCACCGTTCACGCCGGTTATGGCAGAATTGACAAACGCATCGGCAGCCACGTTCATGCCTACATGTTTCATACATACCAAAGCACGTTTTCCTGCGTATGACATACCCAATGCAGCCTCCATGGCCGTTTTTTCATTGGTACACCAAGTGCTGTGCAATTTTCTTTCCTTTGCCAAAGGATTATTCTGGATAAACTCTGTGATTTCAGTGGACGGTGTACCCGGATAGGCATATACACCCGATATGCCGGCATGTATCGCTCCGAGGGCAATTGCTCATCGCCCAACAATAATTTCTTTTCAGCCATTATCTATTATTTTGTTAATTGTTTCATATCAATGTAAAGGGGTCTGCATCATCCAATACCGGGAATTTCTTCCTGAAAGCCTGCAATGCCTCCATATCGATATCAGCCGATACCGCACTTTCCCTGCTCCACGGACATTCGGCTATCGTTTTTCCGTAGGGATCGATGATGGCGCTGCCACCCGAATATTCACAGGCAGGATCAGTTCCCATGCGGTTCACTCCGGCCACATAGCACTGGTTCTCAATAGCCCGCGCCCGAAGCAGCGCGCTCCAGGCATCCACACGGGGAGTGGGCCAGCTTGCCACATAAAGTATCATGTCGTAATCCCCCAGGTTGCGTGACCAAACAGGGAAACGGAGGTCATAACATACTTCCAAAAGAATACGTACCCCACGGAAGTTCACCACCACACGCTCTGTGCCGGCAGTGAAACGCTTGTGTTCGCCCCCGAAGGTGAACAAATGTTTCTTATCATAATGCTGCACGGCTCCGTCCGGATGGACAAAGTAAAAACGATTATAATAGTTTCCATTCTCACATACTGCTACACTGCCTGCAATAGCACAATTCCGCTCGGCTGCCTTACGCTTCATCCAGTGCAGGGTTTCACTGTCGGCGCTCTCCGCAATTCCTTCGGGTTGCGTACAAAAACCGGTGGAAAACATTTCGGGTAAAACAAACAGATCAGCATCCAGCAGACAGCTTATCGCTTCGTCCGCCCTTGCTATATTGCCTGTGGATTGGCCCATTCTATATTTCTCTGTAGAATTGTTATTTTCATTGTTTTTCATATTATAAGACCCACAAAGGTAACAAATATAATAAGATAGCAAGCATTTTATTACTAACTATTTCCTTTCACTCCCTTTTTTCTTACATGTTTTCATAAATATCCCCTATTTATTCCTCATAAAAAAGCAGCCCAGCAAGGACAAGCCTTGCTGGGCTGCACTAAATGCCTTATTTTTGTCTCAAACAGTAAACGGTTATATGAAACCAATCAGTTGTATTCAAAGTTTTATCGTTTTCACCTTACCCGGAATAACCGTCAGCCGCACCGTCCCATCCCCCTCTATCTCCACTTTCTGGTATCTGGCCTCCACCACCACCTTACCATCCGGTGCCATCAGTCCCCATTGACAAGCATTCTCCTCGAATACACAATAACCGCCGACGGGAGGACAGATGTTCCTATAACAAGGAGGAACCACGATACGCTCACCCGACTTCAGCCCCATTTCAGCCCCATCCGGAAAGGACGGACATCGCCTATCTCCTCCAGTCTCTTCCGTCTTTTCTCCTCCTCATTCCGTTTCAGTAACAGGTTCATTTCCTCCGCACGCCGCCCGGCCTCTTCCTTCAATCTCTTCACCGCAGAGTCAAAATCCTCCTCACCAGCCTCAGGATTATTACAGGCGATATATCGTTTCCTCTTTCCTTTCTCCACATGATAATAACTCCCTTGCCCGTCCATCACCACGATGCTCCGGTCTGCCAGACGACCACAGCACCAATACACCTCCTCGTCATCCCCTTCCAGCAGACAAGCGAAAACATCGAACACGGTAGACCATACAGGATCCGCCAACTTGCAGGACTTCGGGACACGATAGTCCGGTATCTTCAGATAAAAGCCATAAAAACAGAGACTGTCCTTATGCAGCCCGCGCATGGAAGCATACGCCTTCCGTGTGCGGCTATGAAAGGTCTCTCCCACTTTCAGCAATTCCACGCTACCGTAAGAGCACACCACCGGCTTCTCCCGATAAGTCCTGTCCGTTTTCAAGTCGATGTAAGCATCCGTACCATCATTGCCCGTAACGGCCAGAAGCTCCCCTTTCAGGAATCGCAACCTCCGGCAGCGGTCTATGATGATCTTCGGCTTTCCGTTATCGTCCACCACCCTGTACGGCCATCTTCCAAACAAACCGCCGCCCGGTCCGCACAGGTGTCGAACACTTCCTTATATCGAGGCATCACTGTCACTCTGTTTCTACGCCTCAGTCCCCACAATCCGCTACATCGGTCATGGAAAGCTTTCAGAACAGAGAGTGCATTCCGCCCCTCTTCCTGATCAGACAAATTCCGGTTCCTGATCGCATCCAGCAACTGTCCATGGGTCATCACCATTTCCCATTCTTCTCCCGCCTGCCTTCCTCCAAGAGCGAACACGCCACGGACAGCCCGTTTTCCGCTCTTTCCGAGAAAAGGTGTCACCCAGTATCCGCCCCTCGAACATCGCTTCCCAATCCCGCTCACGGACGGGCAGACCGAATATCCGGTGCAACCCCACATTATCTATCAGCATACAGGATTCCTTATCACCCGATTTCCGTAATCCCCTCCCCACCTGTTGCAAGTATTTCGCCAGTGAAAGCGTGGGACGAGCCAGCTGCACGAACTCCACATCGGGACAGTCGAAGCCCTCGGAAAAGATATCCACATTGACCAGCACCCTGATCCTTCCCTGCCTGAAGCCCTCTACCAGTTCCCTACGCTCCGAAGCAGGCGTTTTGCTGTCGATAGCCACAGCCGACACTCCGTGTGCATTGTAATAGGCGGCTATCTGACGGGCATGGGCTATACTGACGGCATACACCATTCCTTTTTTCCCGGCGGCATACCTCTCGACGCTCTCGTACAACCGCCGGATGCTGACCTGACGGTTCAATACCTCATTCATTTCCTTCACCTGATAATCTCCGTCCACCCCACGTTTCTTCAACGAATTTATTATCTGTTGCTCCCTGCTGTCAGCACGGATAGACACGTAGTCGAAAGCAGACAGCCAGCCTTTCCCGATGAATTCCGCGATGCTCCACGAAGTTGTCAGCGCATCAAACAAATCCGTGAAGCCCTTGCCGTTCAGCCGGCAGGGGGTGGCGGTCATGCCCAGTTTCCTCGCCTCCGGATATCTCTTCCAAAGCTCCCTGTAAGTCTCCGCCAGTGCATGATGCGCCTCGTCAATGACAATCAATCCGGGAGCTTCCCCTATATTCTTCCAGTTACGGGACAACCACTGGATGGAGAATACCCGCACCCTTCCGGATTCTTCCGGCATACTGTCTTTCCCCGTCTTTCCGTTCTTTCCCGTTTTGTCCGGTTCTTTTCCCATTCCATACCGGGCTGCGGTTTCCTCTATCTGCTCCACCAGCTCTCTGCGATGCGCCACAATCCACACCCGCGTGCCGATACCGATACCACAGAGAAACTCTTTCACCACCGCTGCCAGCAGATGTGTCTTTCCTGTGCCTGTAGGCATTTGTACCATGACACTCCGATGGAACTCCCACTCCTTAAAGAGCCTGAGCTTCATCTCCTGCTGGTAGTCACGAAGACCATCGTTCTTGCAATACATCATGGTGCGGATGCCGGTCGCCACCGACAACAAAAGAGGGAAAGGCTGCATGCATCATCGCACACAGCCTATAGTGAATATTCTATCTTTATGAATTCATTTTTATCAGCAGCTTGCTAGTTGATATCGTAAATATTTGATATCGCAAACCGTTCCGCCACTGAATTTAATACGAAACCGATGACAGGGGCTATTTTTCTATGAGCCAGTCGCCCAACGTATGCTCCTCCGCATCAAAGCTGATGCCACTTTCACCACAGGCAGTCCGCTGAGGGTAAAACGTCGGGATAGTTTTTCAAATTTATCTGAGACATGGCGGCATCGGCATCCTTGCCTAGTTTCAATTCAATAACATACAACATGTCGGCAGTGCGCATCACCACGTCCACACGTCCCTTCGGGGTACGGACTTCCACATCCACATACATTCCGAAAAGAGAGAAGATGATGTAGAACAACTGCTGGTAATGCCCTTCATAATTCGTGTTATCGCAATAAGGAACGGTGGAGAGAAACTCCTGAAGCAGACGCAAGGCTCCATCCATATCGCCCAAGCGTATCGCACCATACATACGGCCTATGGTAGTAAGCCCCATATCGGTATTGTAAGCCAGATAGTTCGGCAACAGACTCTGCATCAGTCCCACCCGTATCTCCCTGTTCGGAATATCCAGCGTGTAAAGCTCGGTATATTTATCATAGTCCTTTATCGTGACATAGCCGCTCTGATAGAGCAAAGGCGTAATAGTTGTCATCCGCTCGGTAGGGGCATCAAAACTGGCAGCCATAGCCTGCATGCTGTGTCCCACTTCAGAGGGAAGAACATGGAACTTGCGCAGCATCTCTATCAGATAGGTGGGCGTGCCGCTGCCAAACCAATAAGAGTTTAACTTGCCATCTTCGAAAGCATTCAGCAGGCTGAACGGATTAAAAACATCTGGCGAAGGCAGGTGAAATGATAGCCGTCATATTTCTCTTGCAGTTTCAGTAGGGTATCTTCTTTGCTCATCTCCTGCGAAAGGGCAAAGCGTTCTATATACCCGCCCATCTGTTCCAACATTTCCTCTTTAGTGATACCGCAAATGGCAGCGTAGGGCTCGTCCATGCTAATATTCTTGATATTGTTCAGTCGCTGAAAATGCTGAGCTGGGAAACTTGGTGATGCCGGTCAGGAACACAAAGCGCAGATAAGGGTCGCACGCCTTCAACGGACTGTAGAAATTATGCATCACATTACGCAGGACGGGGAGGTTCTCATCCTCGTGCACCACATCCAGCAAGGGTGCGTCATATTCGTCAATAAGGACTACCACCTGGCGGCCGGTCTGCTCATAGGCACGCATGATGAGTGTCTTCATCCTGTCATTGAGAGTGACCGCCCTTTCCGGCTTCCCGTATATTTTCTCATGCTCAAAGAGCTGCACATCCAGCATGCTTTCCAATGTTTCCTTGTCCACATGCTTGGCCAAGCTCATGTCAAAGTGAAGCACCGGGTATTCCGTCCACTCGGTTTCCAGCTTTTCGATGGCAAGTCCCTTGAAAAGGTCTTTCTTTCCGGTAAAATAGCAGTGTAGCGTAGAGGTCAGCAACGATTTCCGAACCGTCGGGGGCGGCTCAGAAAATAATATTTGGAAGCACCGTATGCCATCCGGTAAACATATTCCGTCTTATCTATATAGAGGTAACCCTTGTTGATTATTTCCTCAAAAGTCTGTATGCCTATCGGGCATTTCTTCAATTGCTGCTGTTCCATCATTTTTTCCATTTTAACATTACCGCTACGAAGATAAACAAATTCCGCCACTTCCTGTTGCATCTGCCACAAAATATAGTTCATTTTCTTCCCTGCAAAGATTTCCCCGCAAAGAATGTACGCACCTCCGGGAGTGCCCCGCTACATCCTCCTACCGGAACTTCAACACATCCCCATTATCTCCCTCACTTTTCCCTTCCACTCCCCCAGTTCACGTTCCGCCTCCCGTGACAGCGGCGGGTTGACATACCTGTAAAACTCGATACGCCTCTCAATAGTGTTCTTCTATAACCGCCTTCACCTCGAAAAAAAAGAAGAAGCGTCATGTTATTTTTTTCTTCCAGCTGGTAAAAAAGCCATTAGCCATCATGAGCTTACCGCTCCAACTCCCGTCTGTGCAGATTCAACTGGCCCAGACGTTTCACTACCTCGGCAGCCAATTGCCGGGCCTGATCAACAGGATTCAAATGTTCCATCGGATTAAATCGTATTTTTTTTATATGAATACTC
>ENA-OQMZ01001003-OQMZ01001003.1-human-gut-metagenome-genome-assembly--contig:-NODE-1003-length-10936-cov-6.348691_pt1 | contig 10936 bp, 15 predicted proteins | sample MGYA00242621_ERZ504862 | MGnify/ENA primary metagenome ERZ504862 (study PRJEB26092, sample SAMD00036393) | human gut metagenome | host: Homo sapiens | study: EMG produced TPA metagenomics assembly of... | reverse complement strand
GCGGCGTGCTCCAGCAGGCGGCCGAAGCGCAGCTCGCCGCATCCGCCGACTCGGCGGCCATCATCGCGAAGGTCAACGCCACGCTGACCAAGCTCAAGGCCGCCGGCATCCTCGCCTAAGGAGACCCCGCATGGACGGATACCCCAGCACCCCGCTCAACCTGTCCGACGGCACAACCATGACGCAAGACGGCGGGGGAGAGGACGAAACGGACGACGAGAAGCCGTTCGCGCAAGTCGGCGACCTCGAAGCCCGATGGCACGCGCTCACCGGCGACGAACGAACCCGCGCCGAGACGCTGCTACAGGACGCGAGCGACCTGATCCGCACCACATGCCCCCAATGGGCCAACGCCAAACCCGCCACGTTGAAACGCATCGCCTGCATGGCCGTCAAACGAGCCATGCAGGCCGGCCCCGACATGTCGGGCGTGACCCAATCCACAGACCGCCGGCAGCTACAGCGAAAGCCTGAGCTACGCCAACCCCGCCGGCGACCTCTACCTCACCACCTCCGAAAAGGAAGCGTTGGGCGGCGACGGCGAGGCATGGGCATACGACATGGCCGGAGGCGCGGCATGAAAGGCGAGACCATCACCCTCATCCACCGCACCCCGGCCGGCCATGATCCCGGCGGCGGCATCATCTGGGACACCGAACAGGAAACCGTCGAAGACGTGCTCATCCAGGACGCAGCCAATCGAACCTCACCGACGGCATCCGCCCCGACGGCATCCGAGTCGCCAAAACCATCCACATGCCCCGCGCATGGCCCTACCGGAGCCTGCGCGGGGCCAAGGCGGTCATCGACGGCGTCGCATACACCGTGATCGGAGACCCCCGCCCCTACACGGGCGGCATCACCCCGACCCGCTGGAACCTCACCGTCGAACTCGCCGCCACCAGAGGATAGGAGACCGGCACATGGCAAAGGTAAAACTCAACCTCGCCGGCTTCCGCGCGGTACGCCAATCCGCACCCATCCAGCAGGCCATCGACCAACAGGCCACGCTCATCGCCGCCAGCGCCAACAGCATGGCACAGGTCGAAGGCGCGACCTACGAGGCCGCACCCCATGTCAGCACCACCAAAGGCAGCGTCGCGCTCGCCACGACCGGGCACGGCTCCGAAGGCAACGTGAAGGCGATGGAGGACAACGCGAAGCACAACACGCTGCTCAAGGCGGTGAAACGGCGATGAGTCTCAACCTCGAAAAAACGGTCAAGGACTGGATCGACACCGACCCCAACGGCGACGGCCTGACCGCATACCTCGAAGTGCCCGCCGACCGGCCCAAGCGGTTCGTGACCATCGAGCGCGTCGGCGGCAGCGAGAACGAATACAGCAGCCACCCCATCCTCGCCATACAGGTATGGGCGGAAACCCGATGGCAGGCCGCCCAGCTCGCCACCGGCACGCTGCTGCCCCGACTGCTCGACCTCGACCTGCTCGACCCCATCGCCGCCGTCGGCGTGGAAAGCGTCATCGACTTCCCCGACCCCGGCCCGCCGCCCCAGCCCCGATACCAGATCACCATCCAGCTCGACGCCGCCACCCAATAAGACGACGCCGCACCATCCGAAAGGCACCATCATGGCCGAAACCAACCACAACAACAAGAAAAACGTCAGCCTCGGCAAGCCCAAGAAGACCGGCTGCCTCTACTACGCGCCCGCCGGCACCGCACTGCCACCGACGCGACCACCGCACTGCCGGCAGCCTACACCTGCGTCGGCTACCTGTCGGAGGACGGCGTCACCAACGCCACCGACACCGACACCACCGACATCAACGAGATGGGCGGCATCAAGGTACTGTCCGAGATCAGCGGCTACGGCGAGACATGGCAGTTCAACATGATCGAAACCAACGAAGCCAGCCTCAAACTGCGTTTCGGCACCGCGAACGTCACCGGCACCGCAGACAAGCTCACCGTCTACCACGCCATCCCGTCCGGCGAAAGCTCGTGCTCGTGTTCGAGATCGCCATGACCGGCAACCGCGTCAAGCGCATCGTCGTCGCCGACGGCACCATCACCGAATTCGACGACACCACCTACAGCGCCGGCGACGCCATCGGCTACGGCGTGACCATGAGCGCCAACCCCAGCGACCTCATCAACGGGTCCACCAGCGTCGAATACATCGCCAAAGTCACCACCGCGACAATCTCCGACAAGTGACCACACCCCGCGCCCGCCGCCCCGACGGGCGCACCCTTCCACCCTGAAAGGACACGAATATGGCAGCCAAGCAGCCGCAGGACCACAAAACCACGAAAAACCAGCCCAAGACCGTCGAGGCCATGGGCGTCACCCTCGCCGTCAGCCCCGCGATCTTCGACGACCTCGACATGGTCGAATACCTCTACGACCTCCAAACCGCCCAGTCCGGCAACGGTGCCGGCGCGTTCGCCATCGTCCCCTTCCTCAAGAAGCTCTGCGGCCCCCAGTACACGGCCATGAAGGACGCATTGCGCGACCCCGACACCGGCGCGTGAGCATCGACAAGGTCAGCGAATTCATCGCCCAGCTCCTCGAACAGGTCGCCCCAAACTCCTGACGCTCATAGGAATGCTCGCCACGGCACCCGACGCGCTCGAAGCGGACTTCCAGCGTTTCTATGGCTCAACCCCGACCTCATATGGACGGGCGAACTGCCCGCCAACCGGGCGGCCGCACTGGCCGCCAACCTCCCCCGCCAGTCCATCATCTGGCAAAAACTCAACCCGCGCCTCGCATGGGACGACCAAACCTACCTCCTCGCCGACATCCGCGACAGCCTCGCGTTCCTCGCCTGGACGAAAACCAAGGAAGCCTCACGCAAGGCGCGCGCTGGCGCGGACAACTCCAACGCCCCGGCACCGTCCGGCACGAAGCCACGGGCGGCGAGGTCATGGCGATGGACGACGAACAACTAGCCGCATACCTGGCCGCACCGCGCACCACCATCAGGGAGGCATAGCATGGCAATCGAGATCGCCACCGCGTTCGTACAGATCGTGCCCAGCATGAAGGCGTCGGCAAGGCCATCGAATCGGCGTTCGGCAGCGCATCGGAAACCGCCGGCAACACCGCCGGCATCAAAGCCGGCAACGGCTTCGCCGGCGCTTCGGCGCGAAACTCGGCGTCATCACCGGCATCGCGCAAAGCGTCGCGGGCAAGGCCATCGAAGCGTTCATGGGCCTGTCCGGCGAGATCACCAGCGCCTCCGACAGCGCCCAGAAGTTCGCCAGCACACTGAACTTCGCCGGCGTCAGCGAACAGCAGATCAAACGACTCACCGCCAGCACGCAGGACTACGCCGACAAGACCGTCTACGACCTCAACGACATCCGCAACACCACCGCCCAGCTCGCCGCCAACGGCGTGCCCAACTACGACAAGCTCGCCGAAGCCGCAGGCAACCTCAACGCCGTCGCCGGCGGCTCCGCCGACACCTTCAAGTCCGTGGCGATGGTGCTGACGCAGACCGCCGGCCAGGGAAAACTCACGACCGAGAACTGGAACCAGCTCTCTGACGCGATCCCCGGCGCGAGCGGCAAAATCCAACAGGCACTCAAGGAGGCCGGAGCCTACACCGGCAACTTCCGCGACGCGATGGCCGACGGGCAGATCACCGCGCAGGAATTCAACGACGCGATCATGTCGCTCGGCTTCACCGACGCCGCCGTGGAAGCCGCCACATCCGCCAGCACCATCGAGGGAGCCACCGGCAACCTCGAAGCCGCGTTCGTCAAGCTCGGCGCGAGCGTGCTCGACAGCGTCAAACCCGCCATCACCGGCGGCATGAGCTGGATCGCAGACGGAGTCACCAACGCCGTGCCCGTCGTCCAGGCAGGCATCGAAGCTCATCGGCTGGTTCCAGCGCCTCTACTCCAAACTGGAGGAAAACGGCGCGATCACCGCGTTCAAATCCGCGTGGGACACCATCAGGGACGCGATCATGGGCGTCGTCAACATGGTCATCGACTGGGCGCACATGATCCCTCCCGAAGGTCTCGCCGACGGCATCAAACTCGTCGCCGACACGCTCAACTGGTTCATCCAGCACGGCAAGGAACTCGCGCCCATCATCATCGGCATCGGCACCGCGTTCGCCGCAGTCAAGGGCTATCAGGCGCTCAACAGCGGTCTACAGGCGCTCACCGGAACCATGAACACGGTGACGACCGCCGCCAAGGGCATCAGCAACGGCATCATGCTCATGATGGACTTGGGCGGCCCGATTCAAATGCTCAAACAGATGGGCTCCAGCCTCAGCCCTCGTCAAGACGCTCAGACCGCGTGGAGCGCCGCCACCAAAATGGCGACCGCCGTGCAGGGCGCGTTCAACGCCGTCATAGCGGCAAACCCCATTGGCGCTATCGCCGTCGCCATCGCGGCCGTCGTGGCCACGCTCGTCTGGTTCTTCACCCAGACCGAGGTCGGCCGCAAGGCATGGGCCGCGTTCACCTCATGGCTCACGGACACGTGGAACACGATCGTCGCCACCGCGCAAGACCTATGGAACGGGCTCGGCGAATTCCTCGCCAACCTATGGGCCACGATCACAGGTACCGTGCAATCCGCATGGGACGGCATCGCCGGCTTCTTCACGGGCCTATGGCAGACGATCAGCGGCGGCGTCACCGGCGCATGGACGTCGATCACCACGTTCCTGTCCGGCGTGTGGACCGGCATCAGCACGACCGCCACGACGATCTTCACCGGGATACGAGACTTCATCGTCAACGTGTTCACCGTCATCGGCGCGCTCATCGTCGCACCCTTGCAGGCGATCCAGAACGGCATCAACACCGTGTTCGGCTGGATACTCTCGTTCATCACCCAGCAGATGAACAGCACGAACACCGTATGGAGCACCGTATGGACGGCGATCTACAACGTCGTCAACACGATCTTCACGCTGATAAGCGGCTACATCTCGACCGTGGTGAACGCGATCCGCACCGTCATCGTCGTGTTCCTCGACCTGCTCAAGGGAGACTGGCAGGGCGCATGGGACGCGATCAAATCGTTCTTCACGACCACATGGGACGGCATCAAAGCGTTCCTGTCGAACATCCTCGACGGAATCAAAAGCATCTGGACGAGCGTATGGACGGCCGTAAGCCAGTTCTTCACGGATGTCTGGAACAGGATCGTCGCGTTCTTCACGCCGATCATCAACGGCATCAGGAACACGATCGGCAACGTCCTCAACGCCATCAGCGGCGTGTGGACGAGCGTCTGGAACGCGGTCAGGTCCGTCGCGTCCGCCATCTGGAACGCGATCAGCGGCGTGGTGTCCACATGCATCCAGAATGTGCGCAACACCATCTCGACCGTCCTGAACGCCATCAGCGGCGTATGGACGAGCGTCTGGAACCGCGTCGGCTCGTACCTGTCGAACATCTGGCACGGGATCACGTCGGCCGTGTCCAACGGCATCCAATCCGTGTCGAACACCGTCGGCCGCATCCGCGACACCGTGCTCGGCGCGGTCAGCGGGGCCGGCGGATGGCTGTACGACACGGGCCGTCAGGTCATCAGCGGCCTCATCAACGGCATCGGCGGCGCGTTCCAGTGGGTCAGGAACACGATCAGCAACCTCGGCAGCAGCCTCGTCGGCTGGGCCAAGGGCGTGCTCGGCATCCACAGCCCGTCACGCATCTTCCGCGACGAGGTCGGCAAATGGATACCCGCCGGCATGGCCCAAGGCATCGACAAGGCCAGCGGCCTCGTCGCCGACAGCATCGACGGACTGACCGACATGGTCCCGACCGTCAGCCTGAAGACCGACACCAGCCGACTCGAAACCCCGCTCGCATACCACGGCACCGTCAACGGCGGCCGGATCGCGTACACGATGGACGAACAGGCCGGCGGATACGCCACCAAACAGGACATCATCGACGCGATCGACGCGGCCCTCGCCGCCGGCATCACGCTCAACCTCAACGACCGTGGCGGCGAGGTCATGGCCGCAAGCTCGCCAAACCCATGAGCTACGAACTCAACAGCCTCGCCATGAGAGGCCGATAGCACCTAAGAGAGGAGAGCATCATGCTCTACCAGCGACGCATGCGCCTGCCGCATGTCGAAGACCCCACGCTCAACGGCGTCCCGCTGGAACGCATGATGCTGTCCCTATCCTCCGACGGCGTGACCATCGACGCCGCCAAATCGACCTTGAGCATGCAGGACATGCCCGGCAGGGACGGCCGGCTCGACCTGACCCTCACCGACCCGACCGGGGCAGCGTACATGGGCGACCGCGCCATCACGCTCAGCCTGTACGCGATCGGCGGCGAAGACGACATCCTCGCCGCCAAAACCCGGCTCGCCGCCCTAGCCGGCACCATAGTCTCACTCTCATGGCGCAGCCTGCCCGGCGAATACCAAGGCCGCATGAGCTCGGCGCGTGGGAAGACAAATGGGCCGGCGACCACCAGATCGCCACCCTCGTGCAAGCCGAGATCGACGCCCACCCCTACCTGATCGGCCGCAGCCAATCCATCGCGCTCAAAACGGACGCGAACACGATCCACGTCAAAGGCAACCGGCCATGCTGGCCCACATGGACGCTCACCCCCGCCGCCGACGCCAAGACCGTCAGCATCAAGACGCGCACGGCCACAAACTCGCCGTCACGTCCACCACCGCCATCACCGGACGCATCTCCATCGACACCGACCCCGACCACCGGGAGCTGCGCGTCAACGGCAACCTCATGACACCCACACTCGAATCCGACTACTTCCCCCTATTGCCCGGCCTGAACACGCTCACCCTCACCGGAGCCACCGCCGCCAGTCTCGCGTACAGGCCACTCACACTCATCTAGGAGACACGTTTTGCGTTACATGATCTTCGACCGCTGGGGCAACCCGCTCGGCGACCTGCCCTACGTCATCAAGGCCATCCGCACCCGCGCCACCGACGGCACCGACACCCTTGATATCACCACCATCGGCGAGATCAACAAGGACGAACGCATCGCGTTCAAGGACTCGATGGGCCGTTGGGCGGAATACCTGTGCCAGTCCACCCAGACCGCCCGCGCCGCAGGCATGCCCGTCACCGTCGCCTACTGCACCGGCAGCATCGCGGAACTCTCGCGCACCTATATCGAGGACAAACGCAACCGCAACGCGAACGCCAAAGCCTGCCTCGCCAAGGCATTGGAAGGCACCCGGTGGACGGTCGGCACCGTCGAGACCGGCACCATCACCGGCATCGCCAACCTCGCCTTCTACCACTGCACCGTCCTCGAAGCCGTCCAGAAGACCGCCGACACCTACGGGCTCGAAGTCCAGACCGAAGTCCAGCCCGACCCGACCGGCAACCGGATCGGCCAACGCATCATCCACCTCGTCGAACACCGAGGCTCCACCAACACCACGAAACGCTTCGAGTACGGCAAGGACCTCACCCAGATCAAACGAGACATCGACGCCGGCGACGTCATCACCCGCCTCTACGGCTGGGGCAAAGGCATCGAACAAACCAACGACCAAGCGAGGCCACCGGCGGATACGGCCGCAAAATCAGCTTCGCCGACGTCAACAACGGCAAACCCTACGTCCAAGACGACCAAGCGCTCGCCAACTGGGGCATACCCGGCCCCGACGGCACCAGACACCACAGCGAGGCAAGCGTGGACTTCCCCGACTGCGAAGACCCCAAGGAACTCCTAAACCTCACCAAAGCGGCGCTCAAGACCCGCACCACGCCCGTCGTCTCCTACACGGCCGACGTGACCGCACTCGGCCAAGCCGGATACGACCCGGAAGGCACGGACGTCGGCGACAGCGTGCAGATCATCGACACCAGCTTCACCAATCCCCTCCGCCTCGAAGGCCGCATCCTCCAGATCGAGGAAGACCTGGCCGGCAGCCTCGCCGAAACCAAGATCACCCTCGGCAACATCCGGCAATCCTACACGCAGCGCCTCGCCGCCCAACAGCAGGCCCTCGACAAACTCGTCTCCAACTCCGGCGCATGGAACAGCGCCGCCGGCGGCACCGGCCCGTACATGAAGGACCTCATCGACCGCATCAACCAGATCATGAACGCCACCGGCGGATACACGTACCTCAAACCCGGCCAAGGCATCTACGTGTACGACAAGCCCGAAGACCAGAACCCCACCCAATGCATCCACATCGGCGGCGGCTACTGGCGCATCGCCGACCACAAGAAAGCAAACGGAGACTGGGACTTCCGCAGCCTCGCCAACGGCAAGGGCCTCTTCGCCGACACCATCTTCACCGGCCGACTCTCCGACGCAGCAGGCCTCAATTTTTGGGATATGGACACCGGCGAATTCAGCCTGTCCGCCCGCAGCGCCGTGGGCGGCAAGACCGTGCAGGAATACGCCGACGGCGCGCTCTCCGACGCGAACTCGTACACCGACGCGGCCAAGCAGGCGGCGATCACCGAGGCCAAGCGTCAGGCCGACGCGGCCGACACGGCCAAGCTCGCCGAAGCGAAGAAGTACGCCGAGGCCGATGCGACGAACAAGGCGAACGCGGCCCTCGAGGCGGCGAAGAAGGCGGCAGCGGCCGGCGACACCAGCACGCTCGAAGCCGCCAAATCGTATGCCGACAACACGGCCACGAGCCATGTGAACACGTTCGAGAAGGCGCTCACGCAACAGTACATCTTCAACAAGCTCACGAACAACGGCCAGCTGCAGGGCCTGTACATGAGCGGAGGACTGCTGTACGTCAACGCCACCTACCTGCGAAGCGGCATCATCAGCGGCGCGAGAAGCTACTGGAACCTCGACTCCGGAATCTTCAGCATGAGCGACGCGAACGGATTCGAAACGGTTCATCTCGACGGCGACGGAGTCCATAACACGCTCACCGGCACCTTCCAGACTGGCACGTCCGGATCTCGCCTGTGGATGAGCCCGAAATTCAAACAGAAGCCGATCGGAGGATCCGCCGACATCACCGGCGCCGGCATCTCGTTCATCCACGCAACCACGGCGGCGCAGCAGCATACATCGCTGCTGAGTCCACGAATTCCGAGATGGGCGAGATCTCGACGCTCACCTTCAACGGCGGTCGTCGCGCGAACACAGATCCAGGCGCCTTCGTACGAGTCGGCAGCACGAAAACCGACAACGCCAAGATGCGAGGTGTCTTCCAGGCACTCGTCATGCGCGACTACAGCCTGTCGTCAAATGACGCGAACAGCTCCGGCGCACGACTGGTGTCTTCGGCCTCTCCAGACACAAACGCGATGGACACGTATTCGGAACTTGCGGCATGGGATCCAAACGGCGCCGTCGGGGTGAAGGCGGACATCAACACCGGATACCTCTACCTAGGGGGCTTCCTCGGGGGCTATACGAACCGTCACACACTCGATGGATCCAGGGCATGGAAGGCATGGATGCCGAACGGCGGGGCAATATCGGTCGGTGCGGCCGCGACCGTGCACTTCACCGTGTCATCGCCGGCAAAATACGGCAGATACTACGCCGTCGCAAACGCTGACGGAGAATGGGGCGGCATCATCATGCACGTCAAAAACACCGGAGGACAATCCGGATGGGACATCCTAATGTACAACGCCGACCGGAACCCATGTACGGTCGACATGTATTGCGACACCTTCGGATGGCTCGTCAAATAAGGAAAGCCAAACATGAGACAAACCATGACAATGAGCGACGGGAACATCATCGTCAACTGCGACGAACCCATCAACGGATACCAGCAATTCGTCTTCTCCCCAGGAACCATTGCATCCTGGACGGCACTGCTCGGACTTGGATCCACAGCCGAAGCAGTCGCCGCGATAATGCAAGGCGTCGAGGACACGACGCGATACGATCCGTCAACCGGCAGGGGGGTCTGGACGGAGGCCTATGAAGCGCTCGAAGCGGCGCTGAACGACAGTGCGGCGGACATGTCAATGCTCGCCGATGACGGAACCGTCCAGAACGATCCGCTGACTGTAGCCCGCAACGACACCAGAAAAGGCATGCACCTACCAACCATCCCGCAACAGGCGCAATCGGTATCGACATACGCCCTCGAAGACTCAGACGCCGGAACCGGCATAGACACGTCCTGCGTTGACGCACAGGCGCTTTCCGACCTGCTCTCGGACAAGACGGTTGCCAATGCCATCGACAACGACGAGGAAAGCTTCTACGCAAGCCTCATGCCGCAACCAATAACCAGATGAAAGGTAGTAGAAAAATGAACGATGACCAGCAGTACGTCAGCTTCGACCGACTCGTATCGCAGAAGCTTTCCGAACAACTCGCCGACGCGAACCGGCAGATCGCCACACTCGCCGCCATGTGCGACATCAAGGACGCGCAGATAGCCGAACTCCGCAGCCAGCTCGAAAACAAGGACGACGGCAATGGCAACGCTTGACAGCTTCCGCGAAGCCACAGGCGAACCCATCCAACTCGACCTAGCCAACGGCTACATCGCAGACATACGCCTCAACGCCGGCGACATCAACGGCCGCACCATCACCGTCGAACTCACCGACAACGGCACACCCATCACCACAACCGCCGAAATCACCTGCGCGCTCGACTACAACACCAGTCCCGGCAGCAGCCTCGGCGACCGCGTGACCATGAGCCCGGTCAGCGGCGCGGCCACGGCCACGTTCCGCGCAGCGGTGCCCCGCAAGGCGCTCGCCAAGCCCGGACGCATCCTGTTGGGCATCGAGATCAGCAGCGGCGGCCACAAGGTGTGCTCGCGCAACTTCTACGGGCTCGTGGAACGCGCCGTGTTCGACGCCACGTCACCCGACGCGGACGACAAGCTCGGCCGGATCGAACAGCTCATCCTCGACGCCGACAAGGCAACCAGCAGCGCCAACACCGCAGCAGGCAAGGCCAACACGGCCGCGACGGCGGCGAACACGGCGGCCGCGGCCGCGAACACCGCCACAGGCAAGGCCAACACCGCCA
>ENA-OQMZ01001002-OQMZ01001002.1-human-gut-metagenome-genome-assembly--contig:-NODE-1002-length-10949-cov-1.847440_pt1 | contig 10949 bp, 8 predicted proteins | sample MGYA00242621_ERZ504862 | MGnify/ENA primary metagenome ERZ504862 (study PRJEB26092, sample SAMD00036393) | human gut metagenome | host: Homo sapiens | study: EMG produced TPA metagenomics assembly of... | reverse complement strand
TATACATATATTAGGCTTCTAGGTTATCGATTATTAACAGGAAGATTATGAGTTATCTTTACTTTCTTTTTGTAGATGATTGGAATGCATTCATAATGGCTGTGGGTTTTCCGTTTTTGTCAAAGGCTCCCATATCATATCCGTTCCATTCGTAACATTCCGGTTCCCAGTACCATACACCAGCGCAAGATTCCATGTCTCGGGCTTTGTTTATAAAATCGGCAAGGACTTGGGCGGAAGCGGAATCATTTTGTTTTACCCCTATTTCGGTTATCATGACTTTTACTTGGAAAGTCTTTGCTAGTTGGCTGATGTGTTTTAATGCTAACAAGTTCATTTCTTGCCATAATTTTGTGGAATGAGTTTGTGGATAGTGTGACAGGCCAATCATATCCAATTTTCCTCCAGCTTCTTTGAACTGCTTGAACCACCAAGTTAAGTCGTCCCAGGCATTGTCTATGTGAACAATAACGATACTTTGGGGGAAGATTTTTTTTACGGCATCGTAGCCGGTATTGACAAACTCGGCAGATTTGTGTGTTTTGTGGATATTTCACTCGCTCATTGGTACTGTTTAAGCCTTTGACATCACATTCTCGGATATCATAGAATGCACCGCTGAGTGCGACATTCTCATCCCACAACATTCCTGGACGGATTTCGTTACCCACTTGTACCCATCGTGGGGATATGTCTTCCGCCTTTAATGCTTGCAAGATGTTCGATGGTATGGGCGGGCAATGGCCGTCTTTAGTTCCGCTACTGATTTGCCGATCCATGCCTTGGGTTGAACTGTTGTCCGGGATCAGCCCATGAGTCGCTGTAATGGAAGTCTACCATGACATCCAGACCTTGTTCTTTGGCTCGTCGGGCTTTGTTCACAACGTCTTGTTTACTGTTCCATCTGTCTTTGGGATTTACCCATACGCGCAGGCGGATGGCATTTATGCCCAGCTCTTTCATCAGTTGGAAGCAGTCGGTTTCTATGCCTTCATGATTGTAAAACTTCAACCCTTTTTTTTCCATTTCACTCACCCAACTGATGTCGGCTCCTTGAGTAAAACTGGTTTTGGAAGGTGCTGGTGTATCGGAATTATCTGTTCCGGACTGTTCGTTGCCGTGGCTTCCGCAAGCTGACGAGGATAATACCAGCAAAGCGGTTAGCATATAATTCTTGAGGTTATGATATATTTCTTTCATGTGTTTTCGTATATTAGTTTTTAGAAGATAGACAACGGAGGCATATCCGTCTAGTTTTAAATAAAAGTTTCCATGGTCTTCCTTCTCCTGTACATTTCCGGATACGGCGATAGCTTTCTCCGTCCTGTCCGTCAAGGGAATCTCTATTTCAGAATTGCCAAATTATGAATAACCAATAGTTTCTCGCTATCTTTAGTCATGTACCAGGCGGCAATACTTTTGTATTTTTTTCTCCCTCTCCCGATTCGTTGAACAGAGCATGACGGGTCATGGTTCCTTGGGCCAGCGCTGGATAGGTGTTACGCAATGCGGTAAAGATCAAGTAGGTATTCAATACTGACTGATGGTCTGCCGTCTGTTTGGTTACATCGGGGATGTTTGTGCTTACTGTGGCATCTATTTTGTCGGTATAGTGGGTGGTATAACTGTCTCCCCACAACATAGGTCCGCGTACATATTCATCTCCTTTGTCTTTGGTGCCGTATAATCCTAGTTCTTCACCATAATAAATATAAGGTGAGCCGGGAGTAGTGAGCAGGACAGCGGCTGCTAATTTCTCCTTGGCGGTAGATTTACCTAGCTTGGAGGCTGCACGATCTTCATCATGGTTGCTTAGTTTGGTTGCTGCGATGTACCCGGGACGATAGGCGGCATATTCTTGCCTATAGTTCAGGATGTCTTTGGTGAAATAACATCCGGTGGCATTATTGAGAGCCCATTCCAGACGATACCAGAAAGAGAACTCGAACAAAGCGGGCAGACCGGCATAATAGGGGGCTACTTCGTTGTATTCGGACAGTACTTCACCCACCATGTAGAAATTGTCCGTGTGTCCTTTTTGCTTGTAATAAGTGTTCATGTCTTCGTAGAACATATTCAGGAAACGGGGATTTTCGTTGCTGGTAGCACTGTGGTAGATGTGCTTGACAGCATCCAGCCGCAGTCCGTCCACACCTCGGTCTATCCATCCTTTGGCACTGTTTGCCATGGCTATGTACGCAGGGGAAGAAGTGGCTTGTTCCACCGCACCATAGTTGAGGTCGGCAAAGTAGTCGGTGGCAAACTGGGAATGATAATACCATAAGTTCATGGAATCGAACAGAATATCGGCCGCTGTTTTGTTATCAAGAGTGAATGCAGTTCCCAAAGTGACTTTGTGGGAAGCAGAAGTAGCACCGTATTTAGTTCCTGCAGGCCAAGAAGGATCGTTACTAGTGCGGATTAGAAATCCCCAAGAGGACACGAAGTCTGTGGTCAGTTCATAATGGTTGTTCCCTTTGTCATAGAATTTTTTACATATGCCTTCTCCGAAATAAAGGTATTTGGCTCCGTTTGTGCCGGGGTCAGGGTTGTCCGCATCGGCTTTTTCGGCCCGGGTTACTGTGACGGTGGGTTGCGAGGCTTTGCTCCAGTCGAGGCTGAATGTATAGATGCCTTTTACTTCTGTATCTTCGGAGGAGGTTGCGAACCATTCATTGGCGGCATATTCTTCTTTGGGTATCATGGCTATTTTTCCTTCTGCTATCTCTGTTTGAGGAGATTGGGAGAAGAGATAGTAGCTACGATAAAGATTATCAGTAGATGAGGTGGCTTCCTTGAACCAAGGGTGGGCTTTGCCCGTATGGTTCATTACATAATCCAGGTATATTTTTATGTTGCGCTTGTGGGCTTCGGTGATGAGGCGGTCGAAGTCGGCCTCTGTACCTAGTTTGGGATTGACTTTGGTATGGTCTGTCACATCATAGCGTGATAGGACATGGCAGGATGGATGGGGGAGAGCCAGAGGGCTGTCACTCCGAGGCTGTTGATGTAATCCAGCTTGTCAATGAGTCCGTTGAGGTCGCCGTATTTGTCACCGTCTTTGTCTGCAAAGGAGTAAACTAATAATTGATAGGAGATGTCGGCACGCTTGGTACCATCCCAATTGTCGGGGGCGGCAGTGATATTTTTCCAAGTGGCGGTAGGAGGATCAGGGTTTTCGGGAGTCGGAGGAACCGGTATTTCCGGCGAATCGTCAGAACAGGCTTGTGACAGAGGTACCAAGCAAAGCAGGAATAGTATACCTACTAGAAAGAGATGGATTCGTTTCATGGTTTCTTTGTTTATAAGGGGTAAAAGAATAAGGCGGAGTACAGTATTACGGAAATTCCGCAAGCCGTAAACCGCCTTTTGTCGGTATAGGTACGGGGAGGATACAAGAAGCGTACCTATACTTGTATTGATTAGTTCTTAGTTAGGGTCAACAGGTTCATGCCGTCGCATTGAGGGATGAACCTGATGGTATAGTTTCCGGCCGTAACAGCGATGTTGCCGGCATTGAAAGTCGGTTCGGCTATCGAACACCCCAGTTGATGTCCCAGTCATTATTGGCGCGGATTTTGATTTCACCATCCGTTAGGTTGGTGGTCAGATTCCAACTTCCATCTTCTTCGTTGTAAGTCATGTCGGTATCGGCATCCCATCCGGATGGGGTGGCGCTACCTATCACTCCGAGAGTTGAGATGAGGGTATGCTTGTAAGTCATGGCAGTCAAATCCACTTCCATCATGTAGAACCCTGCTTCCGGAGCGTCGATATTTCCTGCACCGTTTTCATCAAGTGTACCTGCCAGAGCATCACCACTTACTTTTTCCCAATCGCCTGTCCAGTTATCTTTTTCTGGGTTCGGCTTGTATTTGAATTCTCCGTTCAAATAGGCGAAACCTCTGTATTTGCCATCAAAGTTTATTCCGGCTAGCGGGCAAGTACCTGACCATGAGGTGTTATTACCTATTTCATAGATGTAAGGAGCGAACCCCAGCTCTTCCAGTGTGTAGGTGTATTCCATCATATCCAATGTCATTCTATACATGCCGGCTTGAGTTATCATGCCGGCTTGTGGATTGTTTGTTGTAAGTGTTCCTTCGGTAGCGGTATCTCCATCGGTTACGGTTCCCAATACACCAGCTCCCCAGAATTCTCCCTCGGTATTGGTCTTCGGAATAATTTTCCAGCATTGATTATCAGCGGTTGTGGTGAATACGATGGAAAATTTGGAATCTTCATAAACGTCTGTTCCCGAATGGCTGAATCCCACCATGCCGTCAGCGCTCCAACCATTTACCGAGGTTTCATCCTTGTCGTTCTTTATTGTGAACATGTCGCCTACAAGATAGTAACCGGTGTCAATAAATGGTGCGGCCGGAGTGAAATTTACGTCAAACGAACCGGCATTTACCAATAAGGCTTGTCCGTCTTTTATGGCATTGGCATATACTTGGGCAATGAAGGGACGCGCTATAGGACGTTTCCCGTAAGTTTCCACTACCAGCTTCTGAATGGTCAGGCTGTCAATCATTCCGTCTGTATTGGATTCCAGTTCTCCTGCCTTACCTTTCTCGGTAGAGAGCTCTACCCGTACATTGCCCAAGGTATATCCTTCGGGAAGTGTGGCATTAGATAGAGTGAACAATTTGATGCTGCTCCCCGGATTGGATAAATTGATGTCATCGACCTTGGATGCCGAGAAATCGGGAAGGGTTATTGCAGCTTCTTGTTCGTTGGCTTGAGGAGTTGCCCAATCAGTGTAATCATCTGTGCATGAAGACATGCACAGAACAGTCAGACCGATTAATGAATGGATTGATATATTTTTCATCTTGATTCAATTAAAAATGATTATTATTTGATTTCGCCTTTCGCCGGTAGCGAAGTTCAGGTTAGAGCTGCTGTCCCGCTTTGCCTGCTACTCGTGCTTGGTCTCCATCGTTGGCACGATATTCAATTTTGCCGTCGAAGACATGAACTCGCTCTTCCACCACTCAAAGGTAGGAATTTTACGTTATGCACGCACACCGTCACCATCGCCACCCGGGACACTGGCAGCAAAAGCAGGTGAGACAAAAGAAGCGTTAAAAGTATCGGGAATGTACATAACCAGCCTTCAGCCTGCTCTTTCCAGTCGCTGTTGCCTACAACAGGTCCCATCAACCATATTTCAGGTTTGTTAAACTGTATATCATAGACGAGGTTGCGTCCCGAAACGGAAGAGGTGATTACCATTAAGTACCATCCCGGAGTATCAGTAGCGATATTGTCTCCGTTGTCTTTGATATTGCCTGCCAAATCGCCGTTTATACTGTTTATACCAGAAAATCCTGTTTCATTTCCATCCCAAGCTTTGCTCTGATTGAATTTGATGCCGGCATCGTCTATCCATACCATAGACCAGAATACATGAGTTGCACCGTTTACGGGAATCATCTTGGTTGCCGAATCCCAGTTCCATTCGTTAAATCCGCCTACGATATATAAGTTTTCGGGGGTATTGACCGGAGGAAGCGAGAAAAGTAAATGTACTTTATTCAATGACACTACATTGGAAAGTATTTCGGTTCCTTCTATTGCTTTGTTATCACTGGTCATCATAACTGCTCTCAAGCGGATATAGACCGCTATATCCATCGGAAAATCAACATCGGTTGCACCTTTGTTTACTTTCATATCTGTAAGTGTACTAGCTAAAAGAGGTGCGTCTATACTGATTTTTGTTCCTGCATTGACATTACCTATTTCTGTAAAATCGGTCATGGATTCATCGAATGCCACTTGCACATAGTATCCAACGTTGGCGGGGAAGCCGTAGTCGGGTTGTGAACAGGATATTTCGATAGAGGAAGAATTGGCCAAATCGATTACTGTACCGCTGATAGCTGGAGTGTTTAGGACAAATTCGGTGGGTGAGATTAGCGTTGGGTTGGAGTCGCGATCATCATACATGCGGTGAATATACCCAGTCCCAATCCGATAATCAAAATGATTTAAGTATTTTATTCATTGTATTTTCATTTAATATTTATAAAACAAAAAGTTTTCAGTATCCCGGGTTCTGAGTCAAATTGGAGTTGGCAGTCAACTCATTGGTCGGGATGGCAAAAATATTAAGATGTGCATCAAAACTACGTCCTTCATAAGATCCGCCTTTCCATTGCCAAGTGTAATTGTTGTTGCCTCCATAGCGGTTGAATCTAATTAAGTCCATACGGCGGCGCCTTCAAAATAGAATTCTCGGCTCCATTCATCGCAAATATCATCCAGGCTATATGCATTTGTACGGGTAGAAGCATGTGCACGACTTCGGATGGAGTTAACTGCTTGTGTACCTTCAGATGTAGTGTTTCCTCCATTCAAGCGAGCATCGGCTTCTGCAAAAGTCAGATAGGCTTCTGCAACACGTAGCAAGAAGTAGTCGGTATCGGCGAAGGTGGCATCATGTCCGGCTGAACCGTCTGTTTTGAAGTTGGTGAATTTTGCAATAGCATAACCGCTTTTAAAGGTAGATACATCTTCATTGTTTAAGGTACGTCCCACACCGTCGAATAAAGCACGGTCGTCTTTGGCTGCTACATACATGTCGTAGCTTGGCAGTTCGGGGGCATCATTCTGAGGGAAGAATTTGCGGATGAGGTCAGGACGTGCGCGGTTACCGCCCCAGTTTTGTGCAGAAACACCGTTGGTGGCTGTCAGGTCATTAGGGTTTGCATGCATCTCACCATCAAAGCAACCAGCTATCAAGAACAGGGAAGTACCCCAACTGGTGGTTGTCAGACCGTCTTGAAGTAAGGGTAGAAGAGCTTCGTAAGCAGCATCAGTTTCCCCGTTGTCACCCATGAATAACATTTGATAGGCAGTCCATCCGCCTTTTCCCACAGTATTGAGCCGGTAGGAGGATTTTATTACTTTGTCGGCATATTCTTTTGCTTTTTGCCATTGGGCCGTTCCTGTATAAATTTCCGAATTCAAGTACAGGCGTGAGAGCAACAGCCAGCAGGCAGCTTTGTCTACACGACCATAACCGGCATCTGTCGATTTTTTTGCTTTTGCTTCGGAAAGGGCCGGTTCTATTCCGATCAGTTCCTGTTCAAGCCATTCATACATTTGAGCTCTGGATCTTTGTTCAGGTTTGGTCATTGGTTCCAATGTAAAGGGTATGTTTCCCCAACCATCCATCAGTAAGAAGTAGTGTAGGGCACGTACAAAGCGGATTTCGGCAGACATGGTGGCATCTGTATCTCCAGCCATAGCCAGATATTGGTTACAATAGGTGATGCCGGTAGTCAGACGGGCATAGAACCCGTTTAACATAGGATGGGAAGCATTGTAAGTATTGTAGCAGAAACTGGCTACACCTTCATCTCCCCAGCCGCAGATAGCTTCATCAGTGGTCAGTTCGTTGGAATTGAACAATTGGCGGATAAAGCCTGTCGTACCACCATCCAAACCGTCAATATCACAGTCACCGTTAGCACCACCGTTTCCGGCTAATGCCATATTGGCGTAGCACTTGTTGAACAATCCGTTTAAATCAACATTGGTATCGATGTTCGGATCGATAGGATCTACATCTAAGTCTCCGATACATGAGGTTGCCCCCAAAGCCAACATCATGAATGTGGCAGGAACGATATTCTTTATGTATTTTTCATATACTGCATAATTTTGCGAATTAGAAATTCAGGTTAAGACCAATAATAAATGAGATAGGACGCGGATAGAGATTGTTATCGAATCCGTTATTGATTTCGGGGTCGATGCATCATAGTTTGAAATGGTGAAAACATTCGATACGGTTCCATATACGCGTCCATTCAAACCGCGATAGCTTCCGTTCTTGAAGAGATTGGAAAAGCTGTATCCTAAAGTGATGTTGTCACACTTCAAGAATGAGGCGTTACGCACCCAGTAGTCCGAAGCTTTGGCGGTAATTTCGTAAGTTTGCCAATTTCTGGCTACAGCGTCTACCGGACGGTTAGACAGGTAATTCAAAGAGTTGGACCATACTTCACCAGGATTCATGTTGCTCCATCCGGCGTTGATTCCATCATAAACATAGTTACCTAGACTGGCACGCAGTGAGAATCCGAAGTCCCAATTTTTGTATTCCAGGCGGGAGGAAAGCCCCATAGTTACGTCGGGAGCAGCATTTTTATAAAGGTATTTGTCATTTTCGGTAATCTTACCGTCACCGTCCCGGTCTACTACTGCATTTTCTATCGGGTTGCCTTGTGGGTCATATACTTGTTGGTATACATAGAATGAATTAGCTGGATACCCTACTTGATTGTATTGCAGATAAAAACCCGAACCTTGACCTACTTTGATATCGGTATTGGCTACAGGAGCACCACTATCGGATACACCACTTAGATCGGTAATCTCATTCTTATTATAAGTAAGGTTATAATTAATAGTCCATATTAAGTCATTGTTTACAATGGGTTTCCAGTCTAAGGCAAATTCGATGCCTTTATTTTCCAACGAACCGATATTTTGCCATGCTTGATTTCTATAGCCAGCCATGGACGCTAATGGTGCATAGTTCAGCAAATCTTCGGTTTTACGGTAATAAGCATCAATACTGGCTGTCAGCCGTTGATTCATAATACCAAAATCAACCCCAATATTATAGGTAGTAGTGGTTTCCCATTTTAAATCAGGAGTATAGTTGTCCGGGCGGTATAGGGTTCCGTTACCTATCAGTGGATAAAAACCGTTAGTACCTGTGCTTACTGAGTATGTGGGAATCCAGTTATAATTGTTAATTTTTTCTCCTGCCTGTTGACCTGTCATGCCCCAGCCTAAGCGAAGTTTCAAGTCAGATATCCAAGATATGTCTTTTAGGAAGTTTTCTTCTTTTGCTTTCCAAGCTAAGGCTACAGACGGGAACCACGCCCAATGGTCTTTGAAGCGTGAAGTTCCATCATCGCGAACGGTAGCTGTAAGATAGTAACGGTTCATAAGTATGTAGTTGGCACGTCCGAAGAAGGAAACCAAATAACTGTCGGTCTTGTATTGATACGGAGTGTGAGGACGCTCTGTGCCGGCTAATGTGGGGTCATCGTTCGTCATCGGATAACGACCTACGTAGTCACTGTTTGTGCTTTTCCAAAAATGTTGCCATTCGTAACCTCCCATAATATCAAAATGGTGGTTATCATTAAAGTCTTTATAATATTGGGCGTATGCATTCAATGAAAGGTTGCGTTTTAGGATACTTTCACCTCCAACAGAACCATAATACATGGCACTAGGGGAAGCAGTAGATTTATTCTGTGCTTGGCGTCCTTTGGAAACATCGGCACCTAGAGATAAATGAAGGCGAAGGTCTTCAAGACCATGTACTTTATAGTCGATATCGGCACTTCCCACAAAGGCGCGGCTGTGGGCAACTTCTGTGTTAAAAGCAAGCATGGCTAATGGGTTGGCACATTCTGCCGTGCTGTTATAGATGAACGGCCATGTGGAGTCGCCTAATGATGCGGCTGATGACCATTGGAAAAATCCCCCATAATTTTGTAATGTCTGATCCAATGCATTGCCGAATTGGGCTTTGTGATATTCGGATGTGAAATTATAAGGATCTTGGGTAGGGTCCATTTTTACAGCAGCACCCTACGGCTCCACGTCGGCATATGCAGAACGTGCGTACATTCCTTTCGCATTGAGGTTCATAGTCAAATGATCGTCAAAAAAAAGACGGATTAAGATTCAATGCAGCTGTGACACGTTTGAAATCAGAATTTTTCAAGATACCTTCTTGATTGGTGAAACCTACAGATACACGATAAGGAAGGTCTTTTACTGCACCCGATACGGTTATATTGTGGTCATGACTGAGAGCGTACGGTAAATAAGATCTTGCCAGTCGGTGTTGGCTGTACCCATGGCACGATAAGCATCGCTGTTTTCTCCGTATAAATCGGTGATAAGTTGACGGTATTGGTTGCTGTCAAGTACATCAACTGTTCCTTTTTTCTGACTCAATGTGACACTACCTGAATAGGAACTGAAGGCTTTTGCCTTTGCGTCCCTTTTTAGTAGTGATGATGATAACACCGTTTGAGCCGCGTGAACCGTAGATAGCAGTGGCTGAAGCGTCTTTTAATACGTTGAATGATTCGATATCCTGCGGATTAATCATGGCTAGTTTGTTAGAGAGGCCTTTTACTCCCTCATTGTCCATAGCCATACCATCAATAACAATTAGAGGGTCATTAGATGCGTTCAGTGAAGAACCGCCACGTATACGAATCTGGCGCACTGCCTGGGGCACCATCATTACTTGTTACATTGACACCGGCTATTTTCCCAGAAATCATATCCCTGTGCGTTTATTACTAAGCCTTTGTTCTTTCCATCCGGTTTCATGGCTGTTACCGAACCGGTCAGGTCATTCTTTTTAGCCACACCATAACCGATAACGACTACTTCTTCCAAAGTTTCCGTATCATCTTTCAGTATCACATTTAGTGAAGTAGCAGCCGGAAGTTCCTGGGTCAGGTATCCGATAAACGAAATAACAATTATATCACCTTTATTGGCGTTTAACAGGAAGTTACCGTCAAAATCAGTGATAGTACCATTGGTTGTTCCTTTTACCACAACATTGGCACCGATAATTGGTTCGCCTGTTGTGTCCTTTACAAGTCCTTTAACAGTCATTTGCTGGGCAAATGCGTCTATGGACAAGAAGCATCCTACCATTAACATTAGTAGGACCTTGAACATCAAGTTTCTTTTCATGTCTTTAAATTTAAAGTTAAATTAATTAATTTCAAGTTTATATTCCTCAGTTAAAAAATACCTATTGAAAACTGTTTTCCCCAAACAACCTGATTTTCTAATCAATCTCTGTTATAATGTATGTTTTCCTTTAGAATGATTGGCGGCTGCTTAGCTAACCATCATCTCACTTACTTTTGTTTGTTGTT
>ENA-OQMZ01001000-OQMZ01001000.1-human-gut-metagenome-genome-assembly--contig:-NODE-1000-length-10966-cov-1.878218_pt1 | contig 10966 bp, 15 predicted proteins | sample MGYA00242621_ERZ504862 | MGnify/ENA primary metagenome ERZ504862 (study PRJEB26092, sample SAMD00036393) | human gut metagenome | host: Homo sapiens | study: EMG produced TPA metagenomics assembly of... | reverse complement strand
CGTTGGTTGCGCAGGAAAGTGAGGACCGCATTAGCACGATTGTCTCCGAGTTGCTGAGCTTGCCGCAAATGCCAACCGCCATCGCTTGTCAGGAGGACGGCATCGCGATTCCACTGATTTATCAGCTTGTGCGTTGTGGCTACCGTATTCCGTCTGATATTTCCGTCATCGGCTATGACGACAGCTTCTATGCGCACGATATCGGCTTGACCACGATTCGCCAGGATCCGATTGGCATGGCACACGAGGCGGCTTGTAAGACTCTTGACTTGATCAATCGCAAGACCACGGGTATGCCGTTTCAGACGTTTCCGGCGCAACTGATCGTTCGCTCCAGCACTTCGCGAGTGTCCTTGGATAAGGGCTAATCGCTTACCGATACATAGAAAACCGCTCCGGTTGGTTCCGGAGCGGTTTTCTATAAGGAGAGAATCAGACAGTGAAGTCAATTGCGGTCACTTGTGGGCGTTGGCATATTCCTTGGCCCAGCCATCCACGAACGCGGACTTGACGCCATCCCAATTGCCGGTGCTTGGGCATACTCGAGCAAAGCGGAGCCGAGGTCGTTCTTCCATTGTTCGGACGGCATCATGGTGAAGTTCCAAGACACTGCGGTGGTACCGGACTTTTGGTCGTCCATGGCGTCAGTGACCAGCGGGTTGTCGGATTTGACGCTGGAGAAGGTCTTGAACGGGGTGGTGAAGCCCATCTTCTGAGACAGCGCTTCTTTGCCTTATCGGAGGTGATGACCCACTTCAGGAAGTCGGCGGTCGCTTTCTGATTGGCCTTGGATGCTTTCGAATTAATGCACCAGTAATTCTCGGAGCCGGTTGCCAGACCTTGGTTCTCCTCGCCCTTGGCGCCGATGTAGATTGGCATCATACCAACGGAATCGGCCTCCATGCCGGCTTTCTGCAAATCGGACCATGCCCAAGTGCCGTTTTGATAGAAAGCGGCCTCGCCGAGTGCGAATTCGGAATTGGCGTCGTCACCAGTCTTGGAGCTTAGTTGGGACGGCTCGGTGGTGGAATCGGTGATGTACAGGTCAAAGATGTTCTTGTACTCCGGCAGATAGGTTCCCTTGATAGTGGCCGGCTGTTCAGTGATGTTGTCATCTTTGAACTCATAGTAAAGAGGCAGGTTGCTAGATGGGTCTTGAAACGCCAATCGGAGCTGGAGTCGAAACCAGCAGAGGTGAAGGCGCCTTAATGCCGAGTTCATCCTTCTTGGACTGCATGTCGTCAGCAACGGCCTTCAGCTTACTAAAGGAGTTGATGTCTTTGATGGACTTGGCCTTGGCGCCGGAAGTGCTGAAGTATTTGTTAAGGATGTCTTTGTTGTAGATTAGGCCATAAGTCTCCATGACGTACGGTACGCCAACGACCTTGTCGCCATCCTTGAGGGCAACATCTTGGTTCTGCAGTTGCTTGTATACCTCTGTGCCGGACATGTCAGCAGTGTAGTTCTTCCAGTTGGCGTAACCGACCGGACCGTTGACTTGGAACAGTCGGTGCCTCGGACTTAGCATCTCGCTCTTGAGCTGCTGCTCATAGGTATTGGAGGCCGCGGTCTGAACGTTGACCTCGACACCGGTTTCCTTAGTGTACTCCGCAGCCAAATCGGCCCACTCGTCGGCGGCTTCTGGTTTGAAATTGAGGTAGTATACCTTGCCCTTGCTTGAATCAGAGCTCGATGAGCTGCCACAAGCGGCAAATGTCGTGACAGACATGGCGGTGACCGCAATGAGGGCTAGTGCGGACTTCAATTTACGATTCATCTTCGAACCTTCCTTTTCTGCATCGGGTCCAACGTCCCCGTTGGATATGTGCACTGAGATAGTGCTGCTTTCTGCCGATGCCCCTATTATGCATCACTTTCATCTTTTTTGCAAACGATGGCAGTATTTTGTTGATTTATCACGTTGCAATACCGGGCAATCCGCTATTTGCTGCCATTTTTAGGCATAAAATTAGGCGACACACTATGCAAGCGTTTGCTAAAAAAGTTGTACATCAAACGATTGACTGTAGCAAAAAGCCGCATCCCCTGAGAGACAAGGGATGCGGCTTGAGGTGAGCTACTTATGGATGACGTCAGCGCGGCCAGCGTTCCTCGGCGCTAGGTAGTTGCGGAAATGGAGCGTGTGGCCCCTTCTGGTACCAGTAGGCAACTGATGCCACATCATCCTGACGTTCGAAGAATCCGCGGTGACCAACACCGATTTGCTGAACGGTCACCTTCAGGTTGGAACGGAAACGAATCGGATCGGGGATGTGCCAACGGTAGAAGCCACGCATCGGGGGGCAATCATCATTGTGATAATCGTTGTGAATCAGCTCGTCGTGTGAAGAGTAATACGGGTATCCGAGATACGGTGTGCAGTAGTTTTGCTCCACGGTCTTGCCATTGACCTGCTTGGCGAAGCTCCAAGAGCCTCCGAAATAGTCCTCGGTGCCGGTGCCGCAGATCGTGGGGTACTCTTCATCGTCATCGATGTAGAATTTGAATTCGCCTTCACCCCACCAGTAGCGCTCAAGCGTGGTCAGTGCCAGGTAGGTACCTACATAATGCCCTTCACCTTTCACGCCATCAAGCACCACATAGTCTCTCCCCTTTTCAGTAAGGCGCTGGCGCCGCCATTGTGCGTGGAAATAGGCAATGTCATCGTCGAACGGCTCGTCATTCACGGTGTAGTCAATCTGGTAGAAAAATGCGCTGATGGCGTTCTTGTGTTGGTTTTCGAGCGTGATGCGTGCGCGTGCGCCGAACGGCATCGAAAAGTACATGTTGAAACCGCGGTTCGGCACTACGGCGACAGGCATGGAATTTACTAGGCACGCACGGCCGAATCCGCAGCAAAAGAAGTCACCAAGCGGACACTCCACACTTGGTTCCTCCTCGTCATCCCAATAGAAGCGCAGCACAAGGTCCCGCAGTACAAAACAATCGGCATCGGTGGTCTTCTCGTCAACGGTTATCCAGATGTGTCGAATGCAGCCGGGGCCGGTGATATCAGCAAGAGTCGCCGTTGCGCCGACGGGTATGTTACGTAGGCAAGGGCTGCCTTTGCGACTTGGGCCAAGCTCACTGGCCGCTATGCCGCCTTTGCCCGGTTCGCCGGTCGGGTTTTCCGCGTTGACTGCGCGGCTTGATTCGTGCCGTATCTTGGTCAAGGATTCTAGTGTCATGTTCGTTCCTTTCATGGCGTATGCTGCGTCTGTTTGCGCGATACATTCATATCTGTGCGTATCAGCTTCGGTCACAGACGTTGTTTGTTTTTTGAATATGAGAAAGTCTCCATCGGCGAGCGAGAAAGCCGATGGAGACTGTGGTCATGCCGTTATGGACCAGGTGAAAATGGCGTTATGCGATTCACCGCGCCATAGGCGAATCACTTGTGGGCCGGCGGAAGCATGCCGAAGTTGTTTTCATAATCATTCCAGGCGCTGGTCCAATCGTCCAGATATGCCTTCTTCACGCCATTCCAGTCACCGGTGCCCTGAGCGTACTCGAGCAGTGCATTGGCCACGCCGTCAGCCCATGCCTGTCCCGGAATATAGGCGCCATGAATTGGAGTGAGGCCATCGGACTCAAGCTTGAGCGCAGACTTGGTCAGCGGGTTGTCAGGCTGGAAATCTCGGAGTCAAAGGTGGTGAACGGAACGGCGAAGCATATCCTTGGAGAGAATCTTCTTGGCATCCTCGTCGGAGACATCCACTTGATGAAATCCTCAGTGGCCTTCTTGTCCTTGTCGGAAGCGTTCTTGTTCACAGACCAGGAGATGTCATAGATGGAGTTCGCGGCGTACTTGCTCTCATTCGGGAAACCCATGTAGTACGGCAGCATGGCCAAGTCTTCATCGGCAACTTCGTTGCCTTTGATCTGGCTATAGCCCATACACCATTCGGGTAGAAAGCGACCTTGCCGGCGGAGAACTCGGCGGTGGAGTCCTCATAATTCACCGAGCCAAGCATGGTGTTTTCGGTCGGGTTGTCCTTCATCTCGAGATCCCACAGATTCTTGTAGTTATCGAGATAGGTGCCTTGAGTTCCTTCTCGAAGTCCACGCCCTCGTCAATGTACTCGTAGGCGACTGGCACCTGAGTCATATGCGAAGCATATCGGTAGTAGTTGGATGAGTCCAGACCCGGCGTGGAGAACGCGCCGTCGATGCCCAAATCATCCTTATGCTGTTGCATGCTGTCGGCGACCTTCTTCAAAGTGTTGTAGTCCTTGATGTCGTCGAAGGACTTGATGACGGCGTAGTCCTTTTTGGCATACTCGTTGATGAGCTTCTTGTTGACGATGATACCGAACCATTCGGCGGCATATGGCAGGCCGTACACGTTGTCGCCGTCCTTGTGGGCCATCTGCTTGCCCTGATCGTTGAGAAGCTTGTAAGCCTCAGTATCCTGCAAAGGTTCGAGGTAGTCCTTATATTTGGCATACTGATCGAAGCCGCCGATACCGAACATGGTCGGGGCGTTGTTCTTAGCGAGTTCGGACGACAGAGTGGACTCGTAGCTGCCGGAGGTGGCGCTCTGAATATCCACTTTCACGCCGGTTTGCTTGGTGTACATTTCGGCGAGTTCGTTCCACTGATTGACAACTTCCGGCTTGTTGTTCAGGAAATAGACATGTCCTTTGTCGTCCGCGGTGTTGGAACCGCAGGCGCCGACGCCCGTCAACATGGCCAACGCGCCGACAGCGGCGATGCCTTTCGTGAGATTCTTCATGGGGTTTCCTTTCCTCCTTGCGACCTTCCTTCGTCGGAAATCACTTGTCAAGGTCATATGCGGGCCCTCTCTTGCCTGATACAATCTGACCGTGGCCTGATTCTTGCAGACGGTCATCGTCTGTGTCGAACCGGTCCGAGATTGATTGTATCGAACCGGTTCGCTACTGTCAAAGTCGGAGGGTTTATGCGTGTTGGCGTATTTTTTGTTGCCGTATTGCGACATGTGTCGAGACTTTGCCGATACAAGTAGACGCTCTTTTTGGGAGCAATAGTGGCTTCGGACATGCCCAATAGTAGATGGCCATTATCCTCTGCGTGCGACTGCAGCAACATCGGGCGTGATAGCGGAAGATGGAAGGAGGGTTGCGTCATGGGGACGATATGACTGAAAATGATGGGCAGGATCGCCTGATTCCGGGCCGAATCCGAGTGGGCTGGATGAATCGCCTCACGGCATGATGGTGCTGGTGATTGTCGGCATGATCGTCGGCCTGTTGTCCGGCATGTTCGGCATCGGCGGCGGTACGGTGATCGTGCCCGCACTGGTGTGGCTCGGACTGTCGCAACGCCATGCGGCGGCGACCTCCATGCTGGCGATCGTACCGACGTCGATTTCCGGTGTGATTTCCTATGCGCACAATGGCAACGTCGACTGGGTCGCGGCCGCGCTGCTGTTCGTTGGCATGTTCGCCGGCGGACAGTTTGGTAGCTGGCTGTTGTCGCGGTTGCCAGAACTCGTACTGCGGTGGGTGTTCGTGGTGTTTCTGATATTCGTAACCGCCAATCAGGTGATTTTTACGCCGTCGCGGGACCAACGGATCTTCATGAGTGTGGTGACGGGCATCGGGCTGGTGGCTGTTGGGCGTGGTCATCGGGCACTTTGGCCGGGTTGCTGGGTATTGGCGGCGGCGCACTGGCCGTGCCGGCATTGTCGATACTGTTCGGGGCATCCGATCTGATCGCGCGCGGTACTTCGTTGCTTGCCATGTTCCCGAACTCGATCACCGCCAGTGTGGCGAATATGAAACGTAAGTTGGTGCACATCAAGGCCGGGCTGATCATCGGCGTCATAGCTGCGCTGACCACACCTTTCGGCACATGGGTCGCCGGGGCGGTCTCGCCGCGTGCCGGAGCCATCATGTTCGCGGCCTACCTGTGCGTGTTATTGGTCCGCAGCTTCTTCGTGGCCGTCAAAGCCACTCGTGCGGCTCGTGGTTCCCGCGCATAGTTTCGGTCAATGCCGGTCAGAAGACCTGCGCCAAGATCGATTGGCGAGGTCGGGCATCCGTCTGTGAAACAACCGTATCTACAGTAAAGGCGTAGTTCGTGGCTTTGCGGTCGAGCCGCGTACCTGTAGTTGAACCGGGAACGTCTCGAACGGTTTGGGGACGGGTCGTCCTTCAATCAGATCCAGCGCTTTCCTTGCAGCTGCGACGGCCATATCATGCGGCCGTTGCCGGACGGTGGTTAATTGGGCTTCTTCGGCGAACGCGCTGTCATCGAAACCTGTCACGGAAATATCCAATGGGATGGATAGCCCGCTTCGTTGAAGACGGAAGAACAGCGGGATAGCCTGCGAATCCTGGTGGAAGCATAGGGCAGTGGGCGGATTGTCCTGCGCCATCATTTCGGAGATCGCGGCATCGATGATGTTGTCGTTCTTCTGCACGGCCAGTGTGCGCGCATTCATGCCATCGATGGTGCCGCAGGCTTCTTGAAATCCAGTGATGCGGTTGTATGAACTGAAACCGAGCGTAGATGAGAAGCTCTCATAGAGGTACAGAAGATTGCGATGCCCTAAGTTTGGCAAGATGCCGCACGATGAGCTTAATGCCTTCCTTGTCGTCGATGCCAACAGTCGCATTCGAAGCCCTCGCTGGTGGTGTTGACTCCGACAATTCGGTATTTTGGCGGTGCGAGATGCTTCACTTCGTCTGGGCTGATGCCGAAAGAGGATACGAACACGGCATCTGCGTTGTTGCGGACGGGCAGCTCTTCGAAGAATGCATCGCGTGCCTCGGCCCCTTCGATGGGGTAGATGACGAGATCGTAGCCGGCGTCGCGTAGGACGTCGTTGAGTCCGGCGATAATCTCTGCCGTGAACCATTCGATGGCATGACTGCCGATTAGCAATGCGACACGGTAGGTGCGTCCTGATTTGAGGATTCTCGCCGATCGGGAGATGCTGAAATTCAACGCATCGGCTGCGGCTTGCACTTTGATGCGAGTTGCTTCGGATACCTGCTCAGGGTGCGCGAAGGTGCGCGACACCGTCGCGTTGGATACGCCGGCTTTGAGTGCTACGTCGCCGATACTCGCCTTCATGGTGCCTCCGAATGATTCGTGATGCTTGTTTCACTCTGCCACTGCTTAAATCGACCACCTTATTCATCGTCATCACGTCGCTTATCAGCTATCTGCAGGCATATGTGCAAATTCTCGTCATGACCGAAGGCGGGCCGGGAACATCGACCTACACCATCAGCTATCTCATCTTCGATCAGGCATTCCAGAAATATAACTTCGGAGTCGCGTCGGCGCAGGCGGTCATCCTCTTCCTCTTTACCGGCGTGCTGACTCATCATGTTCAAGATTTCGGGAGATTCGGAGGACCTGGCATGAAAAATCGCAGAATCGGCGGCATCATCCTCACGGCGTTATTGTTCGCCGTCGCCCTGATCACCATCGTTCCTTTCATCTGGATGTTTATCTCGTCATTTGCACCGAACAGCGAGATCGTCAAGGTGACCGGAGGGCTGTTCCCCAAGCCATCCGCACTTGCCAACTATGTGAGTATCCAGGAAAAATTCAATTTCCTGCGCTTGTTCATCAACTCTCTGGTCGTAGCGGGTCTGAAAACCGGCATTGCGGTTTATACCAGTGCCGTGCTCGGCTACGTGTTTTCCAAAATGCGCTTCCGTGGCCGTAACCTGCTCTTCGGCGTCGTCATGAGCACCATGATGATCCCATGGGCCGTAACCATCATCCGCAGTACGAGATGTTCACCAACTGGGGTTTGCAAGACACCTACACGTCCCTCGTGTTGCCCGGCATGATAAGCGCGTTCGGCATCTTCCTGTTCCGCCAATCCATCGCCGGCATCTCCGATGAGCTGATCGAAGCCGCCAAACTCGACGGTGCTTCCGAAACCAGAATCTTCCACAGCATCATCCTGCCGATGAGCCACAATACCATCGCAGCATTGGCGATATCACGTTCCTGTGGAACTGGGAAGACTACCTGTGGCCGTTCCTTATGATCACTGATGAGAAAAAGCAGCTGCTCGCCGTCGGATTGAAGCCTTTAACGGCCAGTACGGCACTGATTACGGCGGACTGTTCGCGGCCACCTCGCTGGCCATCGTGCCGGTAATCATCGTCTACATGATCTTCCAGAAGCAGTTCATCGCCGGCATCGCGACTGGCAGTGGCAAGTAAAGTGTGAAACACCATGACAAGCAACGTATTCATCGACTATGTACGCAATGCACGACCGTGCATGCGCGACGCGACAGTCCTACAGGGCAAGCATTGGAGGATCGGCATCCTCACCGAATCCCTCATTCGGCTCGAATGGTCCGATTCAGGCGAGTTTGAGGATCGGTTGACGCAGATGGCCGTCAATCGCGACTTTGGAGCCGATCCGGAATTCACCGTAACGCATCGTAACGGGCTGCTCATCGTCGATACCCCTGCACTCTACCTGACCTACGACGGCAAACCGTTCAGCAAGGAAGGGCTGAGCATCGTCGTCAAAGGCGTCTCCGATACTCAGTTCAATACTTGGCATTACGGCGATGCGCCTCTGCACAATCTCAAAGGTACCGCGCGTACACTCGACGAGGCTGATGGCGAAATCGCGTTGGATGACGGTGTACTCTCACGTGACGGTTGGGCTGTGATCGATGATTCCGGATCGAACGTCATCGTCGAGGCCGATGAAGTCGACGGCAAGACGAATTCCGATTCGGTACCGAACTGCTGGTGGCACCCATCGTGACCGATGACGATCCGACGGCACAGCGTGGCAGGACTGAAGCATGGTTGCCGCAAGGCGAATGGTACGACTTCTTCGATGGACGGCGCTATGTCTCCGATAACGCGTCCGGGCGGCGACTTGAAGTGTGGCGCGCGCTTGACCGCATACCTGTGTTCGCTAAAGCGGGTGGCATCATTCCGTTGCAGGAACTTGCAACCGGTGACGATGTCAACGACCTTCGCAATCCCTCGGTCCTGCACGTGCTGGTTTTCCCGGTACGGACGGAACTTTCACGTTGCGTGAGGATGACGGAATCGTATCCTGCGCGAGACGTGCGCACATCGCGGCTACGATGATGACGTTCGATTGGCGTGCCGACATTGCTGATAGTGCCAAGGATGGTGACGCTACCGGATCCGGCGGCAGTCGGTTCGAGATTTCACCGGTTGACGGAGTCGTCGAATCCGTGCCGGAACGACGCGATTGGACGATTGTGTTCCGTGGCGTCTCGCCGGTTGGGTCCGACGAACTGCAGGTTACCATCAACGGCATCGCCTGCGAGACGGCTGAGATTGTGTACGATGAACAGACGCTGAGCCTGTCCGTCGCCGTACATGACGTGCCTTCAACTGCTCGGCTGAGTGTCGCCGTTCCAAAAGGTTTGTCCGTCGCGGATAATCCGATTGACAAGGATGTACTTGATGCGCTGCTACATGCACAGATGCCGTATGTCACCAAAGAGCATGCGTTACAGGCAATCCGAGAACAAGGCGTCCGAGCGGTTGGCGCCTTGCGCACGCTTGACGGCAAACCACGCTTCAGCAAGGAACCGTTCGTCGCATACGGCATGCCCGACGCGGTAAACGGCGTCTTGGAGGAGATTCTGTTGCGTAGCTGATAAGCATGCTAGGGGCGTCCGCCATATGCGATGAATCAGCGGTCGATATCATATAAGCGAGTCAACGGGTCTGCGACTTCCTCATAACAGGGGGTCACAGACCCGTTTTGTGATGGTAGGGAAGCTTATTCACTTTGGCAGGCTCAGAATTCATCTGCCGTTAGGGTGCGAATTGAACTGCGTTGGTTTTGCATACTTAGCGTGGGTGATGGAAACGTAAGATTCCGCAACATTAAGGCGCGGAAAGGTTCCGCGTGCAGAAGAAAGAAGAACACATGGGCAAGCACAAGGCTCTTCAGGGCGCCATCGCGGCGTTCGCCTCCGTCGCCACGCTTGGCGCGCTCGCCGTACCGGCGCTCGCTGACAGCGCATCCACCTACAGTCCGAACGGCAAATCCGTGGCCGAACTGTCCCAGCATGGCGGCGCACAACGCATCGCAGCAATCGGCAACAAGTCCGCCAAGAATGTCGTCCTGTTCATCGGCGACGGCATGGGCGACTCCGAAATCACCGTGGCACGTAACTATCTCAAGGGTGTCAACGGCCATTTCGACGGTCTTGACGCGGTAGGTCAGCCCGGTGCGCTCGACGACGTGGAAGCCGGCACCGGACAGTACACGACCTTCTCGCTCGGTTCCAACAGCTCCGACAGTGCCGTCGGTAAGGACGGTAAGGGCAATCTGAACGCCAATTCGAATCCCGGCAAGATTACCGCAGTCACCGACTCCTCCGCATCCGGTTCTGCTTGGGCAACCGGTACCAAGACCTACAACAACGCGGTGGATGTCGACGTGTATGGCAATCCACAGCTCAATCTGTTCGAACTCGCCAAGGCTGCAGGCAAGGCGACCGGCAACGTGACCACCGCGGAAATCCAGGACGCCACTCCGCCGTTCACTGGAATCACATTCCTCCGAGCGTGGCTGCTACGGTCCGCAGGGCAAGACCGATGGTTCCTCTAATGATGCTGCGAAGCGTTGCTCGTGAACCAGCTTAAGGAAAACGGCGGCATCGGCTCCATCTCCGAGCAGCTGCTCGACACCCGCGCCGACGTGACCATCGGCGGTGGTTCCAAGTACTTCCGCCAGACCGTACAGGGCGGCGAATATGCGGGCAAGACCGTGTGGGAACAGGCCAAGGAGATGGGCTACCAGACCGTCGAAAACGATCCGGCGGCCATGAACGCGCTTGAATACAAGGAAGGCCAGCCGGTACTCGCGCTGATGAGCGATGCAATATGCCGACCAAGTTCAACGCGTCGAAGCGACCGCCAAGGATCCGTCCAAGGACGCAATCCGACCGTGTGCACCGTGAACGATCAGTGGCTCGGCAACCAGGGCTCCTCACTCAAGG
>ENA-OQMZ01000999-OQMZ01000999.1-human-gut-metagenome-genome-assembly--contig:-NODE-999-length-10979-cov-3.032068_pt1 | contig 10979 bp, 10 predicted proteins | sample MGYA00242621_ERZ504862 | MGnify/ENA primary metagenome ERZ504862 (study PRJEB26092, sample SAMD00036393) | human gut metagenome | host: Homo sapiens | study: EMG produced TPA metagenomics assembly of... | reverse complement strand
GGTAACTCTTGCCATGAAGAGCCGTAACCTACTTTTAAAAAACAATATTAAATCAGGGCTTGTAAGAACTCCTATACACCTCAATCGAAAATCATGCGGATACAGCCTTTATGTCCCGGGAAATTTTGAAAGGGCATTGGAAATTATCAGGAGTAACGGTATTGCTGTCAAAGGAACAGCCGCTGTTGATACCTTATGATATATTTTGACAACGGTGCAACCACCTTTCCGAAACCCTTATCCGTAAGAAAAGCGATTAACGAAGCTATGTCCGACTACGGAGCAAATCCTGGAAGAAGCGGACACAAAATGTCGGTGAAATCATCTGAAATAATGTATTCCTGCCGAGATAATGCCGCAAAACTTTTTGGTTCGGAAAATCCCGAAAATATAATATTCACGCTTAACTGCACAACGGCTTTGAACACAGTTATTAAAGGCATATTAAAACAGGGTGACCATGCCGTAATTTCATCACTTGAGCATAATGCTGTCGTCAGACCGCTTGAAACACTCAAGAAAAATAAGATTGAATACTCTGTTGCCGAATGTGTCCCTTATGATGATGAACAAACAATCGAAAATTTCAGAAAACAATTCAAATCTAACACAAAACTTGTAATCTGTACCCATGCTTCAAATGTATTCGGCATCAAACTTCCGATAGAAAGAATAGGCGCTCTTTGCAGATTAAACGGCATCCTTTTTTGTGTAGATGCCGCACAAAGTGCAGGAACAGCAGATATCAACCTTTCTGACAGTTGCATTGATTTTCTCTGCACCGCAGGTCACAAAGGGCTTTACGGACCGATGGGAACAGGCTTGCTTATTATAAACAGCGAAACAACTCCGGACAGTCTTATTCAGGGAGGAACGGGAAGTGATTCCGCAAACCTTAATCAGCCTGAAATTCTCCCCGATAAGTACGAAAGCGGAACGCCGAATCTTCCGGGAATAGCAGGGCTTAATGCAGGAATAAAGTTTTGTCCTGAACAAAAAAACAGACAGAATATATAATTCCGAGTTAGGTCTTGCACGAATGCTCTACAAAAGGCTTGAAAAAGCGGAAAATGTAATATTATACACCAAAATGCCTGAGAAAAGTCACAGCGTTCCTGTAATTTCCTTTAATATCAAAAATACCGAAAGTGAAACAGTTGCAAAAATTCTTAATGACAGCTACAACATTGCCGTAAGAGCAGGACTCCATTGTGCGCCCCTTGCACATAAAAGCTTCGGCACTCAGGATACAGGAACCGTAAGAGCTGTTGTATCGGCATTTACAACAAAAAATGATGTTGTATATTTTGCAAATGCCGTAAGTCGTATTTCTAAGAACAACAAACAGAAAAAAACAATTTAAAAAGGTTGCAATTAATAACAAAAGTATGTTAGAATAATAACAAGGAATTTAAAAATAAAGGAAGGGGAAAGCAGATTGGAAATATTTAACAGCATTCTTTCCATTATCAAGACTATACAGCTAAGAGATATTGTCGATATTCTTGCAATTGCACTGTTGATTTTCGGACTGTTCAAGCTTATTCAGGAAACAAGAGCAGTTCAGCTTCTCAAAGGTGTAATTATGCTCCTGATAGTTTATTTTCTTTCGTCTCTGTTTGGTCTTGTTATGCTTTCATCCCTGTTGCGAACATTTTTCGAGGCAGCAGTTGTTGTTATTGCTATCATCTTTCAGCCGGAAATCAGAAAGGCTCTTGAACAGATGGGACGCAACAACACCTATAAAAAATATATAAAAATATTTACTAAGCACCACAAAGGTGATGAATGGAAAAAGGCTGTAGAAAAAGTCAATCGTAGATGCGGCTGACACAGCAGTTCTTTTCTCTCGTTCAAAAACAGGTGCTTTGCTTGTGTTTGAAAGAGAAACCATGCTTTCCGATATAGCCGCTACAGGCACAATTATTGATGCCGAAACATCAGTAGCTCTGTTCGGCAATATATTTTTTAACAAAGCACCATTGCATGACGGTGCAAGCATTATCCGTGACGGAAAACTTTTTGCAGCAGGATGTATTTTACCGCTCACATCAAATCGTAATGTAGATATCAATCTCGGTACGCGACACAGAGCAGGACTCGGTATCAGTGAACAAAGCGACGCTGTTGTCCTTATAGTAAGTGAAGAAACAGGTGTAATTTCTCTTGCGGTAAACGGTATTTTGCTCCGTGAGTTTACAAGAGAAGAACTAATCAAAAAGCTTGAACAGTTTCTCATCTATGATCGTGCTATGACGATGATGAACCGCCCAAAAAGTTTTTTCAGAAGAACCCGAAAAGTTCAAAAAGAGAGAAGGCTGAAAAATGAAAAAGAAAAAACGCTCTCTCAACAAACTGTTTCAAAATAACAAATTTCTGATTATACTCGCCCTTGTAATCTCAACAATAACATGGGTTTATATGAGTATGGGTACAACAAATGATACAACCGTAACAATAAGCAATATTCCGATTCAGATTGAATTGCCTGACCAGCTTGATAACAACGGGTTGCAGGTATTCCGTGATGCGGAGCAGACTGCCACGGTAACCGTAACAGGCAGCAGAGCCGTTCTCGGTTCTATCGGAACGAAGGATATTACTGTCACGGGTGCTACAAACGGAATTGACTCGGCAGGAACTTATCAGCTTTCGCTTTCAGCCGTAAAAGCCAACCCGAGTGCCAACTTTCAGATTATCTCAACCGTTACGCCTTCAAATGTCAATGTAATTGTTGATTATCAGCGTGAAACAAGTTTCCCGATTCAGGAAAATGTTGTTTACAAGGTTGCCGACGGGTACTATGCGTCAACTTCTCTTGCATCAAAGAATATCACAATCTCAGGACCTCAAACAGAGATTGCCAAAATTGCAAAGGTTTCGGCATCGGCAGAACTTGACAGTATACTAAATGAGCCGACCTCAACGACCGCAAATATTGTGCTTTATGATAAATCAGGAAATAAAATCTCCACCGAGCTTCTTACAATGGAGTTTACGGATGTTGAGGCTACAATTTCCGTTCTCCCCGAAAAGACGGTAAATGTAATTCCTGAGTTTATTAACAAACCCAAAGGTCTTGATTTAAACGATGATATGCTTACGGTTGAGCCTTCAAAGATTCTGCTTGCAGGTCCAAAAGAAGTGCTTGACAATACTGACAGCGTAAAGCTTGAGTCAATCGATTTTGCAACACTTTCAAACAAGCGTTATGAGTACGATACGCAGGGAATAAACATCCCGAGTGACTGCAAAAATATTAGTAACTCAACCTCCGCAAAGCTCGTACTTGACCTCAGCGGCCTGTCCAAGAAAACCTTTACTGTTGATTCATTCAAAGTAAGCGGTCTTTCTTCAAAATACAAAGCCGATGTAACACAGACAAGTATGAATGTTACCGTTATCGGCAGTGAAAAGGAACTTAAAAGCCTTAAAAGCTCAGATATTGAAGGCGTAATTGACACCTCAGATCAGAGCGGAACAGTAGGCTCGGTTCAGATGCCTGTTACTTTCAAACTCAGCGGTACTGACACCTGTTGGGTAAGCGGAAGCTACAAGGCAAATATCACAATCAGCGAAAAATAACCCATAAAAACCGCAGGCATTTTGATGTCTGCGGTTTAGTTTATTTGTATTAAATTACATTCTGATTCGATTTGAACTGCCTCGCCTTACAAAAGCTTTGTTCATATCGTCAGTATTGTGATATCTCACGCTCTGTACAAGACCAAGACTAATGAGCGTACTCAAAGCCGAAGTACCTCCCGAACTGAACAAGGGAAGGGTTATTCCGACTACGGGAAGAAATCCAAGCACCATTCCTATATTTACAATTGTTTGCGATGCTATCATTGAAAACACACCGTAGCAGATATACTTGCCTTCAAATTCACTTGAATTTTTTGCATTCAAAATCACTTTTTAATATAATAAAAAACAAAATCAGCAAAAGCGCCATGCATCCGACAAATCCGAGTTCCTCTCCTGCAACGGTAAAAATAAAATCGTTTTCCTGTTCGGGGACAATTGAATGTTCAACACGCTGACCGTTAAAAAGTCCGCTTCCGAAAGCTTCGCCGCTTGCAATTGAAACCTTACCTTGATACTGTTGCCAACCGTAATTTGTAAGTGCATTCCCGTCAAGGTCAAACAAAGCAAGAACCCTGTTGCGATGCTCTTCATTCATAAACACATTCCATATAATCGGAATTGCACACACAAGCAATCCTCCGAAAATGACAAAATATCTCAGTTGAACACCTGCCGCAAATGTCATAACCAAAAACATAAGCGCAAATATAAGAACTGTACCGTCATCACCCTGAATATGAATAATTGCCATTGGTATCATTGCATGAAGTGCAAGAAAAAGCACTCCCGAAAACTTTTCAATCATTTTCTTTTCTCTCAGCCACGACAAATGCTTTGAAAAAGTTATGATAAAACAGATTTTTATAAACTCAGACGGCTGAATTGAAAATCCACCCGGAAGATTAATCCATGCCGTATCATCTGTTCCGCTAACCTGAACTCCGAACACAAACACAAGTCCGGCAAGAACAATTCCCACTATTGCGGCAATGTACCATTTTCGTATAAGAAATCTGTAATCGGCAATTGATATAAACACCGATGCCGCAAGACCGACAGACACAGCGATAATCTGAGTTCTTAGATAACTGTATTCGCCCGACCGTTGCATACTCGCAATCAAAAGAAAACTGTAAGCAACAGCGGTCAAGGTCAACAGCCACAACACTGCGTCACACTGTCTGAAATATTCATAAATATTTGTAATAACTTTTTTCACCCAAAACAACCTTTGAAATTAATTTTACCCTATAATTATATTAAATTACGCTCTCAATATCAAGTATAATTTCAATACAGAATAATACAAGTTTCGCATTTTGTTATAATAATAAAAATATGAATTTGATTCGGAGGTATATTATGTTATCTGATATCGAAATTGCTCAGAGTGCAGAGTTAAAGCCTATTGCAGAAATTGCAAATCAGCTTGGGATTTCTGCTGATGAGCTTGAGTTTTACGGAAAGTACAAAGCAAAACTTTCTGATGAACTTGCAGACCGTGTAAAGGACAATCCTGACGGAAAGCTCATCCTCGTAACAGCAATCAACCCAACACCGGCAGGCGAGGGTAAAACCACCACTTCTGCAGGTCTTGGTCAGGCAATGGCTAAAATCGGTAAAAAGGCAATCATCGCACTCCGTGAACCGTCGCTCGGTCCTGTATTCGGAATTAAAGGCGGTGCCGCAGGCGGCGGTTATGCACAGGTTCTTCCGATGGAGGACATTAACCTTCATTTCACCGGTGATATGCACGCAATTACAGCAGCCAACAACCTTTGTTGCGCAATGCTTGACAACCACATTCAGCAGGGCAACACACTCGGCATTGATCCGAGAAGAATTCTCTTCAAGCGTTGTCTTGATATGAATGACCGTGCATTAAGAAATATCACAATCGGTCTTGGCGGTAAGGTGAACGGTGTTCCGAGGGAAGATCACTTCATCATTACAGTTGCATCGGAAGTTATGGCAATTCTCTGTCTTGCAAATGATATCTCCGACCTCAAAGAAAGACTCGGCAACATTCTTGTTGCATACACATACAGCGGTGAACCCGTTTATGCCAAAGATTTGAAAGCAGAGGGAGCAATGACTGCACTTCTCAAGGATGCAATCAAACCTAACCTTGTTCAGACGCTTGAGGGTACTCCTGCAATTATGCACGGCGGACCTTTTGCAAATATCGCTCACGGCTGTAACAGCATAAGAGCAACAAAGCTTGCATTAAAGCTTGCCGATTACTGCATTACAGAAGCTGGTTTCGGCTCGGATCTCGGTGCAGAGAAGTTTCTTGACATCAAGTGCAGATATGCCGGCATTGCTCCGTCGGCAATTGTAATCGTGGCAACATGCCGTGCATTAAAATACAACGGAGGCGTTCCAAAGTCAGAGGTTTCAAATGAAAACATTGAAGCGCTCAAAAAAGGTATTGTAAACCTCGGTGTTCACATTGACAATATGAGAAAGTACAATGTTCCCGTAGTTGTAGCGATTAATCAGTTCGGTACAGATACAGATGAAGAACTCAAATACATTGAAGAATATTGCATTTCAAAGGGTGCAGACTTTGCCCTTTCAAATGTATTCGGAAAAGGCGGAGAAGGCGGCGTAGAGCTTGCAAATAAGGTAGTAGAGGCTTGTGAAAAGCCGTCTGCATTTAAACCGCTCTATTCACTCGACCTCACACTCAAGGAAAAAGTTGAAAAGATTGCAAGGGAAATCTACGGTGCGTCAAAGGTAAACTACACAACAGCCGCAGAAAAAGCAATCAAGGAAGTTGCGGCACTCGGCGGAGACAAACTTCCCATATGTGTGGCAAAAACACAGTATTCGCTTTCAGATGATCCTACAAAGCTCGGTGCTCCAAAGGATTTTGAAATCACAGTAAGAGATGTAACAATTTCAAACGGTGCAGGTTTTGCAGTAATTTATACAGGCAATATTATGACAATGCCGGGACTTCCGAAAGTTCCTGCCGCAGAAAAAATTAACATTGACAAAAACGGCAAAATCAGCGGACTTTTCTGATATGGGACTTTTCTGATATGATTAAATTGATTTCTCACAGCGCCGATGAAACTGAGCAAATCGGCGAAAAAATTGCAAAAAAGCTCCACGGCACAGAAGTAATAGCCCTTTTCGGCGGACTCGGTATGGGCAAAACCGCCTTTACAAGAGGACTGGCAAGAGCCCTCGGTGTCGATGACGGTGTGTCAAGCCCTACTTTCGCCCTTGTAAACGAATACAGTGGAAAGTACAATATCTATCATTTTGATATGTACAGGGTTAATTCATGGGATGATTTGTACTCAACGGGATTTTTTGACTACATTGACAACGGCATTCTCGTAATTGAGTGGAGTGAAAATATAGAAGGCGCACTTCCCGAAAATGCAATCAGAATAACGATTGAAAAAGGGAGAGCGATGACGAAAGAATCTTTGAAATTGAAGGTGTTGAAATTTGAAAATTCTGTCTGTTGACACATCTGCAACAGCTGCATCTGTTGCACTTTCAGAAGAGGGCAAGCTGATCGGTGAAACTTTCATAAACACAAGTCTTACCCACAGCCAGACGCTCATCCCTATGGTTGAACAGCTTTTGAACAATACAAAAACGGAAATATCCGATATTGACGCAATTGCTGTCAACGCAGGTCCGGTTCATTCACGGGAGTAAGAATCGGTGTTGCGGCAGTAAAAGGTCTTGCTTTTGCAAATAATATACCGTGTGTTTCGGTTTCAACACTTGAGAGTATGGCTTATAATTTCCTTTCAACCGACTGTATTGTATGTGCCGTAATGGACGCACGCTGTTCACAGGTATACAATGCACTGTTTGAAATTAAAACGGAGTTGTTACCCGACTTTGTGATGACAGAGCATTATCGCTTGATGACTTAAAAAACGAACTGCTGTCTGTTGACGGAAGAATCATCATAGCAGGTGACGGTACCGATATTACCTGTAAATACATCGGTAATGAAATTATAAATGCAGAGTCTGCTCCCGTAAATCTTAAATATCAGAGAGCGTCTTCAACTGCACTTGTTGCATTTGAAATGATTAATAACGGACAAACCGTTTCGGCACAAGAGCTTATGCCGGTATATCTCCGCTTGCCTCAGGCACAGCGTGAGCTTAATAAAAAACTTGGAGGTAGAACAAAATGATAGCACTCGGATGCGACCACGGCGGATATAACCTTATCTGCGCAATCAAAAAATATCTGGATGAAAAAGGACTTGAATACAAAGAGTATGGCACTTTCAGCGAAGAAAGCGTTGATTATCCGGTTTACGCCTACAAGGTAGCAACTGCAATCACCTCGGGCGAATGCTCAACAGGCATTCTCTGTTGCGGTACAGGCATCGGTATCTCAATTGCCGCAAACAAGGTAAAGGGAATCAGAGCCGCAGTTGTTTCAAACGAATTTTGTGCTGAAATGACTCGCAGACACAATAACGCAAATATTCTTTGTATGGGCGGCAGAGTTACAAGCGAAGAAGATGCTGTTAAATTTGCTGACATCTTCCTTAACACACCTTATGAAGGCGGCAGACACGAAAACCGTGTGTCAATGATTACAGACATTGAAAACGGTACTTTTAAAGCATAAACAAATTAACAATAAGATTAAAACGCTCTTTTTATTAAGAGCGTTTTTCTTTTTGAAACTTAGATTTCTTGTTTGTAATATTTTGTAATTGTTATTTCTGATATAGAACCATTTTATAAATATTAATTCTATTCAGGAAATTAAGGAAAATCATTCTTTCTCAGTCGGAATTATATGTTGTGCTAATTGCATAATATTATTAAAAAGCATACCTATTTATAAGTGCATTACAACTACTATATTTCAATTTGTAACCAAATTTACGAAAAAATTTCAAATTTTTAAATTTATTTACAAAAAACCCTTGTTTTTTTTCCTTTTTAGTATTATAATAACATCACAATGTTTTTAAAGAATTTTAAAAAAGAATTAAAACGATTTGGGAGAGAGTAAAAATGAGATTAAGAAAACAGGAACTTGGAGACAGAAACCTCGTAGGAAGCAGGGTTGAGGCTGTAAGAAAGCAGAAAGGTATGAAGCAAAAGGAGCTTCTTGCTCAGCTTCAGGTTAACGGCGTCGATATGAACGCATCAGGACTTTCAAAGCTTGAAGGTCAGATTCGTTTCGTAACAGATGTTGAGCTTGTTGCACTTGCCGATATTCTTGAAGTGTCTGTTGACTACCTTCTCGGAAGAGAAAACTGATTTTTTAACCGAATCTTTAAATTGCACCGTAGATTTTTTTCTGCGGTGCTTTTATTAGCAGACAAAACCGTTGATATAAAAAGAATAACCGCAACAGTAATAGGGGAGATGAATGTGATTGACCTCAACAACATTGAAAAATACAGAGAAAACAATCGAATAGAGGCCAAAAAGGCAACAGGCGGATTACCTAAAAGCTTGTGGGAAACATATTCATCCTTTGCAAATACACTCGGAGGAATTATACTTTTAGGTGTAGAAGAATACAGGGACAAATCACTTCATCCCGTAAATCTTCCCGATCCGGATGAACTTATTGAGGAATTTTGGGAGATAGCAAACGATATTCAAAAAGTAAGCACAAACATTCTTTCATATGATGATGTTTATGTGCAAAAAATTGAAGAAAAGCATATTATCGTTATTACAGTGCCAAAAGCAAAAAGATTTGACCGTCCCGTGTATCTTGACGGCAGCATTCATAATTCATACAGAAGAAACGGCGAGGGTGACTACCGCTGTACACTCGACCAAATTAACGCTATGGTGCGTGATTCCAAAATTAAAACACAAGATATGAATATCATCGAATGCATGACTGCTTCCGTATTTAATACCGATTCACTCCATAGCTACCGAATAAAAATGTCAACTGTTAAGCCAAATAATCGGCTTCAAAATTTTTCGGATAAAGATTTCTTGCAGGGAATAGGAGCAATCGGAGTAGGGGAAGACCTTTTGTTTCACCCTACAGCCGCAGGACTTCTTATGTTCGGTAAGTCAGAGTTCATCAAAAAAGAATACCCGTCCTATTGTCTTGAATATAAGGAAACAACACAAGATGATAAACACACAATTATTTCATCAGATTTAAATTCTGACTGTGAAAACCTTTATGATTTCTTTATAAAGGTCTTTGAAAAAATTTCATACGATATAAAACTGACAGCAAACACAAAATCAGACATTACACCGATTACAACTGCCTTACAGGAAGCTCTTGCAAACTGCCTTATAAATGCCGACTATTATGGTTCAAACGGTGTTGTTGTTATGAAAGATGATGAAAGCATTACAATATCCAATCCAGGCGGATTTAGAGTTGAACTCGACGCCGCAAGAGCGGGCGGTATATCCGACCCCAGAAACACGGCAATTATGCGTATGTTTAATTTGATAGGAATCGGCAGTAACGACGGATTCGGTATTTCTAATATTTTCTCCGTTTGGAAAAGTCACGAACTTGTTCTGCCGGTCATTGAAGAAAGTTTCAACCCCGAAAGCATCACCCTAAAGCTTTCGTTTGTTCCCGAAAGCAAATCAACTAAAACTCAAATTTCACAAAACCGTCCTGATATTGAAACAGACAGACAGGATGCCGTAATTTCATACATTACTGACAACATTACGGTAACTTCAAAAGAAATTTCCGAACTTCTCGGAATAAGTCATAAAAAATCGAAGCAACTTCTTCACCGACTTATGGCAAAGGATTTTGTTATAATCAAAAACGGAAAATACACCCTAAAAGCATAGAAGGAACTTAATCAAATTTCGGAACATCAATCCGCATAAGCGTAGCTTATAATTGCTAGGTTGCTTATTTTTGAGAAAACAGTCTGCAGTAAATAAATGCCAAAAATAAATTTGCCTATATCTGCCTTTCATGTGCCGCAACAGGCTGTTCATGACTCTGCTGTTACAAAGTTTTGCAAGACGATTCCGCAAGTGCAGTTGTGCCGATTGTTAATTTGAGTATGGTTTTTTCAATAATCTTTTCGTACTGATTTTCAAAAAATGTCCGCAAAATCAAGCATAAGTATTCATATAATAATCGCAGACACTTATTTATGCTTTTACGGATTAAATTTAAAATTTACAAATTTGTGTAATTTTGCTTGACAATCGCACAAAAAACAAGTACAATAAACAAGGTTAATCACCAATATTCGGAGACGTATCGAAGTGGTCATAACGGACATGACTCGAAATCATGATGCCCCTTGAGGGACGAGGGTTCGAATCCCTCCGTCTCCGCCATAAAAACACCGTAGTTCTGTTAGAATTACGGTGTTTTTTTGCTTAATAGTCAATTAAGTCGGGGGTAATCCGAAAAATTTCAAG
>ENA-OQMZ01000998-OQMZ01000998.1-human-gut-metagenome-genome-assembly--contig:-NODE-998-length-10981-cov-1.607886_pt1 | contig 10981 bp, 20 predicted proteins | sample MGYA00242621_ERZ504862 | MGnify/ENA primary metagenome ERZ504862 (study PRJEB26092, sample SAMD00036393) | human gut metagenome | host: Homo sapiens | study: EMG produced TPA metagenomics assembly of... | reverse complement strand
GACACTACGGCAGACTTCGCAAGGCGTATCTGGAAATGCACCGCCCGATACTGTTCAATGAACTGGTGCTATCCGACAAGCTCTTTGAACATTGTGCCGAGATTGACGAAGCGGCACGAAACCGCATTGGCAGATGTTACCGTTTTGCTTGGATGCGCAATCAGGAATTGTATCAGATTGTGAAAATGCAAAGGAGTATCGAAAACTTATAGGGTTACAGATATAGTAAGAGGCACGCCCAAATTTCAGGTTTCGTTCCATTCTGTAAAGAAAAATGAATAAATGTCGATAAATATTATGAGCTAAGGATGGCGTCTGTTTTCAAGGGATTGAATGTGAAAATAGACGCTGTTTCTGTTTGGATTGGAGGTTATATTATGAGAATACAAGCGGCAAATACATTTTATACAGGTACTTACTCTGTTTTGAATACGAAGTCATCATTTCCATATGCTGTGAAAGTTGAAGGTTACGGAAATACAAGAAACCAAAGGAGTTTATTTCAGTTTGCACATGTGACAATAACAGAACATATGGTAAATGCAAAATATGGTACAAAGATTACAAACGGTTCGAGAGTGCAGATGCAGACCGCAGGTAGTAAGAAAAAAGAAGATTGGACTGAGGTTTCCAAAGAACAGTTGGCAGAAGTAAAACTACCGGCATCATTTGATAAATTGAAAGAACAAAATTCTTATTTTTATCATGGAGAAAACATATCGGATTATGAACTAGTGCAAACTGCAGTAGCATTGGGGAAAATGGAATTACCAACAGATGAGAAAAAGTGTATCCCAGACAGAGTTGCAATTGGATGCATTTGAAGTGCTTGTCAGAGACCAGGCGGCTCCAAAAAACTCATGGTCAAATACATTGTATTCGGAGGATGGAAAATATACCTTTACAAAGACTGAAAGCGGAAGATGGCAGATGCATTTGATTGATGATGCTGCCATAGGTGCATCTTTGGAAGATATAGCAAATTGGATGATGAGCGGCACGCCCAATAGAAATATTGAGACACGCTACCTAAATTATCTTCATACTGTTGATCCGGATTTATATAATGTGGCGATGCGAATAGGTTCCGAGGTTCGTTCTTATGGTTTTATGGAGGATTTACATCAGCAGGGAGTATTAAGTGATAGTCAAAATCAGTATGATATGAGTCTGTTGGGTATGTTATTCGGTAAAGATGCGGATAGTATGCGTATGATATTGAATGGGTGTAAGGAGTCTGGTAATTTTTTGGAATTATTGGATTTGTATAGCCCGGATGGAGCAAAATCGTTGGATAAGCTTCGGGAACAGCAATATAAGCACGGTGGAATTGTTTAACATAGCGAGTTTTATGACAGGATATGAAAAAGCAATTAATTCTCGAAGTAGAAGAGTGTGAAACACTAATGTAGCAACGGAGGTAAAGACAAACAGCAAGGACAAAGTGCAGGAATACTATGAGAAACTGTGTAAAAAGTTCCCGGAGATTACTTTTAATACGGGTAGCAGTCTTATGAGTGGAAATGAAAATAAAGTGGTAATAAATCTTTCTAGCGAATGTCTAAAGAAAATGGCAAATGATCCGGAATTTGCCAAGAAAGTAGAGTTTAATTTAACTGGTGCAGTACCGGGACAGAATAGAATGTTTGCACAAGCCAAAGCTGATAATGCAGTGATACATGGTGTTACAACTGTAATAGATGCCGATGGGAATGCTTCTGTTACTTGCGGAGGTATGACAAGAACCAGTGGTTCAAAACAAAATTCAACTACATTGAATGCGGAAAAGAAACAAAAAGAAAGATTATAGAAAAAGCGTGAGGAAAGAAAAATCTCAGAAGAAAAGGCAGCTAAGAGACGGGCAGAGAAAAAGGCGCAGTTGGAGAAGCTGACAGAAGATGAAACGTTTACAATATCAGCTACTGGCACTGATGGAAAAAGTGTTACGCAGAACCTCTTAGCTGCGGTTTCTGGTACATCTGCGCCGACAGGGGCAAGTTTTGATATAAAGGCATAAGGAGAAATTGTTCATATTCCGCAAGGCGCATAAACCTTTGCTTTTGCGGACTGCCCGGACTTATTGCAAGGGGCAGGGGCGGCAATATAAAAAATTGATGACAATGGAGGATTAGGAAATGGCTATTAATGGAGTCGGACATAATTATGATTATTTGGGAACGACTACAAATTATATACGGGGAAAAGCAACTGTTAGGGAAGCAATCTCAAAGATGGTGAAGCAGTAGGCAAATCTTTCTATTTCTGATGCAGGAAGAAATATGCAGCGGGAAATGGCAAGCAAATTTGAACCCGATTCGGATTATACCAATGTCAGGGAACTGACAATACAAAATACAAATGAGGTTGCTTGGGAACACTATACCGCAATGCGGGATATTAGCAGCCTAACATTAAAAGACGGGAATTATAATGTTGAAGATGTGATGAAATCTATAATGGATACATATGAAACCCGTTATAATGAAATCGTAAAAGAACATGAAAATGGAGATCGTGAAGTTTCCTACGAACTTACGGGGAAAAGGTCATTGACACTTGACGAAGATTTAGCCGGATTGGACGAAGCCTTTAAAATGCGTCTGGCAAATTTAGAAGGATATATTACCTGTCAACAAACCAATAAAGCATTTGAAAACGCAGGCAGTTCATGGTATTTCCGTAGAAATAGCCCTCAAAATGAAGTAAAAACACAAGATAAGGCTCAAATGTTTGATACAAAATATCAGAAAACCGCAGTATCAATAATGGAGCAGGCTAAAGAGAAGTTTTTGGTAGCCTTTAAAAGTATAAATTACAAACAAGGAACAGCAACAAGCATACTATCGGATATTATGAAAAAGTGCTGATAAAGGAGGATTAAAAATGGCTATTAGTGGAGTAGGACAGAGTTATTATCAGAACAATGTTGCAACAACGAAAAGTACAAAGAGCGTAAACAGCACGGGAGAAACGGGCAATACAAAGGAATTATCAGAAGCGGAAGAAATGGCGATTTTCAAAAAGGAATTTTATGCTGAAATTGATAAGATACCCAGAAATAGAACTATAACCAATGTGGCTATCAACATATCAGAGGAAGCATTTAAGAATATGAAAGATGATCCGGAGTACAGGGAAAAGATATTATCAGCACTTAAACGTGACTTAACTTCGTCCTTTGCACCGTTGGAAGCTCTATGGTGCTCACTGTAGGAGCTACTGCTAAAGATTATAGGGGCGATTCATGGTCTGGTGTTAATAATCAATCGGAATTTTATGCTCGTTCACAAAACAGTTTTTATAAAAAGACAAGCAACAAGAAAGATAGACAAAAAGAGCTTTTGGAAGAATATCTGGAAAAACGGGCGCAGGTTAAAAAACAGCAGCAGGAAATGTTGAATGAAAAGATTGCAAAGCAGGAACAGGAAAGAAGCCGATTATTACGGTCGTGGAACAATGAAAGGCTGTTGTCAAAAGCGTCTAATGCTTATGAAGCAAATGCTATGACGGAAGCGGTTACGGATAGTGCTTTTAAGTAAGGAGAAAGAGATATGTCAATTACATTTTTAAGTCATCCTATTCATCTGCCGGATTTTTTTCAAGTTTGATAGGGAATATTTGGGAAAACAGGAAAGCCAAAATGAAGACCAGAAAGTGTTTCATAAGGATATTTTAGAGGTTTCTCAATTATCGAAAAACAGGGAAAATTTAATGGATAAAATTAAGCATACAGTTGTGCATTCGGTTACATCGTTCAGCGATATGAGAGCCGGAATATTAAAAGAAATTAGGGAAGAAAAAGGGCAGTATGACTATACTGATGTTGTAAATGCCTGCGGATTGAGTTATGCAAGGCTGTATTCTGAAATTGAACAGCGCTATGAAAATGAACAGTATTATAAGGTAGATGGGACGCCGCTGACAAAAGAAGATGAGATAGAGTGGCTGGATATACAATTTGAGCAGGAAGCGGCATGGCAGAAATCCTGTGCAAGAATAGCAGCCCAGGGGCAGGTCATTCAGGGGAAAATTTTTTGAAATGCCAACAAAAGAGATGGAAGAATTGGAAGACAGCTTTTATCAAGCGAAGGATGCTTATATGAAGCTGTACCGGGAAAGCAGGCAGGTGGGGAAGCCGCTTGTTTTGCAAAATTATATATTTGGCAATGGCCGGATGTATGAAGTGCTGAACAGATTAGGTAATTTACAGGAGAGGGTGGAATAATGCGGGTTAATTTATCCAACAGTTCATTGCAGAACAGATATTTTTCAGGAACAGGAAGAAGTCATTCAGATGTCAGGTATGAACGAGCATCTGTTGAATTTCAAAGGTCTTATGATAGATGAGGTTCAACGGGTAATCATTCGGGAAAATCAGGAGATAGAGCTTACATATACCGAGTTTGAAATCTTGAAGCTTTTTGCAAAGCATCCGGGAATAGTGTTCAGTAAGGAACAGATTTATGACATTGTGTGGAAAGAATCCTATTCCGGCGATTACAACATCGTCATGAGCCATATCCGGAATATTCGGGAGAAGATAGAGGATAATCCTAGCAAGCCAAGCTATATACAGACTGTTTGGGGAGTTGGTTATCGGTTCAATAAAAATTTAATAGCATAGAAACAGGCAATTAAGAAACAAAATCTTGGTTGTCTTTTTTATTTGTAAAAACATTTACAGTGACAGGTGCAGAAAGGAGACAGGAGTACATTGCAGAAATCAAAACGAATACGGGCAGTAATGATAAAGGTTTATAAGTGAATATCGTAGTTATGCAAAGGCAGTCAATAATGGCTGCCTTTTGTCATGCAAAAAATAAGCAGATGGAGGAAATACTATGGCAGAATCTAAAACAGAAAAACAGAAAGTACAGGAAATAACGGAGAAGCTAGAGCAGGGTATCAAGGAGCTTTTTGAAAGCGAGAAGTACAAGACTTATCTGAATACCATGTCAAAATTCCATAATTACAGCTTTAACAATACTATGTTAATTGCGATGCAAAAGCCAGACGCTACGTTAGTGGCCGGATTCAAGGCTTGGCAGAAGAATTTTGACAGGCACGTTAAGAAGGGGGAAAAGGGTATTCGTATCCTTGCCCCGGCACCCTATAAAATCAAAGAGGAGAGGGACAAGATTGATCCGGTCACACAAGAACTTTTACTTGATAAGGACGGAAATCCGCAGAAAGAAGAAGTCGGGATAACAATTCCGGCATTCCGGGCAGTATCCGTTTTTGATTGTGGCGCAGACAGACGGAAAGCCGATACCGGAACTTGCGGCAAAGGAGCTTCTTTCAGATGTGGAAGGGTATCAGGATATGATTCGTGCAGTAGAAGCCATTTCACCAGTACCGATTGAACTGGAGGAGATAGCCGGAGATTCCAAAGGCTACTATGACAGGGAAGCAAAGCGGATTGCGGTGCAGGAAACATGAGCGAGGGCCAGACCTTAAAGACCATGATCCATGAGGTGGCTCACTCCAAGCTGCATAGCAAGGAAGTGGAGCAGGATGAGCAGATGAAAAAAGACCGCAATACCAAAGAAGTGGAAGCTGAGAGCATAGCTTATACAGTATGTCAGCATTTTGGAGTGGACACTTCCGATTATTCCTTTGGATATATTGCCGGATGGAGCAGTGGCAGAGATACCAAGGAACTGAGAGCTTCCATGGATACGATACGGAGGACAGCTTCGGAGTTGATTACCGGGATAGAGGAACAATTACAGGAATTACAAAGGAACAGGGAAGTATCACAGGAACAGACAAAGGAAAGTATTCTCCTCATACAGAATACTGACCTTTCAGAGTTCAGTCTGCTTGATGTATATGGCATGGACAGACCGGAACTGATGCAGGCATTGTCAGAAATGACAGACGATGACAAGTTGAGCATACAGGCATATTTGGAAAGCAGGGGTGCATGGACAACGGAAATCGGCAATCAGGATTCCAGAGAGTACGGAGAGTATCATCTGGATGTGCGTTATAACACAGATACAGATGAGCTGATTGATATGAAGGAGAGAAAGGCGGTCTATGATAAGGCAATGGAGCCGATCAATGCCGATGATGTGGTTGTTAAGTTCGCTTCCATTTTTGAAAGCGAATGGGAGGTTTTGAAAATCACAAATATGTTGAGGGATGATGTCAGAAAAATGCTCAAAGATATGGCTTCTCTTAATGAAAAAGAATGGGATGCAATTACCTTTCATATATGGAAAAACAGGGAGCGGAAATCACGTTACTTGCGTCCAGTAGTAAGGAATTAAACGGAAATATGCCGGACTTTTGGGATTATGAATACGATTTTGATGCAGGTCTGACGGATGCGGAGAAATTGTCTGTCATTCAACAGGCAGAGCATATCATTAACCGGTTGGAGCATGGACAGCCTGCCTTTTCCGATGATGAAAGAAATCTGATTGTAAATTATGCTTATAAGCTGAGTAATGTGGAGAAAACAAGGGAGCTTGCAGAACATATCTACGCACAGGAAGTGGATGGAAATCAGGATGTTGCATTAGCAATGTTTGATGCACAGGCAGAAATCGACGCACTGCCGGATAGCATGGTCGGAATATCTGAAATGCAGGAGTATGGCTATACATGGATTGAAATGCTTCCACTAACACAGGAAAGGGCATTGGAACTATTTGATCATGACTTGCCTGTGTATCTTTGCATACGGATGGTTCCGAGAGTACTGTACTGATAGAAAACAGATTTTAGAGCATGATGGAATGTGCGGAATAGAAAAAGGGGACTGGCAGAATGAACGGAAACTTCTCATGATGCAGGAAGAACTTACAGAGAGTAATTCCAACAGGGAAGCACTACTTTTATATGGAAATACCGATAAATACGGTATTTACCAGTTAAAGGATAATCCCGAACTGGACAAGTTCCGCTTTGAGGGAACGGAAAGCCTGAAGCGTATGGGAATAACCAAAGACAATTTTGATGCGGTATTGCCGGAAAATTATAAACTGGTGTATTTGGGCGAATTGTCAGAATTGCAGGGACGGACGCAATCGGAAACACTGGAAGCAATCTATAAAAAGCTTAATATTGACCATCCGGCAGACTACAAGCACATTCACTGTCGGTCAGCGATATTGTGGTATTACATGAGAACGGGGAAAACAGCGCACACTTTGTAGATTCTTTTGGATTTACAGAACTGCCGAAGTTCATGCTGACACTGGAGGGCAGGGAAAATGAGATAGAGACGGAGCTTGCGGTTCATATCGCAGACCGTTATATCCTGATGCACGAATGTGAGGAGGGATATGATTATTCCATTCTGGATGAGCAGTATCATTTGCTGGATGGCGGTGTCTATGACAATCCGGATATTACGATTCAGCGTGCAATGGATATGGTAATTGCGGATTTGAAAGAACCGAGGTTTTCAGCGGTTACAGAGCAGTATTATCGTGACGAATATTTGCAGGGTGAAGTGTATGCAGGTTCCGAAGCAGAGATTGTTGATTTTGTGGAACTTTCGGAGAAAGCCGAGGAAGTGGAACAGGCAGATTTGGAAGCAAAGCAGGCAGAATTTAGAGAGAACAATCCGGATGTGGTTGCAGATTTCCGGGCAAGGACGGAAGAATTGTTTCATAGTCTTGACGGACAGAGTGCAGATGATATTGAAAAGACGGTATATGCGTATGTGCAGTCGCAGATAGACGAGTATGGACTGGATGCACAGATTGTTGATGTGGTGGTATCCGGAAGCCGATGCAGAGGTATTGAGCAGGAAAATTCGGATTTGGATGTAGTTGTGGAATACACAGGCTCAACCAGAGAAGATGACCTTTTCAATATGCTACATGAGGACAGCATTTATATCGCTGGTATTCAGGTGGATATTAACCCGATTACAGAGAGCAGAACCGGAACATTGGAGACTTATCTTCCGGAGGTGGAAACTTACCTGCAGGAGAAGGCACAGCAGGAGCAGATCAACAATCAGCTTGTCACGCAGGGGAGAGAAGTGGTGCAGGAACAAAACGCACTTGTATCAGAAGAAAAAGTGCTTTCTGAACTGGAAAAAGAGCCTGTAATTGAACCAGAGACAGTCCATATCACATTTACCGTTGCGGAGTGTGGGGAATTTCATAATATGGGTGAATACCATGAGGGCATTGAAACGATAGAGGAAGCTATGAAACTTTACAATGCCATTGATCCTTCCCGTATGCATGGGATTCCTTCTATTGGTGTAAATATGCACATCGAGGGACTGAAGAATGGAAGATGAGCAGGCAGACATTGTAAGCGGCAAGAGAATTGATGTGGATTTCCTGAATTATACACCGGAGCTTCGTGATACACCAAAGGTGCAGGACGCAATTAAAAAGCTGATTGCGGCATATCCGGAGAAAGATGTGATTGATATGGAGACAAAAGAGCAGAAGATACAGACACTTGCGGCAGAACTTGACCAGTTATCTTATGAGATTGATACATATGGATATAGAGATTCGGTATCAGACAGAGAATCACAGATACAAATGATTGCTGATGATATAAGAACTGGAAATGTGAAACCTCTAAGTATTTTCTTACAGGCATCTATTGACGAGGGGATAGACGAGGACAGTGAGAGACAGGCAAAGGAACTGCTTGTGAAATTGGCAGAATACAAGCCGCTTGCTAAGATCGAGGAACTGGAGGAACAGAATTATAACATGATTGATGACAGGCTTAATAATGGGGTGGAGAAATTCAATCGTGAGGAAGAAAAGAAAGAACAGCGGGAAAAACCGCAGGCACGTTCTTCCCTAAAAGAGCGACTTGCAGCCAAACAGAAGGAAACAACACAGGGAAACAAATAAGGATACGAAGGAACTGGAAAAATCAAAAAATTCACATAGGGAGATGTAGGATGATGAATAAATTACACAGTAGAAGAAATCAATTTCATGTGTGTTTTTGAGACACAGAACAGAATGAAGATGATGGAAAAAATCAGACGGATAATGCCGTACATAAAGGACAGCGATATGGAAGATCTTTCTAGGCAGGTGTTGAGAAAGTTGGATGGCATGACAGATAAGGAATTTGCGGAAAATTCATTAGAAGCGGTAGAAGAATAGCGGTATCGAGTGGGTAGTCAGTTGCAATGGCTGGCTACCTGCTTTTTTAATTTGGTCAAATTTTGACATATAAAATTGATTGAGAAAAATCATGGGGTAAGGTGTTATGTTTTGATTGATTTTAAGATTGATGAGCTTACACATCAGGATTTAGGACAGATGCAGATGTATGTAAATTATTATGATCGCTAATGAAAAATTGAGGGAGAAAATCCAACAATAGGTATTTTACTTCTGCAAGCAAAGTGATGAGGCTCTGGTAGATTTGACACTTCCGGAAAATGCTAATATTTATGCAAAAGAGTATAAATTATATTTGCCGGATAAGAAACTGTTACAGAAAAAATTAAAAGAATGGTTAGATGAAGAACAAAATTGATTCAGAGGGGAGAGTGCTATCTATGGGATAGGATTCTCCCCCATTTTATAAGCTGTGATTTCTGTTTTTTGTCTGTTGTGCCTGCACCGGATCGGGCTGCGTCTGACCGAGGTATTGATTCAGATTTTCCAGTTTTCGGTTTAATGATTGAACCTCTTTTTCACATTTCTTGTAGGTGGAAGTCAGCTCGCTTTTCTGCTTCATCAGTTCCTGATACTCTGCTTTTAGCTTATCGACATTCAAGCCCTTTAAGTTTATGCCAGCTTGTTCAAGCATGTGTCTTGCGCCACCATAAAGGATAATTTGGCTTTCGTATCTGCGGAAATATGCGTCCGGGTTCTTGGCTTTTTTGTAGCGATATGATAGGAGCGGTTGTCTTTGTACTGCTGTGCATATTTGATGATTTCTGCAAGGTCTTTGATGCGGTGTTCCAGTTCCACCACGCTCTGCTTTGCAGACTTTCCGGCTTCGGTTTTCACCGCAATTTTGTGTTCCAGTTCTGCAAGGGAGCCGACTTCATTATAGCTCTGTGCGGCGATTTTTAAATTCTCAATGGCAGCCCACCTTTGCAGTCCCAGACTGCTTCTAAATTTCTCGTCCGAGGTGTCAATGAGCCTGCGGGCAGAGTAGTCCCTTTTGGGGATTACTGCCTTTCGCTCCCGTTTCCTTTCGATGCGTTCCTTGATACGTTCTTTTGTGTATTCCTTACCCAAAGACCTTGTACTGCCACGCACAAAACGCTCTTTATCCAGAGGGCGGAATGAGATGTATTTGGCAGCTCCTTCTTCAAAAGTTTCCCCTTTGATTTCATACCCTTTGGCTCTCATCAGAAGCAGAAATTCTTCGTAAGTGGAAGCCGACTTGATGCAGAAATTGATGTCCTTTCTGATCTGCGTTTTCCACGCAGAACCATTCTGGTCGGACTGCCATTCTTCGTATTTTCTGCCACGCTGGGCACCCGGAATGATGACGGAAAGATTGTGTTCCTTGCACAGTTCATCACTCAGTTTACGGATGTGGTAATAGGACTGTTTGCAGTCGTGATATTTGTTGTGTTCGATGTTGTCAGCGGCACAAAAAATGATGTGATTATGAACGTGTTCTTTGTCAATATGGGTGGTAACAACATACGAATATTTTCCCTCTAAAAGTTTATCTGCAAGCTCCTTTCCAATGTGGTGCGCTTCTTCAAAACCGACCTCTCCCGGAGCAAAAGCCTGTATCAGATGATAGGCTTTGTTGGGACTGTTTTCCCGGCAGTGGTCGAGGGTATATTTGAAGTCATAAGCTGCGGTTTCCGGAGAACAGGCATAAGAGGAAACGAACATTTTTTCATCGGTCTTTTCGGGGTTGCAGATGTAGTCTATCGCTTTATCAACGGTTGCTTTGATAGCATGGATTTTTGTGTATGCCATACCTCATTCATCAACTCCTTTACTTCGTTTATATCCTCTTGATAAATGTTTCCGGTGCTGTTTACCGTCTTTGCAATCTG
>ENA-OQMZ01000997-OQMZ01000997.1-human-gut-metagenome-genome-assembly--contig:-NODE-997-length-10982-cov-9.639060_pt1 | contig 10982 bp, 14 predicted proteins | sample MGYA00242621_ERZ504862 | MGnify/ENA primary metagenome ERZ504862 (study PRJEB26092, sample SAMD00036393) | human gut metagenome | host: Homo sapiens | study: EMG produced TPA metagenomics assembly of... | reverse complement strand
TCGGATGTTCCGGTTGCCTCCGACAAACCTGCGATTACTGCCAGCATGCGGCTCCAAACGCCGTTGCCGTGCTTGACCTCGTCTTGGTCTACAAACAGTTCGTCTGCCATTGACTCCACCCCTCATTGTTCAGGCTAGCAACATCATACGTTTTGGTCTGACCGTTCGCTGGGAAATAGAGCGATATTTCGCTTATGTATGGCAGATTTCGTGTTCTGTCCGGTGATATTTCGCTTATGTATGGCAGTCCCAAAGGTGAAAAACCGGAAAAATGTACCCCGAAGTGGGTTTTTCGCATGATGGTCTGCCATATATAGCGAGAAGGCTCATGACAAGGCTCCGATTCTGCCATATATAAGGCAGATATAGGTATGAAAAAGGGTCCCCGATCGGCAGTGCGAACGGGGACCCTGAAAGAAACTGGCTAAAATCAGCCGGTGTTCTGCAGGCCTGCTGCGACACCCGACACGGTGCACAGGATCAGGTAGGTGTTACTGCAGTCTGCAGAAGATGAAAAGAATAAGAGCTAAAACAAGAAAGGCGGCACCGCTTATTCTCATTAAGGATGTGTATAGATTGCTCGGATCTCCTCTTTGAGTCCAGAGGAAATTGCTTATTTTCCAGAGTTGCCTTGGAAAAATAAGCATACATAATCCTAGCAGGGCAAGTGCTGTGAGATATATGTACTGCACTGTTCTCCTTCTGGTTTGTCCCTACTGTTTTATTGATAACCCTTTTGCCTGAGGTTGTGGACAAGGCTAGAACTATATTGGCTCCAAAATCGACGGGGTTAGCTCTATGCGCGTGCATTTCGAAACTGGTCACACGGCTGGAGACTTGAGGGCGCATATAGAATTCGCCCCCATTGGTGCCATTGTTGAAAACAATGGAAGGTGAAACCATATAGGTGGAATATTGATCATTTGAACTTTGCCCATCGAGATTGACTACCCGGTCGATGACGTTATTGGCGACAATCCATCCAACCTGCCACCAATTTACAGCAAAGGCTGGAGTGGTCATAACTGTGCATAGGCAAACTGAGATAATTGTGGAGAATAAAAAACTCTTCTGGATTTCATAATTTCCTCCATGTGAAAATTTAATCTCAATCGACAATGATTAAGATATTAAGAGTATTCTAATGGAAAATGAGTAGGGGTGCACTTTAGGGTGTGATTTTCTAGTGAAAATAGCAAAGGTTCTCTCTCGTGGAAGTTACAAACGAGGGCTTCGCTATGTGTCTGTGTTTCAGGAGTCATGCAGTTGTTACTGAATCATGAGTGGATTGAGGATAAGTATGCTAGTGCTGCATGTTAGGCGCTGAACAAAAACCTTCGAGTGCGGCGTCTTCCGTCAACAACACAACTCGTTCAGAAATACACCCAATATGGTCAAACAGTAAGACAGCGCTATGATGCGAACAATCTTCTTCCAAGACAGTTTGTCATGAAGGAAAGCCGTAACCAAAAGGGTTGTCATTGGGGTTATAAGCAGGACGAGGAAGAAATAGAGAAATGTGGACTAGGCTCAATCTGCCGAGAATATAAGTCTGACCGAACCAGTTGTATAAGCCACGATGCTGTCGGTGTCGCGGCGTGGGTAAACGCGGACAGGCGCCGGGTTACGTCGGATGATCGCGAGTCTGTTGCCCGGTCCAGTGTCCGGCTTGCCGTCTTCGCCATCCGTCCCAGCGCCGTCCGCGGGCGTGTGGTCCCCCTCGTACGCGTCCGTCGTCCCGTCCGTGTCCCTTTCCGCGTCCATATGTCCCCTCCGATCATCCGAGTCTGTCGTTCGGTCCCGCACCCCCTCGCGTGCTCCGCCGCGGGCCAGTCTAAGGCCGGACAACGCGAGCGGGGAGGCTCGCGCCGCTGATCGGCACGGAGCTCCCCGCTCGTTCATCCAGGCAGTCAGCCGAACGATCAGCCCGTGTTCTGCAGGCCTGCCGCGACGCCCGAGACGGTGCACAGGATGAGGTAGGTGTAGCCCTCCCTCTTGCCGTGGCTGAGCTCCTCCTTGTCCACCTTCTTGCGCAGCGACTTGAGGGCGAGCACCTGGGTGAGCGAGAGCACGTCCACGTACGGGGAGCGGATGCGCACGGCGCGGCCGAGCACGTGGCGGTGCTGCAGCGGCCACTTGTCTCCGACGATGGCGAGCACCCACTTGCGGGTGAGCTTCATCTCGGTGAGCACCTTCTCCGGCAGGTCCTCGCGGTCGTCGAGGGCGAGGTACATGCGGGCGATACGCTCAAATTAGTCCGGTCGAATGGCTTTGGAAAATCATGGGGAGGCCGGCTGCACGGGTTCGCTCCTCGATAAGGTGACTTGTTTGGGATCGCTGTTAACTTTCGTCAGACACATCGTAAACCCCGTCCAGGTATCCGTATCGTCCATTGTGCTTGTCTTTTGAAAATTCGACGATATTGACGTTTTCATCAAGAGGAATACCGGCCATGTGATTCGTGTTTTCGATAATGATGATCTGCTGTGAAACCGCTTGTTTCGCTAGGTAGGAAAACAAGCCAGCTTTCATGGAAGAGTCTTCCGTAGACCGTGTCCCCTCATCGAACCCATGCAGAGGCGTATCAATAAGCAACCAGCCTGGAGCGTGCTTTGACTGTTTATGAGATAATCATGGAATGCGAGCATAACAACGCTGTTAAGAAACGCGCAGTACCTTTGCCTTGTTCATCAGCTTTGGAATATCCTGCTATTTCGACATCGAAAGAAGTTTTGCTGAAATCCGCAATATCGGCACCAGGGAAATGACATTGTCGCAGAATGTTGCGTATGGTGTTATTCATGGAATACCAGAAATCGCCTTGGAAGCATTCGCGCGGCTTGTATTTTTCATTGTTCGACGTTGCCTGATCAGCGTTATCAAGTGCCTTGTTGAAACGGGCATGCAACGCCAGGAGTTCCGCATATTCCGCGTGTAACTGCTCTGCATGGGCAATTTGTTCAATATCCTGTTGCATATGCTGCGCTATTGGTTGAATGTCAGATTCGAGCGTATGCATGTTTTGCCGATGCTGCTGTTGCTTCAGCTGCAATTCCCGTTGTACCTTATCGGCTCTGTCTGCGAGGATGGCCAGATCGGTTTCAACATCCGCTTGGATGCCGTGGATATGTTCGATTTCTGTTGAGACGACTAAAATGTCCTGTTCAGTTGGCGCAGACATGTGAATGGAACTATGGCAAAACTGGCATGTGGTGGGATAGGCATGCGTACGGGCATGTTTCATCGCTTGTAGTTGCAGATCAAGGCGTGCAGCGTCTGATTCATATTGACTGATAAGTACCTTGCGCTGGCGAATAAGTACCTCAAGATGCTCATATTGTTGATTAAGCTGCGAGATATGTGAGATGGTACGGGCATCTTGGTCGAGAAGAGTTTGCCTTTGCTGCTCCACATGCAATGCTTTTTTTCGTAGGGCTTCCAAATAAGTGTGAACGGTTTTTCCCTCATTCGTTGCGATATGGCGCATTTCTTCAAGGCGTTTGATGCGGGGTTCTATGTCGTCCAATTGCTGGTGGATGAACTGTTCCACGGCTTTTCTGCGGGTACGATGTTCGCTGGCGCTTTCTGTCTGCATAGAGCTGTCGATTTTGTCGTCTTGGACCAAGACAAGCAGCGAGGACAAACTTTGTGTGAGAGTTGTTAACGTGGTGCTTTTGGGAAAGAGAATGGAAGGCTGCGGACGTCCTACTTGGTCTTCGGGAACAAGCATAAGATGTCTGACGGCATTCCATGTAAAAGCAACTGTATGGTAAGTTTCGTTCGTCGCTATCCTACGGGTTGGCTCAATGCCTAACAAGGCAAGAAGAACCGTATTGATTGATTTGCCGGAACGTGATGAAACAGAATAAGAGCCGGAAGCAACTGCGGGGTTGCTGGATTCCACGTGAATAGTGTTCTGAGTGCGAGTCGAACGACTAAGCGAAACTTCACCGTCATTGGTTATGAACGTGACCTGTGCGACTTCGTAGGCAGTTTTGTCGGTAAAGGGGGTCTCTTTTCCTCCACAGACGAATTCTACGGTTTTTGCAATCCGGGTTTTCCCGGTATTCGAAGCGCCGATAACACAGTTCAACCCGCATGTGAGATTAATGGCGGATTCCACTCCATCTTTTCTGATTGCCGAAATCTGACGTATCCACGTGCTTCTCATAATTGGTTGTTCTCTTTCGTTATTCGGTTCATGATGTCTTCATAATCTTCCTCCGCCAACAGCTGAACAGCCCGGCGATAGGAGGTAGCATAATCGCCATGCAATGCTTCTGAATATTGAAAACATTCCGGAGTGGCGCGGTAGAACAGGCAAGTGGAATCTACGGTTGCTGCTCCAATGATTACAAGTTGCGCCAACCCTGCTTGCACTCGTTTGCGACGGGCGTCATATTCGGCTAAAGCGTGTGGGCCATCACCATGAAGATTATGCTGCCCGAATCCGAATGCCTTCATATAGGTGGCGGTAAGGTCGATGGCTGCGATCTCGTCGATTGTGGAAGGCCTAGAGAGCAATGGGAGGCATAATGTCAATCGCGTTGCTGTTTCCTGTGTCGTATTAAATAGCGAATTATGCATTCCCCTGTACCCACTCCAGCTTATGATCATTGACCAGCATGTGACACAGCCCCTTCTTTTCTGCTGCCTTAATCATTGATGGGAATTGGGCTATAGCCGAGCCAGACAATGGGAAGCCGGCTGCTTGAGATAGCGTTGCTCGCATACGCAGCAGTCCATCGGCATAATCAGATGCGCATATATCGCATATTCCGTCATAAAGATCCACCTTCAGCGCGTCAAATTCCTGCTCTCCATTTTCTATGACATCCCGTAGATTCCTGCGCATTCCTTCCGCATCGTAAAAATATTCCCGCTGCTTGGCATATTCGGGACGGCATGTCTGAGGAAGATCGTCGGAACAGTTGATTGGCTTGTGCAAGTGATCGGCATAGGCAGCTTGCATCTGCGTGAGGTATGTCTTCTCAAGATGATCATCTGGTTTATCCGGTGGAATCGGATAAGTCTTCCAAGGGACTGAAGACCGCCCAAGGTGCAATTTGCCGTTGCTGATGTGGCCGGATGCCAAAGGCAAGTTTTCGAACATATCGAATTCCGGCTGAAAACCTATGCCATCGACGAGAATATCACGTCCATCGGCATTGGCTTTGAGGACTGATAGAAGCCATTTCCCTGTGGCGGAAGGAAGTTCGCTGATATCTGAAACTTTAATATTCGCCTTGATCAGTTCCTTTTGGAAATCAGCGAGGGCGTCAACACTAATATCGCTACAAAGACGTTCTACCTCTGAGACGTCCAGATGCTGATAGAACTCGGTGGCTTTCCATGAAGGATTTTCTTGCTCCCGTTATAAAAGCGAGTCAGGTCAGTTTCGTTGATTCCAGCCCAGACCCCAGCAGTAATCGTGGTCTTCCCAGGTTTGCGGTTTCGATGATGCCGGGAAGGTGGATTACTTAAAATGTCGCCCTCTAATACAGCGTCAAAGAAGTCCTTCATGAATCCCTTTTTGTGGTGGTCCACGCCAGATACATAAGGGTTTACGAGCTGGCAGAAGACTCCCAGAGCATACGTAACAGCAGTTTCGGCCAAGTGAGTCTCCTTCTCGTCTCCATTTGTCTTCATCCGTCGCCATCTCACGAGGTCACCGTCCTACGATGGGAGCAGATTCAGATGAATAAGCCGGCAAAACGCTGGAATATCGCCAGTATACGCCGTTTTGCAGCTGAGTCAGAAAAGTGCAACATTCGTTTATCGAAAGGAATTTTTGAGACCAGATACATCGTAATTTTTCTCAGCTCGATGCCACGCGTTTAACCGGTTATAGAAGTATGGCATCGGCCTGTCCGTCCATTACACCGCAGCGAAGCTGGCTGGGGTTTTAACTGATCACATACATGAGACTTGCCTGTCGATTTATGACGAAGCGTCGGTTTCTCTAAACCGACGCTTCACGCTTATCAGGCAGGTTGGATGCTCATGTGATGACTATATCAAGGCAGGTCTCGAAGGCCCAATAACTGTGAGGAATCGAGACTGTAATGAGAGTTTTATTGAAACATGAGGCGATGTGCGCCGGCAATGTGTCCGTAACCGATGTATATGACTGTTCGGAAGAGGAATTACGGGCCATGGTCGAGCGTGATAGGGTTCTGCGCGCAATCCATACGGGCTGTTCGCCATGCGATATTGGATCACGTAACCCCCAGGCGATACTTCAGGAATTGTGGAATGCTGAGGAACGTTCCGCTCATTCTTTTCATCGGTCAGATCGTGCCAGTGGAGCTACCTACTCCTATGAGGAACTGGCTGATATAGGGCAGGAGCCTCAAGGATATTCTGCCTCTCCTGAGGATATCCTCTTAAGTGCGGAAGAAACGAGAGAAAAAGCCAACTGTTTGCAAACCATCTTTAGGGAGGTGGAGAAGCTGCCGGCAGGTCAGCGCAACATCGTCAAAGGCGTGTTTGTAAAAGGGGCATCTCAATCAGACATGGCACGAGAGCTGGGCGTGTCCCGAGCGGCGGTGTCCAAACAGCTTTCAACGGCTGTGCGCAAAATTCGTGTTGTCATTCGCGGCGAAAGCGAAGTGGTGAAGAACATGACAACATCAGCGGTAGGCGAGGGAAAGGATTGGTAATGGTTCATTTCAGTGTTACCAGAGTCAGAGGAAGCGGACCGTATGACCTTGATGCATGCGGAGACATCTTGCTATAGCCAGAGCGGTAGGTGTCATGGCGGAAGACACATATGCAGACCGCCGCAACATTACGCAGTGTGATGGGGATGGTTATAGGGGAAAAGATATGTTTCGTCTGGAACTAGATACCGAAAATCATGGCGTTCATCATGGGCGCCATGCCAGATGAAACGTCCGAGGTTAACACCTCGTGGCGAAACGGCAGTGCAGGTGAGGGCAGACATTGGGTCAGCCCCGGCAATAGGTACCCAAGGAGGGCATCATGGTTGATCAAATGGTGCTGCAGACGCAGCAGTGGCTGAACAAGACATACGGGAACGATTCCCGATTCAAGAAAGTCAATCCGGACGGCAGAACTGGTTGGCCGACAATCTATGCGCTTACTCGCGCATTGCAGATTGAATTGGGCATCCAGTCCACCGCCGACAACTTCGGTCCTTCCACCCAGCGGTTATTCAAGCAGCGGTATCCGAATGGGGTGCGGCAGCAGGCCGCTACGGACAAGAGCACTTCCAACGTGTATTCCATCATTCAGGGAGCGCTATGGTGCAAGGGCTACTCCACTGGTAGCAACATCTCACAGCATTTCTACGACGGAACAGGTTCCGCTATCAGGAAGCTTAAGGCTGATATGGTATAGAAGGAGATTCCAGCGTAGACGTTGAAATCATGGGGGCGTTGCTCTCGATGAAGCAGTTCGTGCTGCTGGCCTCTTATGGTGGGGTCGACTCCGTCCGTAGAGCACAGCAGTTCATCAACAAAGCATATCGTCCATACACGGGCATCATTCCGACTGATGGGCTGTACGGCAGGGAGATGAACACGGCTCTTATCCAGGTGCTTCAGTCGCTCGAAGGTTTTTCGCCCAGTGAGGCAACAGGCAATTTCGGTAACGGAACCAAGGCTCGCTTGAAAACGATAACGTCCAATAACGCATCTTCCAATGAGTCGTGGGTCTGGCTCGCCAGCACGGCTTTGGCGTGCAATGGGATCGGAGGCGAGCCAACCTTCGTGTGGACGAGTACGTTTGCCAATATCGTGAAGGCATTCCAGGGACGTTATGCCATCGCCGTGACAGGTTCCATTGATTCGACCACGTGGATGAGTCTGCTAACATCCAAAGGCGATCCTGACCGTCCGTGCGTAGCATGCGACACCAGATTCGAGATTACCGATGCTAGGTTGGCGACGTTGAAGGCAGACGGGTATGAAATCGTGGGACGTTACCTGACCGAGCCCGGTCAGTCTTCGTTGGATCCCAAGGATTACTTCAAGGCCATCCGTCCGGGCGAGCTCGAGCGCATCACTCGGGGTGGCATGAGGTTCTTCCCGATCTTCCAGGAATATTCCACGAAGCTGGAACATTTCACTCCGGCGAACGGCGCGGCGCATGCCAAGGCCGCCCGTGAGGCGGCGCAGCGTCTCGGGATCCCTCCCACCCACATCTATTTCGCTGTGGACTTCGATGCGACCGACGACCAAGTGACCAGCAACATCCTGCCGTACTTCCGCGCAGTTCGTTCGTCTCTTGGTGGCGGCTATGGAGTAGGAATTTACGCGTCCCGTAACATCTGCAGCCGCGTCGTCAATGCCAGCTACGCAAGTTCCTCCTTCATCTCCGATATGTCGACGGGGTTCTCGGGTAATCTGGGATTCCCAATTCCCAACAATTGGTCCTACGACCAATTCACTGAAATCAGCAACTACAAGGGCCAGGGCTGGGATCTGGACCGCGTCGCCTATTCCGGAAAGGTGTCGGCATGCGCTTCCCTGTTGCCTGCAGCACCCGCGCCCGTGCCTGATCCCGACCACGCGTCGCCGGAGACGGATCCGTTGCTGAGATGGGTTGTCACCACGGAGCAGGAGTGTCGTAAGGCCCTTGCCGCTCTGGGCACCAGGGCATCGGCTTATGAGGATAGTATTGGCCAGTTCATCTTGGAATGGCTCCGCAAACCCGAATACTGGTCAGAAGGTAGTAGCGGAACACAAGGAATGTGGCACGTATATACTCCTGAAATTTCGACTCCTCCTGACTTGGAGACGGCGCGTGTGGCATGTACAGGTGTATGCAAAAAACAGCCTTCGATTAAAGAGAAGTTGTCATCAACTCGAGATGTTGCGCATATGGCTGCAACTGCTCTTGGATATCTGACATGGGGCATCAAAAACGATCCAGCCAAATATGGTCTAGGTGATTTAGGCGGCTGGCCCCTTGACTTGTTGCAAATTTGGGGGGCTTATTGTCGTGACGGCAAGCATGCCGATCTGGCATCATGGCTTTATAAACACCTTGGGAAGGATGAAGGATTTGGGTACGATGACGTTCTTGCGGATGCAGATGCGTGGCTGATTGTTTCTGGTATGAAGAAACAATCAGGCTCGACAGCTCTTTCTGCTGCTATGCGTGAAACATTTAAACAGAGTGAAACCAATCGTATCGTTCGATTTTATAACGAGCGTTTTGACTCAAGTGCGGATAATGTGGTGAATGCATATTCAACAATGGCCGACGGTCTTGATGCACTCGGTTTGACGAATATCGGGGTGAGCGAAAGCATCTTAAAAAAGGCTGCTGGTGCAGACAAGCTTCCTGCTGAGAGAGAAGCTGAAGTGAGTGCTCGGCTTTCGCCGCGTTCATAGCTCAACCAAGACGGTAGTTCGCATAATGTGTAATGTGTGGGCAGATATGGCATATGCCACATCTGCCCACACATTATCTTCTACTTAGGATTCTTCTGGTGGATGAATGGAAAGCTGCTACATAAGGAGTGCCAGTGCGAGGAAGAATCCTGTAATACCCGTGGCTATCAATACGGTGATGGTGATGATTCCGGCGAAGATACGTACAGCCAAGATCTTCCTTCCATGACTCGAGGGGTTGGTTGCGGCTAATTTCGTTATTCCAACCACAGACCAGCAAGCTATGCCCAGTGCCAGTGTCAAAAATTCTCGAAACCATTCCGCCTCAAGCAAGGGAAGGCCGACGATCGATGACGGATCGCTTGCTAGTTTTGGCGGAATGACGCATAGGATACGTTCCAACATCAGGTAAGGGCCATCGAAATGGACCAGATTCAGAGTGAATGGGAGCAGCAGCACCAGTCCTATCCACCATAGGATGCGCCGAGTGATTATGAGCTTGGCATCCAGTGTCCCGGCGTCGCCCTTCGTCTTGATGCCGTCCGTTGGTCCGGTGTTCCCGCGCTCATCCGCTGACTTGTCCATGTCCCCTCCGATCAGCCGAGGTGCCCCGTTCCGTGTGCGTCCGTTCCGCACACCCGCCCGGCGTGCCCCGCCGCCGGCCAGTCTAGGGCGGATGACGCGAGCGGGGAGGCCCGCGCCCGTCGATCGGCACGGAACCTCCCCGCTCGCTTTTGTCAATCGGTCATCCGAAGATCAGCGTGTTCTGCAGGCCTGCGGCGACGCCCGAAACGGTGCACAGGATCAGATAGGTGTAGTTCTCCTTCTGGCCGTGCGTGAGCTCTTCCTTGTCCACGCGCTTGCGCAGCGAGCCGAGGGCGAGCACCTGGGTGACGGACAGCGCGTCCACGTACGGCGAGCGGATGCGGATGGCCTGGCCGAGCACGTGGCGGTGCTGCAGCGGCCATTCGTCGCCGACGATCTTGAGCACCCACTTGCGGGTGAGCTCCATCTCGTCGAGGACCTTCTTGTTGAGGTCCTCACGGTCGCCGAGGGCGAGGTACATCTTGGCGATGCGCTCGTCGGTCTTGGCCAGCGACATCTCGATGTTGTCGATGAACGTGGAGAACAGCGGCCATTCCTCATATGCCTGACGCAGGGTGCGAGGTCGCCGAACTTCTCGCATGCGGTGCCGAGACCATACCATGCGGCCAGGTTGATGCGGGCCTGTGCCCAGGAGAAGATCCACGGAATCGTGCGCAGATCGTCGAGCGACTTGGCGCCGAGGCCGCGCTTCGCCGGGCGGGAGCCGATCGGCAGCAGACCGATTTCGGTCAGCGGCGTGACGGTGGAGAACCACGGTGCGAAGCCGTCGGTGTTCAGCAGGTCGAGGAAGCGCTCGTGGGCGGCTTCGTCGAGCTTGCTGGCCATGTCGGCGTACTTCTTGGTCATGTCCGTGTTGCGCTTCTCAACGCTCGGCGCGGACTGCAGCAGCGTTGCGGCTGCGACGGACTCCACGTGGCGGATGGCAAGCACCGGGTTGCCGTAGCGGGCGAAGATGACTTCGCCCTGCTCGGTGAGCTTGAAACGGCACTTCACGGAGCCGACCGGCTGCGCGAG
>ENA-OQMZ01000996-OQMZ01000996.1-human-gut-metagenome-genome-assembly--contig:-NODE-996-length-10988-cov-1.275665_pt1 | contig 10988 bp, 19 predicted proteins | sample MGYA00242621_ERZ504862 | MGnify/ENA primary metagenome ERZ504862 (study PRJEB26092, sample SAMD00036393) | human gut metagenome | host: Homo sapiens | study: EMG produced TPA metagenomics assembly of... | reverse complement strand
CATACGCCGCGAACTTTCTGGTCTAAACTACGGATTCTGCCCATATCACTTGCCTGATATTTTCCTTCATAGCCAGGGATGTCTTTCCATGTTTCCAAACTTATCACCTCCATAAGAAACAGGCGGCAGGGGTTCTGTTCCTGCCGCCCGGTGCGCATTGTTTATTTCTCCGGCTGTTTTGCCGCCTGGCGCTTTTTCTCCCTGCGCTTCTTGAACTTTGTCCAGCACCAGTGCAGGAACTCGGAGATCCAGTATGCGATGCCGCTGATGGCAAGCCCGTACAGGATAAAGAAGACCGCAATCACGTCCACTTGCTTTGCAAACTCATAAAGCTCTGTCATATCCATTTACCTCGCATTTTCTTTGAATGGGCGGGCGGCAGCGGTGACTGCCGCCCAGTGTTGTCTCAGGAAAGATAATCGTCATCGTCCTCGGTGGAAAATCATCCTCGGCACGGCTCTTGCCGCCCAGCGGCTCTCCATCGGAGATCTTCTGCAGGTTGTTCAGCCCGCAGGCGATGCCCCGGTTGCCATTGGAGTTAAAGGCATACAGGTTAATGCTGGCCCTGCCGTACACGCCGGAGTACACCTCGGAACGCTCCAGGATGGGGTTCAGGTCCGCATCCACAATGCCGGGTGCGGTGGCAGAGTTGGCGTTAATGAAGTACGCATCCGCATAGACCGGATCATCGGGACGCTCCACATCACCGTCACGCAGCGGGGTCTTGATGACCGAAAGGGCGGGGACGGTCTTGCCGTTGCCCTTCAGCTTGGACTCGCCCTCCTCATAGGCCGCCTGGATTGCCGCCTTGATGGCTTCCACGGTCTTCTTGTCGGACTTCGGGATAATCAGGCTGACGCTGTACTTGGGCGTGCCGCCGTTGATGCTCTTGGGGTCCCAGACATTCGCATAGCTCCAGCGGTTCTGGCCGGTAATTACCTTCGTCTTATTTACGATCTTTGCCATAGTTGTTGTCCTCCTCATTTTCTTTGAAATCATTGATGGCAGTGTTCATGGCCGGGCGCTTATCGCTCTCCGGCACCAGTACGGGTTTGCCGGGCGGTTTGTAGACAAGGCCGCCGAGCAACTCTTCAAACTTCTTCCGGCCAAGGGCCTGCTCATGGCGTGATGCCCAGCAGTTTTTTCTCATACGGTTCATAACCGGCGTCCTCGACCGCCTTTGCAACTGCGTCCTCATCGGTGTACTTCCGGTTGGAGCGGCCCTCGACCACTTTGAATCCTGTGAACTTCGTCCCGGACAGGGCTTTCTGCAGGGCGTAGTCCTTGACGTCCCCAGCCCAGGAGACCAGTTCGTCCGCTTTGATAAGAATAGCGGAGACCTCATCATCTCCCAGGAGCGCGGGCATCTCGAAGTCATACCGTGCCAGTTCCAGGTTGTGCTCCGCCCGCTTGCGGCAGTTGGCCTTTGCCTTGCAGAACTGACAGTGGTCGCCGGCTTTGAACTCGCCCTTGCCCTCGTATGCCAGCTTGGCGGCAGGGGCCAGCACGGTCTCCGCCCAGGCCAGAAGTTCTTCCCGGCTCATGGTGTATGTGCTGACGTTCTCCCGGCGGGGCTGGTAGATGGTAAGGCTGACCTGCGCGATATCGTAGATGCCATCGAACAGGTCGAGGCGCCCAGCGCATAGCAGGAAAGCTGGCTGTTCTTCTCCGCTGACACCAGGACGCCAAGCCCGTGCTTGTAGTCAATGATGTGGAGAAGCCCATCCGATACGATGACGCAGTCTCCGGTGCCGAAGCTGCCTTCGATCCTACATAGCGGGAATAGTCGAGCCGCTGCTCCACAAGCACCAGCGGGTCGGCGCAGCGTTTTCTGGCCTTTGCAACTTCCTCCATCACAAAGGCGCAGTACCCATCGGCACAGTCCTCCATCTCCTGGGAGTAGTAGGTCAGATTCTCTGTAGGGTCCTTCGCGCTGCGGCCGAGGGCTTTTTCCACCTTATAGGCGCACAGCGCATGGCAGTCGGTCCCCTCCTGGGCATATTCGCTGGGCCTGTCCGTATACTCCTCGCAGAGCCGGGCCGACGGCGGGCAGTTGATCCACCTGTGGCTTGCGGAGGCGGAAAGGAAGGAATGTTTACCCATCGTTTCCCGCCCCCGGCTTTCCGAGCGCGTCCGCTTCCTTCAGAAGCCCTTCAAACCTGGAAGGGTCGATATCTGACAGCTTCCTCGCTCCGTATTTTGTAATGAGGCTTTCACCTCTGCCGAGTACCCTGCCTGCGCAATCACCGTCATGCGGTGGCGCACCTCCTCAAGGGTGAGTGCTTTCGGCTTCTCCTTCGGCGGCGCATCCTCTGCCGCCTGGGAAGAAAACATCCCCGCCAGCGTATTGGCGATTCCGATGATGGTCTCCCCGCAGGAGCGCAGCTCCTTAATCTGTAAGTCCAGGTCGCTCAATTTCCCCATCCGGCGTTCCTCCTTCCTGATTTGCTGTCTGCAGCTTTCTGGCGAGACGCTTCGCGATCACGCTGATGGCGATCAGCACATCAGCGAGTTCCTCGTCAAGCTGCCTGTCTCTGGTTGTCTCTGTGTTTTCCTGCATCCGCAGCACCTCCGTTTCCGAGCGGCTTTCCTGCCCCTCTGTCTCTGAAAGGACAGAACCGGGATTTTTCAGCGGAGAAAAATTTTGCCGTCCCTGTGCCTCTCACTTCTGAAAGGACAAGGACGGCAGTTTTTAGCGGTACTTTTAGCGGAAAATCTGACAGCGGCAGTTCGCACTTAATAGGAAACGAAAAAAGTCCGGGCACCCACCGCTGAAACGGAGGGTTTCTGTCCTTTCACAGTTAGAGAGGTGTAAGCCGCTCAATTTTCAGAGAAAAGGACGGAAACAGACTATGGGAACAGCGAAATCAAAAGGCCTGCCGCACTGCTCTGCACACAGGGACTGCTTTGCCAATAGGGACGGTGTGTGCGTCTGCCTGGGTGACAATGACTTCCACGGGAAGGACTGCCCGTTTTTTAAGACCACGGCGCAGTGTGACGCAGACAGGCAGAAAAGTTACGAGCGGCTGGTCAGCATCGGACGGGACGATCTGATCGAGCGGTATCAAGTGAGGGGTGTGTATGGGAGTTAGTAAATATAACAGTGAAGGCTACTATGACCCAACGGCCTATGAAGCCCTCACGAAGGTTACTCAGGAGGAAAGGCGGCGAGATACCGGCCGCTGGTGTATATCTGCTCCCCGTACTCCGGGGACACAGAGAGCAATACCGAAAAAGCAAGGCGGTACAGCCGCTTTGCCGCAGACGCTGGCACGATCCCCATTGCGCCGCATCTGCTGTTCCCGCAGTTCTTATCGGAAGAAACGGAACGGGAGCTGGCGATCTTTATGGATCTGGTGCTGCTGGGCAAGTGTGAGCAGCTCTGGGTGTTCGGCGGCGAGGTGTCCGATGGGATGCGCCGGGAGATCGGAAAGGCGAAACAGAAAAATATGACGATCCGTTATTTTACGGAGGATATGGAGGAAACGGAATGCAGATGACGATTTATGACGCCGTGACGGTGGGGAGGCCGGTCAAACTGCGTGTATCCGAATTCCGTGACGGTCACGGATGCGGACACCATGCGGCAGGCGGCGGCCTTCGACCATGTGTGCGCGGCATATAAGCAGAACTACCGCAGTGTGGACAATTTCCTGAAAGCGGACTGTCTGCCGATGGACTGTGACAACGACCACTCGGACGACCCGGACGACTGGCTCACACCCTTTGACGTGGCGATGGACTTTCCGGGCGTGGGGATGATCTTTGTCTACAGCAGGAGCCACATGAAGCAGAAAGGAAAACGCGGCCCCAGGCCCCGGTTCCATGTGTATTTTATCTGCACGGAGACAACAAATTCAGAGATTTACAGCTCATGGAAAGACAGATTGATCGCCGATTACCCTTACTTCGATGACGGGGCCAAGGCCAGCGCCCGGTTCCTGTTTGGAGTAAAGAACGCGGTGGTCGAGGTGTATGACGGCGAGATTACCATTGACGAGTTCCTGGCAGACAGTTTTGCGGAGTGGGACGCGGCGCAGGGGCAGATCCCGGAGGGTTCCCGGAACAAGACCATGTCCCATTACGCCGGCCGGATCATCAAGCGGCTGGGAAATACAGAGGAAGCCCATAAGCAGTTTCTGAAGGAAGCGGAAAAATGCAGCCCGCCGCTGGATGACGCGGAGCTTGCGGGTATCTGGGCCAGCGCCGTGAAGTTCGGTGCGAAGGTAGCCGCCCAGGAGGATATATCCCGCCGGAGCAGTATAACCAGGACTTCCTGCTGCTGCCAGAAGATTTTTCAGATGTAGGCCAAGCTATCGTGCTGTCGCGGGAGTACATGAATCGGCTCCGCTTCTCCCCGGCTACGGATTACATCGTGTTCAACGGCTCGTTCTGGAGGAATCCCAGCCTAACGCCAGGGCATTGCCAGGAGCTGACCGCGAGACAGCTTGAGGAAGCGGAAACAGAGATACAACGGTGCATGAAGGAAATGTCGGAAAACGGCGCGTGGGCCATGCTCGCCGCGATGGGCGCCAAGAAAGCGATGGCGGCGTTCAGCGAAGCCCCAGCGGCGCTCCTTTGAAAAGTATGAGCGGGCGGAAACTATCGGAAGTATGCCATCAAGCGCCGGGATACGAAATACATCTCGGCGGCGTTAAAGGAGGCCCGCCCGATGATCCAGATCGAGCAGCGCGTCCTGGATGCGGATGAGTTTTTACTGAACCTGCCGACCGGCACCTGTGATCTGAGGACGGGGCTGTTCGGGAACACAACGCCCAGGACTATATCACGAAGCAGACGGCGGTGGACCCGTCCGGGGACGGCATGGATGTCTGGGAGGACGCCCTCCAGACCTTCTTCCAAGGGGACGCCGACCTGATCCGCTATGTGCAGGAGATCGTGGGGCTTGCCGCCATCGGCAAGGTCTACATTGAAGCCTTGGTCATTGCCTACGGCGAGGGCAGGAACGGCAAATCCACCTTTTGGAACACCATCGCCCGTGTGCTTGGCACCTACTCCGGCAATATGTCCGCAGACACCCTGACCGTGGGATGCAAGCGCAACGTGAAGCCGGAACTGGCGGAAGCCAAGGGCAAGCGGATGATCATCGCCGCCGAGCTGGAGGAAGGGATGCGCCTGAACACCTCCAACGTCAAGCAGCTCTGCTCCACAGATGAGATCTATGCGGAGAAAAAGTACAAGGCGCCGTTCTCCTATGTCCCCACCCACACGCTGGTGCTGTACACCAACCATCTGCCAAGGGTCGGGGCCATTGACCAGGGTACCTGGCGGCGGCTCATCGTGATCCCCTTCAACGCCAAGATTGAGGGCAAGGCTGACATCAAGAACTATTCGGACTTCCTGTTCAAGATGGCGGGCGGCGCAGTCTTCAGTGGATTATCGAGGGTGCAAAGCGCGTCATTGCCAACGATTACAAAATCGTCCAGCCCAGAGTGGTGCAGGACGCCATCCAGAAATACAAAGAGAACAATGACTGGCTGGCCCATTTCCTGGATGACTGCTGCGAGGTAGGGGACGATTTTGAAGCAAAATCCGGGGAGTTTTATAACGCCTACAGGAGCTACTGTCTGCAGATGGGCGAATACACCCGGAGTACGACTGATTTCTACTCCGCGCTGGAATCCACGGGAGTGGTGAGAAAGCGTACCCGTACAGGCGTGATCATTTACGGGCTGAAACTCAAATCGGAGTTTGAGGATTAGTAGGTGTGTAGGTCATGTACCTCTCTGCCAGAGTTGCTCTAAGGAGATAAAAAAACAATATATAAGAGAGAATCGGGGGAAGAGGTACATGACCGTCACACAGGAAAAACGGAGGTTGAAAAATGCTTTTTTACACATGGATGATAAAGAACCATTTAAAGGGCAATTCCGCCAAGGGGCTTCTTGCCAGGAGCATGAAAGCAGAAGGAAATGGATTCCCTAAAAGGCGGCGCTTAAAAACGCTGGTCGGGTATCTTGAACATCGCGGCGCAAGCAAGAAGTTATGGATGCCCTTGTGGAGTGTTGGGAGGAATACGAAAACCATGAGAGAGAAAGTCATCGAACAGAAGCTGGTTAAAGCGGTCAGGGCAAAAGGCGGGATTGCGCCAAAGTTTGTGTCGCCGGGATTTTCCGGGGTTCCTGACCGCCTTATCCTATTGCCGGATGGGAAATGCGGCTTTGTGGAAGTAAAGGCCCCTGGCGGGAAACCACGGCCGCTGCAGGAGTCAAGGATACGCCTTTTACGGCGGCTGGGCTTCTTGGTATTCATCCTGGATGACGAGAGCGAGATTCCCCACATCCTTTCTGAGATCGGAGGTGACAGCGGTGGAGTTTAAACCGCACGATTATCAGCAGTACGCCATTGAGTATATCGAAACGCACGAGATTGCCGCCATTCTGCTTGACATGGGCCTTGGCAAGACAGCCATCACGCTGACGGCATTGTACGACCTGCTGTTCGACTACTTCGAGATTACCCGCGTCCTGGTGATCGCACCGCTGCGGGTGGCGAGGAATACCTGGCCCCAGGAGATTGAAAAGTGGGACCATCTGAAAGATGTCCGTTATTCCGTGGCGGTCGGTACCGAAAAAGAACGGCTGGAGGCGTTCCGCAGGGATGCGGATATCTACATCATCAACCGGGAGAATGTCCAATGGATGGTGGAGAATGTCCCCTTTGAATTTGACGCCATCGTGGTGGACGAGCTTTCGTCCTTCAAAAACTGGAACAGCAAGCGGTTCAAATCGCTGATGAAGGTGCGCCCCAGGGCAAAGCGCGTCATTGGCCTTACGGGTACCCCGTCCGGGAACGGGCTGATGGACCTGTTCGCCGAGTTTAAGGTGCTGGATATGGGACAGCGATTGGGGCGGTTTATCACCAAGTACCGCCAGGACTATTTTCGGCCGGATAGGATGAACGGTCAGGTGGTGTATTCCTATAAGCCTCTGCCGGGAGCAGAGAAACGGATCTATGACAAGATCTCCGATATTACCATCTCCATGAAAGCCGCCGACCACCTCAAGATGCCGGAACTCATAAACAGCGAGTACCGGGTGTATATGGATGCGCCAGAACGAGCCATTTACGATGAGATGTGCGAAGATCTGGCGGCACAGCTTGACAAGGGCGAGGTGACGGCGGCAAATGCCGGAGTGCTGTCCGGAAAACTCTGCCAGATGGCAAATGGGGCGGTCTATACGGATGACGGGGATGTGGAATATATCCACGACCAGAAACTGGACGCCTGGAGGACATCATCGAGAGCATGAATGGAAAGCCCCTGCTGGTGGCCTACTGGTACCAGCACGACCTTGACCGCATCGAGGATCGGCTGCGGATGCGGAAAATCGGCTTTGCAAGGCTGGACTCTAACGCCAGCATCGCAAAGTGGAACCGGGGCGAAATTCCCGTGGCGCTGATCCATCCCGCTTCTGCCGGTCACGGGCTGAACCTTCAGAGCGGCGGCTCCACCCTCTGCTGGTTTGGCCTCACCTGGAGCCTGGAACTGTACCAGCAGACGGTGGCGCGGCTTTACCGGCAGGGGCAGGCGTCCAAGACCGTGGTCATACAGCACATCATCACGGACGGCACCATTGATGAGCGCATTATGAAAGCCCTGCAGTATAAGGACAGGACACAGTCGGCGCTGATCGATGCGGTCCGGGCAAACCTAAGAAAATGAGAGTCAATCAAGCAAATCCGAGGGAAGAAATTTCTTTTTCGGAGGTAGTGCCTATGAACAAGCAGCAGACGGAAATGAAGGAGTACCTTTCCCAGGCGTTCCGCATTGACCAGCGGATACAGAGCAAGATGGAGCAGGTGGCGTCACTGAATGACCTCGCCACACGGGCAACTGCGACCTATTCGGATATGCCCGGAAGTGAGACGAGGAACCTCCACCGCATGGAGGACGCCATCCTTTCCATCATTGAGCTGGAGGCGGAGATCAATGGGGACATCTGCAAACTGGTGCAGACGAAAAAAGACATCGTCCATAAGATCAAGGCTGTCCAGAACACGGAGTACCAGACCCTTCTGGAACTGCGGTATCTGTGCTTTAAGTCCTGGGAGCAGATCGCCGTGGACATGGGATATGAACTTCGGTGGCTGTACCGTCTCCATCACAGGGCGTTGGACGCCGTTTCTGAAATAAGCCACTAAAAGCCACTGCAATACACCTTGTCCCTGTGATATAGTTAGAATCAGAAAAACAGGACAAGAAACGAGCCTTGCGGGAGCAATCCTGCAGGGCTTTCCTTTTGCCCGGAAAGCGAGGTGCAGCGTGCCAAAGAAACCAAAACGCCCATGCTCCTACCCCGGCTGTCCAAACCTCACGGACGGGCAGTACTGTGAGGAGCATGAAGCTATTGCCCGGAAACGGTACAACAAGTACGGCCGCCCTGCTGACAACAACAAGAAGTACGGCAGGCTTGGAAACGAATCCGCGACCGCTACGCTGCGGCGCACCCTTTGTGTGAGATGTGCCTGAAGGAGGGTCGGCTGACTCCTGTGGAGGAAGTCCATCACATTGTCCCCCTCTCGCAGGGCGGGACGCATCGGAATGACAATCTGATGTCTCTCTGCCAGTCCTGCCACACAAAGCTGCATCACGAGCTTGGCGACCGGTGACCGTGGGGCGGTCAAAATCTCCGGGACCTTCATGAGCGGACAGCGGCCTGGGGCTTCGTGTGCGAAAAAGGCGAAATCAAAAGGGTAATTAAGGGCGGCCGTCTGCGGCTGCTTTATTTTTCGAGAAAAGGGGTGAGAAAATGCCGACAAAATCCAATAACACAGGCGGGCGCGGCGGTGCGAGACCCGGTGCGGGAAGAAAAAAGTCTGCGGTCAAGGAGAAAGCCGAGAACGGCAATCCGGGCGGGCGCAGACTGGAAGTGCTGGACATTCCCGAAGTCGAGGTGTCGATATGCCAAAGCCCATGAATTCTTATCCGCCGAGCAGCGTGACGGGAGTACGCTCCAGGCGGAGGAAATATACACGGAAACCTGGGAGTGGCTGAAAAAGGTGGGTTGCGCAGCGAAGGTGTCTCCCCAGCTTTTGGAGCGGTACGCCATGTGCAGCGCCCGCTGGATTCAGTGCGAGGAGATGACCAACCGCATGGCTTCCTCTCCAAGCACCCGACCACCCAGAAGCCGATCCCGTCCCCGTTCATCAACATCGGCATCAACTACATGAACCAGGCGGTGCGGCTCTGGAACGAGATCTTCCAGATCGTCAAGGAAAACTGCAGCACGGATTACGGGGAGGTTTCTCCTCAGGATGATTTGATGGAGCGTCTGCTGCGGGCGCGGAAAGGATAAAGCTATGTTTGAAAAAGTAAATCCGTGCCACCCGGACAAGGTGGCTGACCGTATTGCCGGCGCTCTGGTGGATGCGGCGTACAGAAAAGAAAAAAATCCCAGGATTGCTGTGGAGGTTCTCATCGGCCACGGTGTCTGCCACATCATCGCGGAGAGTTCCGTACACATCCCGCTGGATGAGGTGGATGCCATTGTGAAGCGTATCGGCGGGAATCTGCACCTGGATTATGTGGAAGTGCCGCAGGACGGACGCCTTGCCAATAACCAGGCAGAAGGAATCCGCTGCGGTGACAATGGCATCTTCAAAGGGATGCCAGTCACGGAGGAGCAGAAAATTCTCTGCGAGATCGCAAAAAGTGTGTATCACACTTATCCCTCGGATGGGAAGTACATTATTGACGAAGCAAGGCTGATCCTCTGCCAGAGTAATGCGCCCACAGAGGAACTGCAAAAGATGTATCCCACCGCCGAGGTCAATCCTCTGGGTGACTGGTCGGGCGGCACGGATGTGGACTCCGGCGTGACCAATCGTAAGCTCGGCTCAGATATGGCCGATTCGGTGACGGGCGGCGGTCTGCATGGGAAGGATCTCTCCAAAGCGGATGTGTCTGTCAATATTTACGCATGGCTGAAGGCGCAGGAAACGGGAAAGCCAGTGCAGCTTGTCTGCGCCATCGGGATGATACAGTGGACGGTGTTCCCTACGCTGAGATCGTGGAGACTGCCCGGAGATACATCCAGAGCCTTGGGGGATTTGAGAAATTTGCGGAATGGGGGCTGGTGCGATGAAGACAACAACGGAAATGCAGCTTGTCCCGATTGCCAAACTGGTACCCTATGTGAACAACGCCCGCACCCACTCCCCAGAGCAGATTACGAAGCTCCGCTCGTCCCTGCGGGAATTCGGCTTTATCAATCCCGTCATCATTGACCGGGATTTTAATGTGATCGCCGGCCACGGCAGAATCCTGGCGGCAAAGGAGGAAGGCATCACTGAGGTTCCCTGTGTGTTTGCTGACCACCTCAGTGAAGCTCAGAAGAAAGCCTATATCATTGCGGACAACCGCATGGCGATGGATGCCGGATGGATTGAGGAACTTCTGCGGTGGAGATTGAGTCGTTGCAGGGCATGGACTTTGATCCCTGCTGACCGGCTTTGATGAGAAGGAACTGGCGGACCTGTTTGCGGATGATTCCGGCAGCGAAGCCAGGGACGATGGTTTTGACCTGACAGCCGCGTTAGAGAAAGCCTCTTTTGTGGAGCGGGGCGATGTCTGGACGGTGGGCCGGCACCGCCTTGTGTGCGGGGATGCCACCTCTGCCGAGGATGTGGCTCTGCTCATGGACGGCAGGAAAGCCAACCTCATCGTGACAGACCCGCCCTATGGCGTCTCCTTCAAAAGTGCCAGCGGCCTGACCATCCAGAACGATTCCATGAAAGACGAGGAATTTTACAACTTCCTCCTCTCTGCATTCAAGTGCATGGCGGAGCATCTGGAGAAAGGCGGCGCGGCCTATGTGTTCCATGCGGACACTGAGGGCTGAATTTCCGAAAAGCGTTCATTGATGCCGGGTTCATCTGGCCGGTGTGTGCATCTGGGTAAAGAACTCCCTGGTGCTGGACGGTCAGACTACCAGTGGCAGCATGAGCTATTCTCTATGGATTCC
>ENA-OQMZ01000995-OQMZ01000995.1-human-gut-metagenome-genome-assembly--contig:-NODE-995-length-10989-cov-2.026883_pt1 | contig 10989 bp, 14 predicted proteins | sample MGYA00242621_ERZ504862 | MGnify/ENA primary metagenome ERZ504862 (study PRJEB26092, sample SAMD00036393) | human gut metagenome | host: Homo sapiens | study: EMG produced TPA metagenomics assembly of... | reverse complement strand
TGCCAAATCCGCAAAAGAACTTGTTGAAGAAGGAAAAAAAGGCATCACGGCAGATTTTAATGGCGTTATTTCCAAGTCTGCAGTGCAGCAGGGCGCGGTAGTGACACAGGGAATGGAACTTTTTACCCTGCAGAATACAGATAAAGTCAGCGTGGATATCAATGTATCCAAGTATGATTATGCAAAGGTAAAAGAAGGCCAGACTGCGGATATCACCATTGGTGATAAGAAATATACCGGTAAAGTGACAAAGATCAGCCACATTGCGACAACCAATGAGAAAGGTTCTACTCTGATCGCAGCTACCGTCAGCATTGACAAACCTGATAAAGATATTTTCCTCGGTGTTGACGCAAAGGTGAAGATCTATGCGGAAAAGGCTGAAGATGTAGTTACGCTTCCGGCAGGTGTGGTAAATATCGGTAAAGATGGTTCTTTCTGCTATGTGCTGAAAGATGGTGTGATCACAAAACAGGATATCACAACGGGAATCAGCTCCGAGGATTTTGTTGAAATTACAGATGGAATCAGGGCAGGAGACGAGGTCATCGAGGATCTGGGTTCTGGAAGGAGGGAATGACCGCAGAGGCAGCGCCAGCGGATGTTGACAGTGCAGCAGAGACAGGGGAGACTGCCAATGAGTAATATTTATGAATATATCAAATGGCGATCCACAATATTATGGCCAATAAGGAAGATCGTTTCTTACCATGCTGGGTATCATCATCGGTATCGCGTCGGTGATCGCCATTGTTTCCATTGGTGAGGGAACCAAGAATCAGATGAACAGTGAGATCAATGATATCGGCGGCGGTCAGATCGCGGTTTACTGCAGCGATGATGCCACTGCAGATAATGTCTGGATCCAGCCGGAGGATATTGATGCAGTCCGGGAACTGGATGGCGTGGAAGGTGTCAATGTTTCAGATTCCTATATCGGTGAGACTGTAACCGGAAAAGGTGATTTTAATCTGACTGTGACCGGGGAGCCCAGGATGCCAAGCTGGTGGACAATGCTTCTATGAAGTACGGAAGCTATTTCGGGCAGAAAGAGGTGGAAGAGGGAAAAAATGTCTGCGTAATCTCCGATGCTGATGCGAAGCGGCTTTTTGGAACGGACGATGTAGTGGGAATGACACTGGACATTACCTGCTATGATCTGACCAAGACATTCCGCATCTGCGGAGTCACCACACAGAAAGAGAACGGAACCTTTGTCAGCTATACTTACGATGGAATGCCGGTGACCATAAATGTGCCTTATACGGCCATGGACGACTTTACCGGAAGCAGCGGAGAATTTTATCAGATCACAGTTCAGGCGGATAAGAGTCTGGATTCCCAGGCGGTCGCAGACAAGATCATAAATCTTCTTGAGAGACGTCACCAGTGTGCCGGAGATGAGTATTTCCAGGTACAGAGCTTCCAGGATGTTATGAAATCCATGAATCAGATGCTTGGTATGGTGACTGCGTTTATCTCTTTTGTTGCGGGCATTTCCCTTCTGGTAGGTGGTATCGGTGTTATGAACATCATGCTGGTATCCGTCACAGAGCGTACCAGGGAGATCGGTATCCGGAAATCCCTTGGAGCGAAAACCTCGTCTATTATGTTACAGTTTCTTGCGGAGGCGGCGATCCTGACGATCATAGGCGGGCTGATCGGTATTGTGCTGGGGATTGCAGGCGGCTATGTGATCTGTGCGGTGATCAGCAGCAGTATGGGAATGACCATCACACCTGGGATCAGTGCGGGAACCATCCTGCGGCTACGCTGTTCTCCTGTGCAGTAGGTGTGTTCTTCGGAATCTATCCGGCGAAAAAGGCAGCGAAACTGAGCCGATCGAGGCACTTAGACGGAATTAAAAAACTGTTGCTTTTGCATCAAAAATAGCAATAAAAAATATTTTAAAAAAAATCAAAAAAAGTTTCAAAAAACCCTTGACATTTTATAGGTCTTAGAGTATCATACATATTGTTGCAGCGGTGATACGAAATATCACAAAGGAAAAGCAACAAAGATGTGCGTTTAGCTCAGCTGGATAGAGCGTTTGGCTACGGACCAAAAGGTCGGGGGTTCGAATCCTCTAACGCACGTATGAAGCCTCTGGAATTGTTCCGGAGGCTTTTATTTTGTGTTTCGGAAACAGGCGAAAAATTGTATTGACACTGGTAGTGGGCCAGAGTAGAATAAAAAAACAGAAAAGAAAAATTTTTGTAAAGCTGTTTGTCTGATACAAGCAGCTTTTTTTCAAAAGAAAAAGTGAACAATAACAAAAATACAGAATACCTGAAACACAGGTGAACCTATCAGGAGGAAAAAACAATGCCAGGATATCTGATCAAAGATACAACAAAAGAGGAACGTAAACAGATCGTGGAGGAATCTCTTGGAAATATTTCCGCGAACTGTGATGGCTGTATGGCGAGGCTTGCGGATATGTATCAGGATTATATTGACGGAAAGAAAGAGATCCGTGAGATCAATATGGAGTTCAATGCCAGGTATGTCCATGGAGATATGGATAAAGAGGAAAAACGAAGCTGCCCGATGTAGCGAACGGAGATTAACAGAAGCATGGATCAAAATGAAGTAAAATATGATAAGCTGCTGAAGATCAAAACCACCGGTCGTGACGATTCCAGATCGGATCAGTACTGTTATCCATACGAGCCAACGCCGTACGGGGTGCTGGAACGGCTGGCTTATTGTGGATATCTGGGGAAAAAGAATCATCTGATCGACTATGGATGTGGAAAAGGCAGAGTGGATTTTTTTCTGGCGTGGCAGGTCAGATGCCGGACTACAGGCGTGGAGTACGATGAACGTATGACAAAAGCCGCAGAAGAAAATAGGCAGCGGGCTGTTTCCGGGACAAAAACATCATTTATACTGGAGAATGCGGCCCTTTTTCAGGTGCCGGAGTCTGCAGACAGATTTTATTTTTTCAATCCCTTTTCTGTGGAAATACTGAGAAGCGTCATCGGACGCATCCGGGAATCCTGGTATGAAAAAACAAGAGAAATGCTACTGTTTTTCTATTATCCATCTGACGAATATATTTCATATCTGATGACCGTAGAGGAATTGGAATTCCTGGACGAGATCGACTGTCAGGATCTTTTCGACGGAAAAAATCCCAGGGAGAGGATATTGGTATTTCAGATGGGAGAGGAGTAAAAACAACATGATAAAACTGATCGCAACAGACGTAGACGGAACTCTTGTAAAAGACGGGACCATGACTATCAATCCGGAATATATGACAGTGATCCGGAAGCTGACTGAGCTGGGAATTACCTTTGTGGTGTGTTCCGGGCGGCAGTATGACAGTGAGAGGAAGCTGTTTGAGCCGGTGAAGGATCTGGTGTATTTTGTGTCAGATGGCGGTACGGTGATCCGGAAGAATGATAAGATCCTGAAGGTACATACACTTCCGGATGAGGTTTGGAAACGCATGCATCATATGGTGAAAGAAAAAATGCTGGAATGTGACTGTTTTATTGCCACACCGGAGTGCTGCTATGCGGAGAATGAGAATGGAAGGATGTTCCGGTGGCTGCGGGATTCCTATGGTTATGATATGAGAAAAGTGGATGATCTTTCTTCTCTTCAGGGAAAACAGGTGCTGAAATTCTCTGTTTATCACCCGGAACGGTGCGAGGAGCTTTGTGCACCGTATTTTACACCGGCATGGAGGGATAAGGTAACACTGGCGGCTGCCGGAAAAGAATGGATGGACAGTACACCGCCGGAGGGCGAAAAAAGTACAGCTGTCGAATTTATCCAGAAACAGTTAGGAATTTCTTCGGAGGAAACCTGTACATTCGGAGATAACCTCAACGATATTGCCATGCTCCAGAAAGCGGGAATGAGCTATGCAGTAGCCAATGCCAGAGCGGAAGTGCAGACAGCAGCCAGGGAAGTATGTCCGTCATACAGTGAAGATGGAGTCCTACAGATCCTGAAAGGGATTGTTTCTGAAAGCGGAAAACAATAAAGATACATAAAATATGTGCTTTCGGTAAAGAAAAGTCACCGGCCAGGGGTTGACTTTTAAAAACAATTCTGTTAAATTGAAAAAAATTGAAAATTTCAATTCCATGAGGGAGTAGTTCGCACGTAAGTGTGATTTGTCAACAGACCCGGTTTTTTCTGAAAAACCTGGCAAATCTTAAAGAATGAGACTCATGTATGCTTTGTTATATTTTATTGCAGCAGGGCATACATGGGTCTTTTTTATGTAACAAAGAATGCCGGAAAGAATTTTTCAGCAGGGCGGGCGACAATGAATCTCCGGGTTATGGGAAATAAAAAAAGAAAGTGAGAAGAAAAATGGAAAATCTGGTAAACAGTTCACCGCTGATCCTTGTGTTAGTTTTTCTTGTGATCGGCTTTGTGTTCCTGATGAAGGGTGCGGATTTCTTTGTAGAAGGAAGCTCCAGTATCGCAAAAAGGCTGAAGGTGCCGCCGATCATCATCGGTCTTACTATTGTGGCAATGGGAACATCATTGCCGGAAACTGCAGTCAGCGTTACAGCGTCACTGGTCAATAACAATGAGCTTGCGGTCAGCAATGTGGTAGGATCCAATATTTTTAACCTGATGGTGGTTGTTGGAGTCTGTTCCATCCTGACACCGATCCTGGTACAGAAGGAAACCATCCGGAGGGATATTCCGTTTTCCATGATCTGTGCGCTCCTTCTTCTGGGGCTGGGGATCCTGGCAGCAGGAGATACGATTGGAATGAGACTTGGTCATCTGGATGGAATGATCCTGCTGGGATTTTTTGCAGGCTATATTGTGGTAATGATCCAAAGTGCTATGAAGCCAGGGCAGCAGGAAAAAATGTGGACATGGAAGGAATGGAAGAGCTGGAAGAAGAAATCGGCATCCTTTCCTGGCCGAAGAGCATCCTTTTTATTGTGGGAGGCGCACTTGCCATTGCCTTTGGCGGAGATCTTACTGTGGATGCTGCCAGCCGCATTGCCATTGATCTTGGAATGAGCCAGACACTGGTGGGACTGACCATTGTTTCCATCGGAACTTCCCTTCCGGAGCTGGTGACTTCCGTGGTTGCAGCCAGAAAGAACGAAGTGGATATGGCTGTGGGAAATGCGGTAGGCTCCAATATTTTTAATATTCTGATGGTTCTCGGAGTTGCATCTGCCATCAATCCGGTGGCACTGATCCGGGAAAATATTATTGATATTGTCATACTTATCGTGTTCTCGCTGATCGTGTGGATCTATGCGGCCACAAAGCAGAGGATCAGCCGGAAAGAGGGAATTTCCATGGTGTGTATGTACCTGATCTATGCGGGGTATATTATCTGGAGATAGCTGCTGTGGGCATGCAGCTGGTCCGACGTGGACAATAGTATCGTATAGGGTTTATATCAATGCAATTTATAAGAAAAGCTCCAACCGTATCAATATCGGGATACAGTTGGAGCTTTTCTGCAATTATGCTCATTTGCCCTCAGAAGAGAAAGCTTTTTTTGAAGATTCTTCTGAAGCGTTCTTCTGATGCGGGGTCATATCATCACTGTCCGTCATCAGATATTTCCGGACGGCAAAGAGAATGGCGATACCGATGATCCCGATCAGTGTCTGTACAGGATCGAGATGTTCCACGACCATCTGCCTTGCTGTTGCAAAAAGCAGGACTTCGACAACAGTCTGGGCGGAATGGCGGCAGAGCATTTTTACAAACTCCACACCGACTACAAGAGACAGTGCCTGTGACAGGAAACTGGTAAAAAAGCTAGTGTCCATATCCATGATGGAGGTACCGGCAGTTGTAAGGATCAGACGCAGTCCGGACAGTGCGATCACGATAATGATCACGATGGATAATGCGATCTCTGTGTAACGGGCTGTGTTGTAGATCAGTTCGTTAAAATGCTTGCGGATATTGTGGTTAACGGCGGTTCTGTCTTTCATGGGAATTTATCCTTTCTTTTTTGCAGAAGCGGGATGCTCGATAAAGCGGGTTGCAAAATAGCCGAATACGCAGGTGATGACCACCATACATGGCAAAAACAGCCAGAAGCGCTGCTGGCTCATGGTGTTGAACCATGGCGCATTGGCCTGCAGGATCATGATGATGGGCATATGCCACAGATAGATCCCGTACTGGTTCCGGGCTACGAAGTACAGCGGACGCAGAAACCTGAAATCCATTTCCGGCAGGAGGGAGAATCCCACAAGCAGTATACTGAACAGGACCGCCAGGATGGAATGTGCCGGATAACCGGAGGGAGCGGTGCCATAAAGCCCGTGACTGTGATAATAAAAGATCCATACCAGGATCAGTGCGGTGCTTGCAATAGAAACCGGAAGTCCAAGCTTCAGCCGGTAATCCTGCATACGATCTCCGACCTGCTTCCAGAAAGCGGCAGCAGCCATTCCCAGCACGAAATTATCCAGCGCAGAGAATACCTGACGCTCGTATACAAAATATACAGAGTTATCCGAAATCCCGGAATTGTGGAGATAGCGGACAACGGCGAACCGGCAGATAACAGTGAAAACAATGGATACAATGGCAGATACAAGCCAGTTTTTCCGGACAGCCTTATAAAGGAACGGGGCGATCAGATAAAACTGAAAGATCACGCCCATCGTCACAGCGCACCATTGATGGAACCATGAGTCACCGGGGAAAAGTTCTCCGTAAAAGTATAATACGCCAGGATATGCCGAAGTCCCTCATTGCTGAACATCTGCGTGGACATAAAGATCAGAAGGACCGTGATACATACATAATACTGGGGCATAATGCGGATGCAGCGCTTTTTTTATAAAAGCCCGCCAGCCGGGGAGACAGCCTCGCGCCTCCGAAGAAGAAAGGGAAAGATAGATCCCATATCCGCTTAACAGGAAAAACAGTGTAACTCCTACTTCACCTCCAAGAGTCAGAAGTGTGTGGATGGCTGTATGCGACTGCCATGGCTGCCCGGACAGAACGTAGCAGTGATACAGCATAATGTAGAGGATCGCCCCCGCACGGAGCAGATCGATATTTTTGATACGCTTCATAAATAAATCCTTTCCTGAAAAAAAATAAGTCTGCCCCATGACTGAAACGGGCAGACAGAGATAGGTTTAGTATAGCATGAACGTGGGAGATTGGAAAGCTGTCGGAGGGAACCGTAACGAAAAATTTATTATTGCAGAATGATGTCATTGCACTGATTGACGACGCCGGAGAGACTGTAGTAGAATACAAGTATAGCAGCTGGGGAAAAATCTGTCAGAGATAAACTGGATCACTGCCGCTTCCGCAGGACTTGGAACCGCTATGGGATTTTTGGGAATTGGTGGTTCGACAACAGGTGCAGTTGTAAGTGGTGTTACTTCGTTTGTAAGTGATTATTATGAAAATAGAGATTTTACAAGTGCGGTTATAAATGGTGCGGTAAGTGCGGGAATATCATTATTTTGGAGTGCTGTAGATAATATAGGACCAAAGCAAAATCAAAAAAGGATATTTGAAATATATGAGAAAAGATTACCATGACGCAAATCGAAGAATTTCAAATATGAACCTTTCATTCGCAGAGGCATTACCGCTACGAAGGGCAGTTAATGAAGAAAAAAATGAAAAAATGAGGCAATTAACAGTAACGCGAATAAATGCTTATTCTAGAGATTATTGGAGTAATAGGAAGGTTAATTCTAATATTGCAATACGAAAGTATGGGAGAGTTATTGGCGGGGGATGTGAGTATACTCCGGGAAAAGGAACGCGGTATATGAAGTGTTATAAGTATTTAGGAAAGTTATATTGGGTTTATGTATAAGTTTTGTATGTAAAAATATATGGGAAATGTATTGGTGAGAATGGGATTCTCACCAATACAATTTGTATGTATTTGACGACTAGGGGGGATCATAATAAACCGAAAAAGAAAAAATAATATACCTGAAAAAATTTTGTTATTTTGTATTTTATTTTTAGTCATATCGTTGGATTTTTGAAGATGATAGATTCACATTTGCAGTAGCCGGTTTGGGATATATGGCATTGACTGGATGGGTATTCAGATTTGGCGGAAGAGCGGATCAGGATATTTCTTCGGAAAGTGTAGATGAAAATCCTCTATATGTTTATGGGATGATGAGAAAAATCGAAAATGGTTTTCCGGAATCAGAGGTTGTTTTCTGTTTCAAATGTTGCTTTTGACAGATGTTTTTTTTGCAGCAGTATATTCCTGTTGGAAATGTTGGACGAATAGCAGTGGGAATGATGCGATTGAAAAAGCGTTATTATCACTGCATATTTTAATGATAGTGGGGTATGTTGAATTTCTGAAGCATAGTGTTAGGATTCATGCAAGAAGCTACATGTATATAGAGAATAAAAAAGGAATCTGGATGCCATTCAGTTTTATCTGTTACAAATACGAGAAGTTAATAGATATCAAAATAACTTTTCCAGAAGAGGTCGAAGAGCGAAACGTTGTATTTGAAAAGGAGCTTTTACATAACCAGTACCAAAAAAAGTCAGAATATGAACTGGACGAAAAAGGAAAGGTAAGTTTTTTCAAGAAAAATAGAAATAATCAGGTGAATATCTGGGCGCTTATAGATATTACAGATATGGATAGAAATGATGTTTTGTTGTTAAATGATAAATTTGCAGAGTTCTGGATCAATGAGATGAGCAGAGAAGAAAAAAAGAATGATATTCGTTTTACATTTGTAATCCAGGTAGATGAAATAAATGATTACCTGCAGGAAACTTTTTATGAAAGCGGGGGAATCTTTATGGATAAGCACAGAAGCCGGCTGCCTGTATTATATGTACGCAAACACGATATCCTGAAAGTAAAATGGGCTGATAATAATTCAAGATATACGAATATCAATAAGGAAATGAGAAAAGAGTTAAAGAAAATATATGATGATTCGGAGATAGAATCCATTAATAGCTGAAGAAAGGAATCATATGGCGAATCTGATATTGAGCATTTTCGAAAGAGTTATAACAATATTAATGTTTATTGCATTGGCGGTTGCTCTCGTATGCAAGAAAAAATCTAAAAAGGTACCGCTTTTTATAATCAGACCAATTTTTTTGGTTGGCTTGTTATTTATCATGTTTCAGGCAGTATTTGTGCAGCGAAATTTTACCTCGCTGGATAAAGCGATTCGGGCATATGATGTTAAGGCGAAGCCAATAGCAACCTTGCAGGATGAGAAATCTACATATGTTATCATGGATGAAGATGGATCTATTGAAGGAAGAATTTCCAAAAAATGGAAAGAAATGGAAATTGCCGGATTCAGCATTTTTCAGAAAAAGTATGAGCTATCCTTCAGAAGATGCCAATATTGATATGAGATCAATAGAAATACATGGAGTATGGTATATTGTAATACTCCCACATTATCTTATGGGGGAGAATTCTATAGATGAGGTTCACGATTCGGCTGGAACAGAATTTTTAAAAGCGGAATATGAGAATATAACGGTATATTATGGATATCTGAAAACGAAACCAGACGATTACTGGATTTCTGTAGATGGAGATAAAGTAGAGATCAATCTGTGAAGCGTCAAGATTGTAGGAAAAAGAGGACATAAAAATGAATATTTCACTATCTAACTGGTGGTCGTGGGGAATCTTATTGCTGTTGCTCATGATAGTGGCAGTTGTGGATTCCAGGAAAAGAATCCCACGAAAAATATCCATATTTATACTGGTTCCGCTTTTGTCTGTGGTCATCATATTTATGATGTCCGAAAATAGCAAAGAGGCTGAACAAAGTTTCCATACACTTGAGGAAGCAGTAACAGCCTATGATGATCGGTCAGATGTCGTGGCGACATTGCGAGGAAAAACTTCAGCATTGGTTATTATGGATGATGGAGATGCGATGGACTCACAGATTTTTGAAAAAACAGAAAGCGGCTGGAAACTTCCGGAAGATTCAGAGTTTCAGGACACAAAGCGTTTTACAGGAGACAGGATTATAGTCGACGTATCTACCGTAGCAGTTGATGGGGAATGGTATGTTGTGGTGTCACCATATCCGGGAATAAAATCTCCCATAACGAATGTATACGATTCGGAAGGAACAGAATTTTCCGAAGCAAAAGGAAGCGAAAACGTTTACTATGGATATCTGAAAAATACCCAGAGGACTACTGGGTTTCTGCAAATGGACAGAAGATGGTTCCAATCGGGTTTTTGAAGGATTGGGTCAGAACTGGATGGAAAATAATAAGTAGTCATTAAAATAATAGATATCATAAAACAAAAGATTATTGGATTTCTATAAATGGGGAGAAGATATCGCTTGAGTGAAAAAACAAAAACGTTTTTTTCTAATAACATTACTTCTGACACCAGCTTGCTACCAGATCATGCCGGAGATCAGAATGGCATTAGTTTTGGCGGCAATGGGAGAAGCTGTATTATCGGCAGATAGAATTTGGGCAAGAAATGAAAGGTTTCCTTTTGCAAATTTATATGATGACAGGAATCCTCTGTATGTACGAAAAATGTTGAAAAAGAGGAAATGTTTTTCCGGGATAAATGGATATTTTGTAGTACAGATTTTGCTTTTGAGTTATGTTCTTCTGATGACAGCAGGGTTTATTTCTGATCATATAATACATAGAAGATATCAGGAAATCAGACTGGAATTTTTCTGGATTTACTGGGGAATAATAATGAGCTTGGTGTAGTGGAGGCATATTATATCCATATTTATAAGAAAAGTTTCTGCTATCCGAGAAATAAAAAAGGTATCTGGATGCCATTCAGCTTTATCGGATATGAAATGCAGGGACTGGCAGGAAGGATACTGCCTGATCCAACAGAAGAAACGGAGAAAAATCAGCCTCTGGTGTTTGAAGAATGTCTTTTTAAAAGCGGATATGCTAAAAAAGCAAATTATATATTAAAAGAGAATGACCAAATCTGTTTTTATCAGAAAAGAAAAAATCAACAGGTAAACTTATGGGCGATCATTG
>ENA-OQMZ01000994-OQMZ01000994.1-human-gut-metagenome-genome-assembly--contig:-NODE-994-length-10992-cov-1.423838_pt1 | contig 10992 bp, 20 predicted proteins | sample MGYA00242621_ERZ504862 | MGnify/ENA primary metagenome ERZ504862 (study PRJEB26092, sample SAMD00036393) | human gut metagenome | host: Homo sapiens | study: EMG produced TPA metagenomics assembly of... | reverse complement strand
GGTACTCGTCCCACAGCTTATCGCGGTAGGTGGCAGATTCAGCTCGGCGCGGTTCTTGATGGGTCATCGACGATAAGCAGGTCTGCGCCATAGCCGGTGATGGAGCCGCCGATACCAACGGAGATCATGCCGCCCATGCCGTTGTCGAGGTCCAGTTCGTTTTGGTGGCCTGCACTTGGGAGATGGTATGCCCAAACAGCGCAGGACCGAACTCCTCGACCTTATCGCGGTTCCGCTTGCCGAATTGCTGGGCAAGGTCGCCGCTATAGCTGATCTCGATGACACGCTTCTCTGGGTTCTTTCCCAGATAGAACGAGGGGAAGGTTTCGGTCACGGTCATGGACTTGCGTGGCGCGGCGGCATGAATATCATCAGCCGCTTGGTCTTCCCCTCTATGATGCTTTCCAGCTTCTCGCACACAAGGTCGAGGTGTCTGGCTCTTTTCCACCTGCCCATGTGAACGTACTGGACATAATCGGCATAGTACCGTCTCGCCAATTCATTACGAAGCTCCTCACGGGACGCGGCTTTTTGAGCTTTAGAATAGGAGCGTTTATTCGGAGTCTTCTTCATCGCTCATGCAGGCCAGAGCCTCCCTCAGCTCCTCCTCGCTCAGGTTCTCATAAGGTCTGGCCTGAACAGAACCATCAAGCGTGACCTTCTGAGTCTGAGAGAACTCCTCTCTACAACGATTGTTGAGCCAGTACATTTGAGCCATTGTATCGGGAACGGCTTTCTTCGTGAGCGTTCTGACCCGGACCGGCTTCTGCTCACCAGTCCGAGGGTCTACGTCAATGACGCTTTCCTTTTCCTGATATTCAAAGCCTACAGCGCGTTCAAACAGAGATTTTTTTACTTTTGCGTCGGCGACTTCTTTTCCGCTCTGACAGCCGTATTGAACGACGGGTACGTCTGTCGCCAGCGAATGATGGTCCTACGCGAAACGTGGAAGGCATCGGCAATGTCCTGATCTGTTGCGCCCTTGATAGCAAGTGACCATGCCCAGTCATCGTGGTACGCCGGATTGTACTTTAGAGGCGTAGGCATTTGCTATCACCTACTTCCCTGCCAGATAATCCGCAGCCCAGTATTCAAGGGCCTGCCACTTGTTCTTCGGGCCGATCTCGCCCTCCTTGACCATCTTGTCGAGCGCTGCGTGATGGTATCAGCAGCCTCTTTGGGGATGGCCGGAGAGCCGAACAGGTTAGGCAACTGCACCCATTCCTACTCTCGTCAAAGTGCAGGTCATCGAACAGGGCCTCGGTGGCCTTAATCATGGCATGGATGGCAGCGCCGGTGTTCTTGACATTGGCAAACTGCTGATATTTCGTGATGGTTTCGATGAACTCCTCGTGCTGGTCAATATCGCAACGCCCAGCATATCGGGGCTGAAAGAACCCAGAACCTTCACAAGCTGGTCCAAATCGCGGAGCTGGTGCGGCAGGAAGGTGAACGTGATGTTCTTCCAGTCGAACTCCACCTTCGGGGACAGCAGCTTCTCAAGCTCGGCCATAGGCTCGCCGATGATGTCCTTGCCAATGTAGCTTTCCAGCATATCGTCCACATCGTCGATCATCTTGGCAATTTCCTTCAGGGTGGACTGGTCATCAAAGCCGCTGATGGCGTTGTGCGCCAACTGCTTTGCGGCCACCTGAGAGCGCCGCAGGCCGGTGGTGTCCAGAATGACAAAAAGCTCCGTCAGCACACCGCTGTCCTTTGCAGAACGGATGCGGTGGTGGCCGGAGATAATCTCGATTTTGCCGTCGATGAGCGCGCAGAACGGGAGGCTTTCAAGCTGGCCCCGCTTTTTGATGTTGTCGGTAAGCTGCTTCTGCATCTCGGTCTTCATAATGCGAGCGTTGATGTCCTGCTCGCGGAAGTCGGTCAGCTTTACTTTGGCAATGACCAGACCGGAACCCATATCGGCGACCGTTTCATACTTTACGGCTGCGCTGCTGACTTGGTTTTCTCGCGCTGTTTCTGCCATCGTTCTTCCCTCCCTAACCATTCATTCAATGCCTGTTTGGCGTTTCTATCGTACAAGGGCGACTCGTATGTGAGCCGGTAGCCCATCTTCTTATCCGGGACTTTCTTGGTCAACTCCATCAGCCCCCGCATTTCCTTGGCCTCCGGGTATTTGGTCATCTGCACCGTCTTGAGGGACTTGGCCTTTTCCTTCTCCAAATCCGTGCAGATATTCATAATCAGCGGCCTGTTCTGTGCCAGCATGGTCAGAAGCCGCCCCAGCCGGTAGGTCTTATGGGGAACGGTCATGCCGTACATGAGGAACACAGCATCGGAAACCTGCGTACCGAAGGCTCCCATCGTGAGCGCTGACTTATCCAGCCCGAACACGCCAGCCAGTTTGCCGTCGATGAGGACGGCCATGTTGATAGGCGCAGACGAACCGACAAAGTTGTGCGTCCAGAGCTTTCTGTAATACTGGGCGGCGGTGCGCTCGATCTGGGTAATCTGAATCTTGCTCTTGCGGGTGATTTCATAATCACGCGGCAGGATGCTGCAATCCAGCGGCTCCAGCTTGCCCTCGCTCGGGCGGGTAATCATTTTACCCTCAGCAAGCATGGTTGCCTCATCCGGGCGGTTGGTAGTCAGGTACACGTTGATGCCGTCACGCACACCATACCGAGCAAAGACAGGATGCCCGGCAGTGAGGCCCGGGGCGTTCTCCTCGTAGCACATCAGAAGGCACTTGGCATCGTTCATCTTGTCGTACAGGTCGTTCAGCCGGTCTTGGGGTCGAAGATGCCGTACTCAGGTTCTTTCCACGTCATACGCCCGCCAGTGTCATACCACTTCTCGAATCCAGCGGCATAGGTGGGCGGATTGGCAACCACAAGGCAGTGGGGGTCATCGTAGCACTCCTCAAGATGCTTCCACATATCCAGCGGACGGTAGTTCATCCCACGCAAGGACTGCTTGGCCCTATCGAGCTGTGCGCGGATTTCCGCCAGATGCTCCTCCTTGCGGTATTCCAGATCGCGCATGATGCCGTAGAAGTATTCCTTCCCGGCGTTCTTCACGGTCCGCAGGTACAACTGCGCATAGAGCGCAACCGCAGGGTCAAGCAGCTCCTCATTCGTGAAGCCGTCCGCTCTGATTTCCAGCTCCTCAAGGGACTGGCCCGTAATGGCGTATCCCATGATGGAGGTGAACATCGAAACGTCGCTGGACTCGATCTCGCTGGGCTTGTACCCACACTGCGCCGCGATGTGCGACATGGCGAAAGCGCCGGCGCACGGCTCAACGAACCGGGTGTACCCATGCTTGCGGGCATTTTCAATCAGCGGCTTCAGGAACTTCTGCTCCTGAGCAACCAGAGTTCCGAGGAAGAACGCTCCGGGGTTCTGGAACTTTGCCATTCATATCACCGACCTTTCTTTCAAAATTGCCCCTCTGGTTTCGACTGGAGCAGTTGCTTTCCAGAGGGTGGGTTGTTTCCAAAGACGTGAACATCTGGAAAGCCCTTGTTCGTAGGCATAAAAAATGGGAGCCATGCTGTTTCCAACATGACTCCCTATGGTTGGTCCGCCGAGCAGGGATTGAACCGTGCGACCCCCTGATTAAGAGTCAGGTGCTCTACTTTCTGAGCTATCGGCGGGTATTACCACATTTTCATCTGGACTGCATCAGGCTCAACCGCTTTCTGTCGGTTCAGGCTGTTTCGCCCACTTGTTTGGTGACGGGTCAGGCAGCTCCTCGATCATTTCTCCTGTTCTTTGGAGCCACCATTCTGCGAACACCAGTCTATGACACCACTCTCCGGGCTTTCGGACATCTTCGTAGCAACAAAGCACCACGGGCTTGCCCATGTCCTCATAATGCTGGAGAATCTGAGCAATCCGCGCCGTCCCCACTCTGTCCATGTGCTGGAAGTAGGGCGGCGTGAACCGCTCCCGGTTGTATTCGTTGAACAGATAACCCGGCGGCGCAATCTCCATGATGTTGCCTGCAAGCGTATACCGAAGGGGGAACTTAGGCGCTCCCCGTGTTATCCCAACGACTGTGTAGTTCCCGGTCTTGAGTTCCGGGTTACTGTACCGGCTGGTGTAAATCATGTGCCTCGCTCCTTCCGTACAAGCCCACCAGAATCTTCATGCCCTCAGCTATCTTCTCATCGAGATCATAGCCGAGCTGCTTGTAGAATCTTCCGTGGACCATGCACTCATACGCTCTTGTCATCGTGGAGGACTGCTCCTTCGTGATGCCGAGCCTGAAGTCCTTTGCAATCCGCAAAGCCCCTTTGAAGTCGCCGTCTGCAACCAGACGTCTAACTTATCGGATTTCGTTCCATCTGTCGTACCTCCTGACCTTTTCGGTAAGATTTTGGGCCTATCTTCATTCTAACCCTTTACCCGCCGGAGTCAATCGGTTTTGCATTCGGAGCGAAAAATTTTGGCTTTACAGCTTGATACGAGGCCGGATGTGCCACTCGCGGTTTTTCCGGGGTGACACATCGGTTCACGCTTCGTATCTTACCACAGTGGTAATTGCACTGCAATAGCAACTTTTTTGCAACTTTGCCAAATTTTAGTCCAACCATCCAAAAATCAGGGCGCTCAACTTGGAAATACCCGCCTTCTGGTCGCGGAACACGGTTGACAAATCGACGTGTTCTTCATCGGCGATCTGCTGCTGAGTCTTGGGTTCAGGGGCAATGTAGAGGTCGTAAATCGTCCGATACCGACGCATTTCCTCCGCACGCTTGGAATGCTCACAGCGGAACTTGTAGTATTCCAGCATACGGTCGATGTGTTGCACGATGATGCGGGTGTGGGCGGCACTCTCCTGAATGCTCCTCACCACCCGGGACCCTCACCCTGCCGTCGCTCTGACTCATCAGCTCCTCCATCAACTCCTCGAAGTCATCATCCTCGGAGAGCTGGCTGGCTTCATACACGGCACTCTTGCTATGCTCTACAAAGCAGTGGTAGTTCTGAAGCAGCAGCTTGGTATTATGCGGGGCGCTTGTCCTTGACGGCCTTTCGGTTCCGCTCCGCTTCGTGCTGGAACTTTTCAATGGCTGTTTCCGATGCCACCCGTACGATCTCCTGCATCATTTCCGGGGGAATTGTGACGTTCTTGTCTTCCTGTGCCATGTCTAAACCTCCCATCATGGGCTTCGCCCCCTTCCCCGCCCACGGGGAAAGAGGCTTGCCCGGTTTCTTACAGCGTGTTATACGTTCTGCGCAGGAGCCCCGCTTTGTGGGTGCTCTCCCATGTGAAATTGCCGCCCGTTACATTGCCGAAGTGGCCGTAGGCGGATGTCTGTTCATAGATAGGCAGGCGCAGGTTCAGGGCATCAATGATTCCCAGCGGGGTCAGTTCAAAGCAGCGATCTACTGCATTGCAGAGCTTTTCCTCATCCACATTGGCCCCGAACGTGTCGATGCGCAGGGATACCGGGAGCGCCATGCCGATTGCATAGGCCAACTGGACCTGACACTTGTCGCACAGACCCGATGCCACGACGTTCTTTGCAATATGCCGAGCCATGTATGCTGCACTGCGGTCAACCTTTGTGGGGTCTTTGCCAGAGAATGCCCCGCCGCCGTGGGGAGCATAACCGCCATAGGTGTCCACGATAATCTTCCGCCCGGTCAAGCCGGTGTCTGCCGCAGGGCCACCCTGCACAAAACGCCCGGTAGGATTGATGTACAGGTCGTAGGTGTCGATGTCGAGCCACGGGAGGTGCTGACGGGCTTCCTGCAAAACAGGCGTGATGACATTTTCCACCAGCGGGTGCATCAGCATAGGGAGGCTTCCGTCCGTGTGCTGGGTGGAGATGACGATGGTGTCGATACGCTGGGGCTTCCCATCCCCCTCATATTCCACCGTTACCTGCGTTTTGCCATCCGGCAGGATAAAGGGGATGGTTCCGTCTTTGCGGGTCTGGGCGAGCTTGTAGGCCATCTTGTGTGCAAGCATGATGGGCAGGGGCATCAGCTCCGGGGTTTCGTTGCAGGCGTAGCCGAACATCATGCCCTGATCGCCTGCGCCACCGACCATGTCGCTGGTTCCCATTGCAATATCAGGGGACTGCTTGTGGACGGACACCATGACCTTGCAGGTGTCGGCATCAAAGCCAGATGCCCCGCCGGTGTAGCCGATGTCACGCAGGACCCGCCGGGCAATGCCTCAATATCCACATCGACCTTGCTCGTGATCTCGCCTGCGATGAACACCGTGTCGGTGGTGCAGCAGGTCTCACAGGCCACCCGGCCCTCCGAGTCCTTCGCCAGCACTGCATCCAGCACCGCATCAGAGATACGGTCGCACACCTTGTCGGGATGACCCTCGGTCACAGACTCAGACGTAAACAGCTTTCTCATGCCTTTTCCTCCTCAGCATTCTTCTTGTCTTCCTGCTCATGGTGACATACAGCAGCAGCCGCCTGCAAGAGTCTCATCAACTCATCCAGACGGACGCTCACCATAACGGGCTTTTCCCCGTGGACAGAGAACGAGACCGTTCCCCGCGTATAGCTGGCAAGCATATTGCATTCTGCCGTACCCATGCTTTCGATGCCAGCCGGTTTGCCATCGACCGCCGCAAAGGTGGTCACGGCTGCGTTCACCGTCATCTGCACCCCGTCAGGATGCCGGACACCTGTGCAGGGACCTTTACGACGTGGCCCATAAGGGGATTCTTATTTTCTTCCATGCGTTCTCCTTTCTCAGAACGGGATGTCATCATCATCGGGCAGCGGGCGGAAATCATCGTTCGTGGGTTCCGGCGCTGCCTGCGGGGTGGAGCCGCTATCTTTCTTGGACTCGCCGAAGAAGACCTGATCGCAGCGAACCTCCGTCCGCTTGCGCTTCACCCCGTTTTCTCGTAGGTGCGTGTGGTAAGGACACCGCTTGCTCGATACGCTTTCCCTGCTTGAAATACCGGGCGACAAACTCAGCTTCTTTTCCCACGCCACGCAGTCGATAAAGTCCGTCTGGTCCTTAACGCCGGGCCGGTCAACCGCAACCGTGAACTCCACCACGGGCTTTCCGTTGGGAGTGGTGCGCAGTTCGGGGTCGCGTGTCAAGCGGCCACTGATGGCAATAATGTTCATAGGGTAGCTCCTTTCATCATCGTAGTAGTCGAGTTCCAGATAGTTCTTCCCGAATGCCGCCCGGAAGTCTGCGGCGCTGGCTTTGTGGCCATCATGTACTTGATCTGCCAGAACTGCTTCAGGGCATCGGAGGTTTCCCTGCACTGGTGCGCCGCATACCGGCCGTTCCGATGGCAGCTCTCGCCGCACAGGCCCACCTTCAGGCCATACTTTTCGGACTTGTCCCGGAATGGCCCCGGGTAGACGTGGTGCTCCTCCAGCCAACCGGTCTTTCCGCACAGAAAACAGGTTCCGTACCTCATTCGGCATCACCCTTCCGGGCGTTGGGGTTCTCCACCTCCAGCAGGATGCCACCGCATTCCAGACATTCTACCACGATCTTTTCCGGCTCCTCATGGTCGCCGACCTGAACCGTGCCGAAGCCGTTGCAGGCGATTTCCTCTGCCAGTGAGGTCCAGAATACTGTCATCCACATAGCGGGGGTCTTCTGCGAGGTAGGCAGAGCCGAGGGCGATGATGCCGTCTGCGGTCTCCGCATAGCAGTGGCCTGCACTCCGGCTCACCGTCATCCGCTCTCCCACAAGGACTTGAGGATCGCCCACTGGTCCTTGATGCCGCACTTATCGGGGTTGCGCAGGATGTAGCCTTGTCATCGCTGATGACCGTGTAGTCAACATCCACGATGCCTTCCGGGAGCTGGGGCGGTTCCTGCTCCACAGGGGGCGCAGCATTCTGGCGGCTCTGGGCCGTGTCGAAAAGCGAGGTCTGCCCATCGTCGATGTCCTTTCATCACATACTCCATCAGCTCCTCATCCCACACCAGCTTGCGGTTGCCGGAGAGGTTGCCGGTCGTTTTGTCCTTGACCTTGATTTCGGTGCTGATCTCGTGGCTGAAGCTGGGCTTCATCACCTGCACGGTGTCCCCCTCCCGCGTTGCATCGAAGTTCCGTTCCGGAGCCGGGGTCAGTGCCACGCTGATTTTGCAGTTGATGGAGGCGCTGTCGCTCTGGAGCCTGTCCATCTTCTGAAGCAAGCGCTGGAGGGCGCTGTCGAAGTCCATCTTGAAGGCGTTGAAGGTGTCCGCGCTCAGGGACAGCACATACGTTTTGTCGCTCATAGTCATTCTCCTTTACTGTTCATACGGTATATCTGAGATTTCAACGATAACACGCGGGATGTCTGAGTAGAACTTCCGAACCAGTGCGTCTACGATCTGGGCATCATCGCGGTAGGCAATGCCGTTCAGGGCATCGCAGATGATTTTGCCGATGTTGTCGAAATCAGGCTTTCGTGTCGGGCGTATCAGGCGGTCGATCATGGCAAGGTGTTTTTTCTGGCTGGCCGACCTCGGGACGGAGAGGAACGCAAAAATCCTCACGCTCAACATGGCGTCATCAGCAAACCGAACCCCGGATTGGATTCTGTACTCGGTCTTTACGAGGTTTTCGTACAGAACCGTGTTTTCCGGGGTTCTGGCTGTCACATGGCCGCATACGGTTGAGAATTTCGGGCGTTCCTTACCTCGCGGCTCCCCGTAGATGCAGAATTGCGTCCTCATTCCCCTGCCGCCTGCTTCGGCTTGTCGTTCGGAGTGTACTCCAGATAGTATTCGTAGCTTTTCTTGCCCTGCCGGAGCTGCTTGCCCTGCCGGACGGTGTAGTCGTTCTTTACGAGGATGGCAGCTACCGTAAGCCGGTCCTCAACGCTTGCGATGATAACTTTATCCATCGTTGCCCTCCAAAAAGTTCTTCATCTCGTCAAATCTGCGGGCCGCTTCCGCCTTTCTCCACGACCGGCCTGTGAACTGCATCGGGTAGCACATTTCAAAGATACGGTCATAGATACGGGTGTAGCGGATGTCCGCAGATTCTTTCATTTCGGTCATGCTCAGGTTCGTGGTGAGGATGATGGGGAGTTTGGCTCTGTACCGGCTGTCCACAATGTCGTAGACCTTTTCCAGCGCAAAGTCCGTGCTGCGTTCAGCGCCGAGATCATCAATGATGAGCAGCTTTGCCCTGTTCAGCCGGGCAATCAGGCGCTGTCATCCTCACTGAAGCCCTGCATGGTTTCCAGCAGCTTCACAAACGAGGTCATCACCACCGGGACCCGCAGGCTCAGGAGATGGTTTGCAATACAGGCCGCTGCGAATGTCTTCCCGGTCCCGACCCCGCCGTAGAACAAAAGCCCCTGATTCTTTGCCAGCATTTCATCGAAGTGCTTCGCATACCGCAGGCAGAGCTTCAGGTTGTAGGCGTTATCCTTAGTCTGCTGGAATCCGTCAAAGCTGATGTCGCGCAGGCGTTCGTCCATGAGGCTTTGCCGCTGAAGCGTTTGCGCTGCCCGCATTTCCCGGTCCTGCATGAGCATCTGCTCTTCCTGCTTCCGCCGTTCTGCCCGGCAGCGGCAGGATACCGGCATCTTGACCCGGACTTTCTTCTTAGGGTCGAACGGAACGGCTTTCAGGTCGGGCATATTGACCTCTACCTGCCGACGGGTATGGCAGTTCCCACAGACGAGGAATCCTTCATCGTCGTAGTAATCACCGTTCTCCGGCTGATTTGCCGCCTGCGCCTGACGAACAGCACCTTGCAGCAGGCCATCGAACTCACCCATTCTGCTCACCCCACTCTCTGAACGGATTATCCTCAGCCGGTGCTGCCTCGCTAACGCTTTGCTGAAGCAGGCCCGGTTTCTTTTCTTTGACCCGGTCCACGACCCAGCAGAGGATGGCGCGGTAGTCGTCCTTGTAGGTCTTTCCTCGTGCGCCCTTGTAGTTGTCAAGCTCCACAATGCAGGCATCCGCAAAGGCTTTGCCGTACAGTTTCACGAGCCGGTCGTAGTTCGCTTCGCTCATCTTCACAAACTCCGCATAGGATTTCTTATCAGGTTTCGGCTTTGCTGGCCGCTTGGCTTCTGGCTCCACAGGAAGTTCCATCTGTTCCGGCTCCGGGGTCTTCGGCGCAGGCTTTGCGGCCTCACGCTCCATCTGGCGGGCTTTCCGCTTTCGTTCAGCATCCAGCCTGCGGTTTTTCTGGAGCTTATACACTGCTCCTGCATGTGTCCCAGTCGTGGATGTAAAGCCGTCGGCCGCCACATCAATCCAGCCGGTGTCCACAAGGGCCTGAACCACTTTGCCCATGTCGAGCTGGCAGTCCTCGCCGCAGCCGTACAGGTATCGGCTCAGGACTTCGAGGTCGGCATCCTTGACCAGCCCCGTCTCATCGGCGTTCTTCATGCCCCAGAACCACAGGAAGTTCAGGATGCCGAGGCTTCAAACTTGGAACACCCGATGGCGCGGTATAATCTACGGAGCTTCGTACCGTCCACCTCCTGATGTACGCTTATCCACGGCATCCCCTCACCTTCCTTTTCCGCCGGTGGCTTTATTCTTCGGTTGCACCGTCATTTTTGGTGTCTTCCTCAGCTTCCAGCTCCGCCTTGTGGGCCGTGCAGATCTCGACCAGCCGCTCGACCACCTTGTTGTAGGTGGACATCTTCATGCCGGTCGTAGAGGTCAGTCCCATCTCCTCGATGATGGACTTGACCACGGCGTTGCCCTTGTCCTTGCCGAAGTTTGCCTGCGCCGCCTTGAAAAGCTGCTGGCGCTGCTCCTGCGAGATGACCGGGTCTTCTTCCTCGGCCGGCTGTTCTTCCGGCTTCGGGTCATCCAACTCCCTGTACCCCACCGGGATAGCGCCAGATGCAATCATCTCATCCTCGGAGTACACACCCTCATAGTCCTTCGGGAAAGCGTCCCTCACGCACTGGCTGACAGCGACCTTGTTGATCATGGTGGCAGGCTTGGATTTCCAGTTTGCCTGCCCCTTGTTGTACTCGACAAAGGCAACTTCCTTGAATGCAGTGCGTTCCTTGCCGTTCCGCATGAAGTAACGCGGCACCAGCCGCCAACC
>ENA-OQMZ01000993-OQMZ01000993.1-human-gut-metagenome-genome-assembly--contig:-NODE-993-length-10992-cov-1.769167_pt1 | contig 10992 bp, 20 predicted proteins | sample MGYA00242621_ERZ504862 | MGnify/ENA primary metagenome ERZ504862 (study PRJEB26092, sample SAMD00036393) | human gut metagenome | host: Homo sapiens | study: EMG produced TPA metagenomics assembly of... | reverse complement strand
AACCCGCTGAAAACCACCATCAACTCCATCAAGGTAGATTACAGCCTTCTTCCGGAAGATGCAGAAATTGCTTTTCCTGCTCCACCGGTTACGGCGAAGCTGATCAAAAGCGGCACTTCTTCTTGACGAAGGTGAAGTCGAAACCGTTTCCCATTATTACGCAGCTGCTTTCTTTGATCCTGAAGTAGACTGCATCCTGGATATCGGCGGTCAGGATATGAAATGTATCAAGATCCGTAACCAGACTGTTGACAGTGTACAGCTCAACGAGGCATGTTCCTCAGGCTGCGGTTCCTTTATCGAAACCTTTGCAAAATCTCTGAACTACACAGTACAGGACTTTGCAAAAGCAGCTCTTTTTGCAAAACATCCCATTGATCTTGGAACACGCTGTACTGTATTTATGAATTCCAAAGTTAAGCAGGCCCAGAAGGAAGGCGCTGAGGTTTCCGATATCTCCGCTGGTCTTGCCTACTCCGTTATCAAAAACGCCCTCTACAAGGTTATCAAGGTTTCCGATGCTTCCGAGCTTGGCAAGCATATCGTTGTACAGGGTGGTACCTTCTATAATGACGCAGTTCTCCGCAGCTTTGAGAAGATTGCCAACTGCCAGGCCATCCGCCCGGATATCGCCGGGATCATGGGTGCCTTCGGTGCTGCTCTGATCGCAAGGGAGCGCTATCAGGAGGGTGAAAAAACCTCCATGCTTTCCATCGATCAGATCAACAGCCTCCAGTACACCACCTCCATGGCAAACTGCCGCGGATGTACCAACAACTGTCGTCTGACCATCAACAAATTCTCCGGCGGCCGTAAATACATCAGTGGAAACCGCTGTGAGCGCGGACTTGGAAAGGAAAAGAACAAGGATCATATCCCGAACCTTTTCGATTACAAATATAAAAGGATTTTTTCCTATGAACCTCTTTCCGCAGATAAGGCTACCCGTGGACAGGTTGGTATCCCACGTGTTCTGAACATGTTTGAAAATTACCCCTTCTGGTATACCTTCTTTACAGAGCTGAAATACCAGGTGGTGCTTTCTCCTACTTCCACACGTAAGATCTACGAGCTGGGTATCGAATCCATCCCAAGTGAATCCGAATGCTACCCGGCCAAGCTTGCTCACGGACATGTCACATGGCTGATCCGTAACGGTGTGAAATTTATCTTCTACCATGCATCCCTTACGAACGCAACGAGTTCCCGGATGCGGTCAACCATTATAACTGTCCGATCGTTACTTCCTATGCGGAAAATATCAAGAACAATGTGGACGAGCTCAGTGATCCATCCATCACCTTCCGCAACCCGTTCCTAGCATTTACTTCCGAGGATATCCTGACAAACCGCCTTGTGGAAGAATTCCAGGATATTCCTGCTGCCGAGGTCAAAGCTGCTGCCCATAAGGCCTGGGAAGAACTTGCAGCCGTACATACGGATATCCAGAAAAAGGGGGAGGAAACCCTACAGTACCTGAAAGAAACCGGCCGCCGCGGAATCGTTCTTGCAGGCCGTCCATACCATATTGATCCGGAAATCCACCACGGTATCCCGGATATGATCAACAGCTACGGAATCGCCGTATTTACCGAAGACTCCGTTGCACACCTTGGACATCTGGAACGTCCCATCCGTGTCAACGACCAGTGGATGTATCACTCCCGTCTCTACTCTGCCGCAAATTTTGTAAAAACAAGAGAGGATCTGGATCTGATCCAGCTGAATTCCTTTGGATGCGGACTTGATGCCGTTACCACCGATGAGGTTTATGAGATCCTGGATGGAAGTGACAAGATCTACACCTGCCTGAAGATCGATGAGGTCAACAACCTGGGTGCGGCAAGGATCCGTATCCGTTCCCTGATCGCTGCTATCCGTGCAAAACAGGCACAGAATAAAAAAAGGAACATCAATCCGGCTTCCATCGAGAAGATATCCTTTACCAAGCAGATGCGTAAGGAGTACACCATTCTCTGCCCGCAGATGTCTCCATTCCACTTCGGAATCTTTGAGGCTGCTTTTAAAGCATCCGGCTATAACCTGGAAGTCCTCCCCAACGACAACAAGCATGCTGTTGATGTGGGTCTTAAATATGTAAACAACGATGCCTGCTATCCGTCCCTGATGGTTGTGGGACAGATCATGGATGCTCTTCTTTCCGGCAATATGACTGAACAAAACTGCAGTCATCATGTCTCAGACAGGCGGCGGCTGCCGTGCCTCCAACTATATCGCATTCATCCGCCGCGCCCTGAAAAAAGCCGGCATGGAACAGATTCCGGTTATCTCCCTCAACTTAAGCGGACTGGAGAGCAACCCTGGCTTTAAGCTGACACTGCCGCTGATCAGGCGTATCGTTTTACGGTGCCGTATTCGGTGATATCCTGATGAAATGCGTATATCGCATGCGTCCTTACGAGCTGGAAAAGGGTATCGTAAACCGCAAGCACAAGATCTGGGAGCAGCGCGTCATTGCCTTCGTAACAGGCAGCAGCGTCAGCCATGGTACCTTCAAAAAAATGTGCCGTGAGATGGTCCATGATTTGATACGATCCCGATCTCCGATGAGAAAAAGCCTCGCGTTGGTATCGTAGGTGAGATCCTTGTCAAGTTCCTGCCTGCTGCCAACAACCACCTGGCAGATCTTCTAGAGACAGAGGGGGCAGAACCGGTTGTTCCGGATCTTATCGACTTTATCTGCTACTGCTTCTACAACCAGAATTTCAAGGTTGAAAAGCTTGGATTCAAGAAATCCAAGGCAACCATCGCAAATCTTGGCCTCAGAGCCATCGACTGGCTGAGAAAAACAGCAAATGAGGCCCTGGAGCAGAGCCGCCACTTTACACCGGCCGCAGATATCCGTGATCTTGCAAAAATGGCTGCGCCCATCGTTTCTGCCGGAAATCAGACCGGTGAAGGATGGTTCCTGACCGGAGAGATGATGGAACTCATCCACGGCGGTATCCCGAACATCGTCTGCATCCAGCCTTTTGGATGCCTGCCGAACCACATCGTAGGAAAAGGTGTCATCAAGGAAGTTCGCCGTGAGCATCCGGAAGCCAACATTGTTGCCATCGACTACGATCCAGGTGCCAGCGAAGTAAATCAGCTGAACAGGATCAAGCTTATGCTTTCCACAGCACAGAAGAATCTGCATAAAGACGATAAAAAAGACGCATAACAAGAAATGCAGGTTACAAACATCTTTTTCCCAAAAAACAAATTCAAAGCTACACAGCCGCAGGATCCCTGCCGGCTGTGCAGCTCTTTTTATTTCAGATATGATTCCTGTCAGACAGATTTTTTCTCTGATCCATCACTCTTCACAGGAGGCTTTGCACGGAGCATCAAAGCTCGGGTTAAAGGCATAGAAATTTTTGGCATCCAGCTGCTCCTGCACGGATCTCAGTGCTTCACCGAAACGCTGGAAATGGACTACCTCTCTTGCCCGAAGGAAACGGATGGGATCTGCAACCTCCGGGATATTTTTCACCACCCGGAGGATATTATCGTAGGTGGAGCGTGCCTTCTGTTCTGCTGCCAGATCTTCAAACAGATCCGTGATCGGATCACCCTTACTCTGGAATTCGCAGGCATTAAAGGCACTCCACCTGCAGCCTGCGGCCAGATTCCCACCGTGTGGTCAATATAATACGGCCCAAGTCCGCTGTTCTCGATTTCTTCCATAGAAAGATCCTTTGTCAGCTGATGGACAATGGTGGATACGATTTCCAAATGTGCCAGTTCTTCTGTTCCCACATCATTGAGCACTGCCGCGACCATCCGGTTCGGTGCGGTAAAACGCTGGGAAAGATACCGCATGGAAGCTCCTATTTCTCCGTCCGGTCCGCCATACTGGCTGGATATAAACTGTGCCAGCTTTGCGTTAGGCGTCTTGATATTTACAGGATACTGGAGTCTTTTTTCATAATTCCACATACCTTATCTGCACCCTCCTTCCTGTTCCCATGGAAACGGCTGTTCCATCCACTGCCATGACTTAAGATTGCTGTCGTTTCCGGTATCAATGGTCAGCGGTCCATAAAATTTTGTCATATTTTTCCAGGAGCTCATTTCTTCTGGCTGAAAGCTCACTGTAATATTCAAGAGCTCTTTTTTCTTTTGGATGCGTATCCAGAAAAAGGAGAAGATCGTCAATGGCAAAGCTTACCTGGTCAATAAACTGCAACAGTTCTTTTTTGGAAGTACAATTTCCGGACATCATCGACTTCCTCCTCTCCTGCCGCAGAACGGCTTGCAAAGCTCAGGAAAGATAGTTCCGACCTGAAGAGCTTTTTTCAACTCAAAGGTAGGCGCAAATTCCTGGTATGGTACATACGCCATTGCAGGAACCTGTTTTGCCATATCAGAAAATGATCGATCCGTCCGGCCTGCCATCCCGCTATTCATCCCACAGGTATACTGATATGGCCGGCAGCCCGAACGATTCATCTGAAATCGGTCCATAATCGAAATCCTTTCATTCATGATCACGCTATATTTTATGACCGTTTTTTAAACTTGTGAAAACAGGAATGTTCACTTTCCTTCACATATATCTATCTTTCTGCCATTTTTTTTCTATATATACAGGAAATATTACTGTTTAAAAATCAGATATACAGTGCTATAATATCCTTGCCTATCTTTACACGGATGGGCGCTTTTACTTATGATTTGTAGCCCTGACCGGCTATTGAAGGAGGAAATTATGCAGGTAATTATTGTAGGCTGCGGAAAAGTCGGTAGAAATCTTGCAGAGCAGCTTCAGGCAGAGGATATTGATATCACTCTTGTCGACGTTATTGCCGACAAGATCAATGATCTCTGCGAAAATATCGACGCTATGGGAATCGTCGGTAATGGTGCCAGCATCAATACTTTAATGGAGGCAGGTGTTGATACTGCAGATATTCTGATCGCAGTTACCGCTTCTGACGAGTTGAACCTTCTCTGCTGTCTGATCGCGCAGAAGGCCAACCACTGTCAGACCATCGCCCGCGTCCGTAATCCCATTTATGAAAAAGAAATCGGATTCATCAAAGAACGTCTTGGTGTTACCATGATCATTAACCCGGAGCTTGCCGCTGCCCAGGAAATTTCACGGCTTCTCCGTTTTCCATCTGCGATCAAGATTGACACCTTTGCACGTGGTCGTGTAGAGCTTCTCAAGTTTAAAGTTCTCCCGGAATTCAAGCTGGACGGAATGAGCGTTTCCCAGATCTCAGATGCTTTCCGAAGTGATATTCTGGTCTGCGCGATTGAAAGCCGTGACAATGTATCCATTCCTGGTGGTGATCACATTATACACGACGGAGATATGGTTTCCATTCTGGCCTCTCCGCTTAATGCAGCGGCATTTTTCCGTAAGATCGGTCTCAAGACCAATCAGGTCAAAAACTGTATCATCGTAGGTGGCGGAACCATTTCCTATTATCTTGCCCATGCACTTCTGGTATGAAGATCAGTGTCAAGATCATCGAGCAGAACAAAAACCGCTGTGAGCACTTAAGCGAACTGCTTCCAGATGCGACTATCATCAATGGTGACGGAACGAACCGTTCTCTTCTGCTAGAAGAAGGACTTTCCGAGTCCGAATCCTTTGTCACTCTGACAAATCTGGATGAGGAGAATGTATTTCTTGCCCTCTTTGCCAAAAGCATCTCCGATGCCCAAGCTGGTTGCCAAGGTCAACCGTCTGGAATTTGATGATGTCATCGACTCCCTGGATATCGGAAGTGTCATCTATCCGAAAAATATCACTGCTGATTATATCCTGCAGTATGTCCGTGCCACTCAGAACAGCATCGGCAGCAATGTAGAAACTCTTTATCATATTCTGGATGGCAATGCAGAAGCACTGGAATTTGCGATCCGTGAGGAATCTGCCGTAACTTATATCCCTCTTGCAGAGCTGAATCTCCGCAAAAATCTTCTGGTGGGATGCCTGAACCGCAACGGCCGCATCCGCATTCCCCGTGGTCAGGATATGATCCAGGTGGAGATACCGTGATCATCGTAACCACTCACAAGGGGCTTCGCGACATCACAGATATACTTGAAAAATAGAGGTACTGCCAAATGAATTATTCGATTATTATTTATATCCTGGGATGGATCATGAATGTGGAGGCTGTCTGTATGCTGGTTCCCGGCATCACTGCCTTATCTACCGCGAAAAATCCGGTATTGCCTTCCTGATCACGATCCTGGCATGTCTGGCCATCGGTGTTCCTCTGGTCAGCCGCAAGCCCTCCAAAAAGCATTCTACGCCCGTGAAGGTCTTGTTACCACTGCCTTAAGCTGGATCGTTCTCAGTATTGTCGGCGCTGTGCCTTTTGTACTCAGCGGAGCTATCCCCAATCCGATCGATGCTTTTTTGAGATCGTTTCCGGTTTTACCACAACCGGTTCCAGTATCCTTTCTGATCCAACACAGATGCCTTACTGCATCAACATCTGGAGATGCTTTTCCCACTGGATCGGCGGTATGGGGGTTCTGGTATTTATCCTGACACTGCTGCCTCTGGCAGGTGGCTATCATATGAACCTTATGAAGGCAGAAAGCCCCGGTCCTTCCGTAGGAAAGCTTCTTCCAAAAGTCCAGTCAACTGCCAAGATCCTGTACAAGATCTACATTGCGCTCACTGTTGCACTGATCATCCTCCTGCTTCTTGGAGGGATGCCTCTTTACGACAGTCTCTGTGCAGCATTTGGAACTGCCGGAACCGGTGGGTTCGGAATCAAATCCGACAGTATGGGAAGCTACAGCTTATATATTCAGATCGTCATCACCATCTTTATGATCCTGTTTGGCGTTAACTTCAATGTCTATTTTCTTCTTCTCACCAGGAAGTTTTCTCAGGCATTGAAATCTGAAGAGGTCCGCTGCTACTTCTTTGTGATCATCGCTTCTGCCTGATGATCACTTTCACGTCCGGCATCTGTTTGACAATGTGTGGGAAGCACTTCAGCAGGCATTTTTCCAGGTTGGTTCTATTATCACCACCACCGGTTATGCCACTACGGATTTTAACCAGTGGCCTGCGGTATCCAGAACGATTCTGGTACTGCTTACCTTCTGTGGTGCCTGTGCCGGCAGTACAGGCGGCGGAATCAAGATTTCCCGTCTTCTGCTTCTTGCAAAATCTGTTCGCAAGGAACTGCATCTTTATCTGCATCCCAATGCAGTAAAAAAGATCAAAATGGACGGAAAAGCGGTGTCTCACGAAGTTATGCGTGCCACCAATATTTATATGATCGTTTATCTGATGATCGTGGCTGCATCTATCTTTATCATCAGTTTTGATGAATTTGATCTTGTAACAAATTTCACAGCCGTAGTCACCACTTTAAACAATGTGGGTCCCGGTCTTTCCCTGATCGGTCCTACAGGAAACTTCGGGATCTTTTCTCCGCTGTCCAAGCTGGTCCTTTCTTTCGATATGCTGGCCGGCCGACTGGAGCTATTTCCGATCCTGATTCTTTTCCTTCGTGAAACCTGGAAGAAATTCTGATAAATATTCGTCATATTTTGCTATGTTTGTGGCATAATTGTTCTTTTCACATTTATTTCAAATGTTAGACACACTTTCTTCACATTTTTACTGTATATTATAAACCATAGAAGGTGATGAACTTTCTATAATTATTTTTCTTTTTCATACGCGCCGGTACGAAAGTACCGGCCTCCTTCCATTTATGGAGTATTTTTTTCCACTCCCTCATAATCGAAATCCGGAATAAAGCTTTCTGAAGCAGTTTCTCCTTCCTGGATAAATCCATTCTGAATCCCCATATCCACAGCAGCATCCAGAACTTTTTCATACTCTCTTTTGTAACTTTCCGGTTTAATTCCTTAAATTCCACAAATTTTCTCACCGGCGTATACTGATTCATAATACTGATATAAATATCTTCCCCATAGGTTTCATGAAGATACCTCAGAGCCTTTATGGAATTTCCTGTATGTCCCGGCAGGATCAGATGACGGACAATGGTTCCTGTCCGGATGTATCCATCCTCTCCAAACTCACATTTCCCGGTCTGACGCACCATCTCTCCAATTGCAGCCTTTGCAGCCTGCACATAATCCGACGCATTAGAAAATTTCTGTGCAAGCTCCGGATCCAGATATTTCAGATCCGGAAGATAAATGTCCACATATCCTTCCAGAAGCTTCAAAGTTTCTGTTTTTTCATACCCGCTGGAATTATACACTACCGGAATATCCAGACCCTTCCTCCGGGCCATATCCAGTGCCTCTATAATCTGTGGTACATAGTGTGCACCTGTTACCAGATTGATGTTTGCAGCTCCTTTTCCTTCAGTTCCAGAAAAATCTCTCCAAGCCGTTCCACACTTACAGCCCGTCCCCTGCTCCCGATGGCAATATCATGATTCTGGCAGAAACAGCAGCGCAGCCCGCACCCGGAAAAGAACACTGCCCCGGAGCCTTTTGTTCCGGAGATACAGGGTTCCTCCCACATATGAAGTGCAGCCCTTGCCAGATAAATTCTCTCATCCATGCCACAGAAGCCTTTTTTCCCTGCACTCCGGTCTGCCAGGCATTCTCTTGGACAAAGAGCACAAGCTGACATAATTTCTTCCGTACAGTGCGCGCTCCCTGCCATACTGCTGATTTTATTTTCATTCTCCACTTTCACTTTTCTCCTGATTTTTCTTCCAATATCGTTATTTTCTGTTATCTAGTACTAGTTTAGCACATCACGTCTGCTGCTAACAAGGCTTTCTCTGTTTACACTATATCCTTAATATAGTACAATGGATTTCATGGAATCTTAAGAATTTACCCCTTTCGTCTTAATTTCCGGCTGCTATTCTAATAACATCAGGGAGGTACAAAAAAGTGGCTAACATACTTGTTTGCGATGACGACAAAGACATCGTGGAAGCTATCGAAATCTATCTTACGCAGGAAGCTATCACATTCTGAAAGCCTATGACGGACAGGAAGCACTGGATATCCTGAACAGCGAAACTGTAGATCTGCTGATCATCGATGTGATGATGCCCCGTCTCGACGGGATCCGGGCAACGGTCAAGATCCGGGAAAGCAATCCTCTGCCATCATCATCCTGTCCGCAAAATCTGAAGACACGGACAAAATCCTTGGCCTTAACATCGGTGCAGATGACTATATCACCAAACCTTTCAATCCTCTGGAGCTGATCGCCAGGGTAAAATCCCAGCTGCGCCGGTACACACAGCTTGGCTCCGCTGCACCGGCAGCATCGGAACACATCTACACAACCGGAGGTCTTACGGTAAACGATGACAAAAAAGAGGTGCTGGTAGATGGAGAAGCGGTACGGATGACGCCCATCGAATATAATATCCTGCTTCTTCTCATGAAAATCCCGGACGTTGTTTTTTCCACCACACAGATCTACGAGAGCATCTGGAACGAAGATGCTCTGGCCGCTGATAACACGGTAGCCGTCCACGTCCGTCACATTCGCGAAAAGATTGAGATCAACCCCAGGGATCCCCGCTATCTGAAAGTTGTCTGGGGCCTGGGTTATAAAATCGAAAAACTGAGCCGGTAAGCCAGCCGGCCATGAAGTATCTGTGCTTCAGAAAGGGGTATTATGAATAAAAATAAACATACGGAAAAAAACGTTCATTTATGCGCATTCCTGCTCTTGTCCTTGCCCTTATCCTGCCTCTGATCATGGTCTTTTCAGCGGCACTGGTGATCCAGGCAGGTATCCGGATGGACTCTGCAGAAGATCTTAAAACAAAGGATTATTTCCAGACCTCTGCTTTTGCTGACAGCTTTTACTCAAAAGCTTCCACGATCCTGTCCGGAATCTCAGCCAGAGAAATCCTGGATAAAACAAACGAAGATGCATACATTGATCTCGGAGAGCTTTATAACGGAGATTCTCTCTCCTTCAAAAACACCTCCGGACTAGCCTATTCCTTCAATGATCTTAAGGAATGGAGCTCACAGAGTATCCATTCCAATGATGACTGGATCGTCCTGGGCCTTACCACCCCGGAGGTGAAACAAAATATATGTACTATTCCGATTTCAAAAAAGCTCTGGAAGACGGAACCCTGCAGCTAAATGCCAACTCCGGTGCCCTGAAACACGAGGGAATTTCCCAGAAAGACTGGACTGAGCGGATCCTTTCCACTCTGAGCGCCGAATATGCAGACGGCGGCATCCAGTCACAGGAACCTTTGAAAAACATCACAGACAAAAACGGAAACGTGGTTTACACAGATGTGGCAGATATGCTCACTCCGATCCTTGAAATCCCCTATGCACCGGAAGGTTACGACAGTCTCCTAGATTACATGAATTCCACCTCATCCAAAACCAGGAATTTCAAGGGGAACCTGAACGATGCCTTTGAGCAGCTGGATAATGCCCGGGATCTTTTTTTCCAGCTGGACAGAAGCTGCTCAGACACTGGATGAGTACAGCAGTGATAATTCCAATATCCATTATGCCTATACGGATAACACCTCACAGAAAATCTTCACAAATACAGATGCAGCCTATACTTCCGACCTGACTGATATTTCCGGTTTTTCAGACAAAAAGCCTTACGTGTTCCTAAGTGTCAACGAAGCTGCCACAAATGAGAAAAATGCCCGGAATGGTCTTATGAATCTGAACCTTTCCGCTGCTGCAAACCCTTCTGTAGGAAACTGGATCGATCTCCTTCGAAATTCCACATACGATGAAACTGCAGTTTTCTTGCCTGGATCAATGATACCAGCCTTCCTGTACAGGATTCCATTAAAACTGATAGACAGCATTTCCTGACTTACCGTACTTTATTTATCCCGGCTGCTGTGATCACCATGATCAGTTTTCTGCTCTTTATCATAGATTTTATCTGGCTTACTGTCCACACCGGAAAAGAAATTCCGCTAGCGGTAATACAGACACTGCTCAACCAGAACTGAACTTTTTTGACAGGATCTATACGGAAGTAGCAGCCGGACTCGTGTG
>ENA-OQMZ01000991-OQMZ01000991.1-human-gut-metagenome-genome-assembly--contig:-NODE-991-length-11029-cov-2.778756_pt1 | contig 11029 bp, 14 predicted proteins | sample MGYA00242621_ERZ504862 | MGnify/ENA primary metagenome ERZ504862 (study PRJEB26092, sample SAMD00036393) | human gut metagenome | host: Homo sapiens | study: EMG produced TPA metagenomics assembly of... | reverse complement strand
GTTATTTGTATGCTTTTACTATGTGTAAATTTTGTTATGCACATTGCAGGTGTTTTGCTTATGAATTTTGTCTGTTAATGCTAACGGATTTATGATATAATAAGCACGGAAATTATAGTTATAATCTAAAGTGTTTGTGAGTGCTTATTATATGAATTTATGTTCCCCTCAAATTTTGCCTTGCAAATTCTCGATGGGTGATTATATCATAATGCACCTTGTGATTATGATATAATAAGAATATTTCAATCATTTTCTTTTCCTCAGCTTTGTTCCTGTGCAGAGAAGTGTAATAGCCGTTCCTGCACCTTTTGCAAACATTTCTACTGCGACTTTTGCAGTCAATGTCATTATAAGTCCAAACATTTTTACCTCCGATTTTAGTTTTTGATGATAAGTTTTTCCGTTGCAAGTACAACTGTTGTTGTCACAGCAAATCCAAGCACAAACCATAATGCTTCCATTACTCTGCTCCTTTCGGTCATTTGTATATGCAAAAATGCACTCACAGACTTTTGATAAGAAAAAGGCTTTGACCTTTTACAGTCAAAGCCTCATACTGCCATGGCAATGTCTTGGGTTTATTAAGTTTTATCATACTGCCTTATAAAACCTTGGCATATTCCGTGGCAGTATTTTTGTTTAAATATCGTTTGGATTTTTACTTTATCATTTTTAAAAATTCCTGTTTTGTCAAAAGCTTTGCAAAGCCGTAGTCACTGCATATTTTTTGGCAAATCCTTTTTGTTTCATCGTCCATACCGCAGTCAAGGCAAATTACACAGTCATTTCTTCCTCTGCTTATCCATTTTACCTTTGCGGCAGCACTTCGCAAAATATATTCGGCATTTTCACATTTTCCGCTGATGGGAGCAACAAACATAACGGTATTATTTTTTCTGTTACGAAAGAGAAAATTGTTAATTCACGGACAAATGCACAAATTCCGATTACGGCAAAAACGACAAGAAAAACAGCCGATACAACATTCATGTAATTCACCTCAGTACATTTTATTGCAGATGTTTCAAAGTGTGCGGTATAAATCCGCAAAATGCAGAAACAATATAAAAAGCGGCTAATCCGCAAAAATGAATGAGGAGAATGAATACTATGGAAAACAATGCATATTGTAACCAAAGCATTATGTGCTCGGTAACAAACTGTAAGCATCACAACAGCACAAAGGACTACTGTTCGCTTGAAGCAATCAAGGTCGGAACTCACGAGGCAAATCCGACTGTTTGTCAGTGTACGGACTGCCAGAGCTTTGAAGCAAAGTGCAGCTGCAAGTAATTTGATTTGAAGCTTACACCCTCAGCCCCTCGGACTGGGGGTGTTTTGGCTTTAAAAGGGGATGAATTTGTGGAGATTTTTTCATCGGTGATTTTTCAGATTGCGGTTTTGTTTTCATTTATATTTATCGGTTTTACAATCCGACAGGGCGGATTTTTGCCGGAAAATTCAGCCGAAATTTTTTCAAAGCTTGAGAACAGAATTCTTATGCCCGCCGTTGTAATTAACACATTCCGCACCAATTGTACAGTAAAAAACATAAGCGAAAAATGGGTGTTCATTGCCTACAGCACAGGGGTTCTGCTGTTTTGCATTGCAACGGGATTTGTTGCGTCAAGGTTTCTCGGAAAAACGGAATATCTGAAAAAGGTGTACCGCTATTCAATTTCCGTTTCAAATTTCGGATTTGTCGGAACTGCAATGGTGTCGGGAATATACGGCGCAGAAAGCATGGAGCTTTTCGACTATCTTATGTTCACTTTACCGCTTAATCTGTTTACTTATTCAATAGGAATTGCGTGGCTTGTGCCGAACGGACACGGCAAATTTTCAATGAAAAATTTTGTTAATCCGATTTTTGTTTCAATTTTTATCGGAGCAATTCTCGGTTTATTGCCGATTCCGAAATTCAGACTTGTTACAACAATAATCAATTCAACCGCCGCCTGTATGTCTCCGATTGCAATGATTCTGACAGGCTTTGTAATAGGCGGCTACAGCTTTGCAAATCTTTTCGGCAAATGGCAGACCTATGTTGTTGCAGGAATCCGCCTTGTGTTTCTGCCAACGGTTTCGGTGCTTGTGTTAAAGCTTTTTAACGCACCTCAGGAGCAGTTGTTGCAACACTTTGCGCAAATGCAATGCCGCTTGGACTTAACACGGTAATCATTCCGTCAGCCTACGGAAAAAGTCCCGATGACGGTGCAAGTATGGCGCTTGTGTCACAGCTTACGGCAGTTTTTACGATACCGATTTTGTTCTATATTCTGCTTTAACCCTTGATTAATTCCCACTCCATTGGTACAATATAGGTATAAAAATTTTGGAGGTTTGATTATGGAATTATCTGAGGCTTTAAATAACAGAAAAAGCACAAGACATTATATAGATAAAAAAGTTGACAAAAGCCTGCTTGATGAAATGCTGTTGGCGGCAAATCTTGCTCCTTCGTGGAAGAACTCGCAGACGCCGCGCTTTTATGTTGCAACAGGCGAGAAAAGTAAGAATGCCGTAAGAGAGGCACTCCCCGAATTTAACAGGAAAAATTCAGAAAATGCGTCTGCATATATCGTGACAACAGTTGTTCTCAACCGTTCGGGTTTTGACAAAGATGGTACTGCCGTGACTGAAATCGGCAACGGCTGGGGATATTACGATCTCGGCCTTAACAATATGGCACTTTTGCTAAAGGCAACCGAACTCGGCATTTCAACCCTTGTTATGGGTATCCGTGACGGTGAAAAGCTCAGAAAAGAATTTGACATTCCCGAAACAGAGGCTGTTGTCAGCGTTATCGCAGTTGGTTACACGGATTCCGAAATCGTAAGACCAAAGAGAAAATCCGTTGAGGATTTTGCAAAATTTTATGAGGACTGAGAGGTTTACATAATGAGTGAATTTATCGAAAAACTGAAATCAAGAAGAAGCGTTCGCAGCTTTAAGTCTGAAATGCCGCCAAAGGAAGTTATTGACGAAATCATTTCCGCAGGTCTGTATGCACCGTCAGGAATGAACAGACAGCCGGTTATTATCGTTGCCGTTACAAACAAAGAAATGCGTGACAGGCTTTCAAGAATGAATGCCGAAATTATGGAAAAAGATGTTGATCCGTTCTATAACGCTCCCGTTGTGCTGATTGTGCTTGCCGACAAAGCTGCGCCTACATATTTGTATGACGGTACTCTTGTGATGGAAAATCTTATGCTTGCCGCCCATGATGAGAGACTCGGAAGTTGTTGGATTCACCGTGCAAAGGAAGAATTTGAAAGCAAAGAGGGCAAAGAAATTCTCAAATCACTCGGCATTGAGGGTGACTATGAGGGTATCGGTCACTGCGTTATCGGTTATGTGAACGGTGAATATCCCAAAACTTCACCGAGAAGAGAAAACCGTGTTTTCTATGTTGAATGAGGGAATTTGTTTTTGAAAGGATTGAACAAGGTTGACTTTGCAACAGTTAAAATATGTTGTCACCGTTGCCCGCACAGGCTCAATGAGTGAAGCGTCAAAAGAACTTTTTATTTCCCAACCGGGACTTACAACATCAATCCGTGAGTTGGAAACGGAAATGGGCATAAAGATTTTTACACGCACAAACAAGGGCGTTGTAACTTCAAACGAGGGTGAAAGATTTCTCGGTTATGCACGACAGGTTCTTGAACAGGCAAGCCTGCTTGAGGGAGTGTATAAGTCGGGAACAAAGATAAAACAGCAGTTCTGCGTTTCAACCCAGCACTACTCGTTTGCAGTCAATGCATTTGTTGATCTTATCCGACGGTTTGCAGGCGAGGAGTACGATTTTTCACTTCGTGAAACCGAAACCTACGAAATTATTGACGATGTTGCAAAGATGAAAAGCGAAATCGGAATTCTTTATCTCAACAGCTTTAACAAAGATGCGCTGATGAAAATTATAAAATCAAAGTCGCTGACATTCACCGAGCTTTTTACGGCAAAGCCTCATGTGTTTGTATCAACCGACCATCCGCTTGCAGACAAAAAATCCGTTACAATGGAGGAACTTGCCGATTATCCGTATCTCTCGTTTGAACAGGGGGAGCATAATTCTTTTTATTATTCGGAAGAAATTTTCAGCACGGTCGGGCGTACAAAAAATATCAGAGTGACAGACAGAGCAACCCTATTCAACCTTTTAATCGGACTCAACGGCTACACAGTTTGCAGCGGTGTAATCGACAATGAGCTTAACGGTGATAATATAACCGCAATCCCCCTTGATGAAGAGGGCAATATGAAAATCGGTTATATCGAAAATAAAAAGATTCTGCACAGTAACCTTGCCGAGGCATATATTGAGGCTTTAAAGAAACATATTTGATATAAGAAAAACTAATAGCAAACGGCTGATAACAAGTATTTTACAAGTCTGTGAATTCATATTATAATTAACTCATCAAATTTCCACGGAGGTATTTAAGATGAGTAAACAGCACACACCATTTAGATTTGAAACAGTAGGCAGCTTTTTAAGACCCGATTATCTTAAAAAAGCAAGACTTGATTTTGAAAACGGTAAAATCACAAAAGAAGAGCTTACCGCAGTTGAGGACAAGGCTATTCTTGACCTTGTTGCAAAACAGAAAAAAGCCGGTATAAAAGCGATTACCGACGGTGAATTCCGCAGAGCAACATGGCATCTTGACTTCATGTGGGGATTTAACGGAGTTGAACACAAAAAAACCGAAAACGGTGTTACATTCCACGGCGAACAGGCTTTGATTGACGATACATGGCTTTCCGGCAAAATCTCGGTTGACGGTCATCCGTTTGTTGAACATTACAAATTTGTAAAGGCTCTTGAGGATGAAAACACAGTAGCAAAGCAGACAATTCCTGCTCCCGCACAGTTTTTCCAGCAGTTCATCATTCCTGCAAATATTGAAACGACAAGGAAGTTATATTCGACAGATGAAGAACTTATCAACGATATTGCAAACGGATACAAAAAGGTAATCAAAGATCTTTACGATGCAGGTTGCAGAAATATCCAGTTTGACGACTGCACATGGGGCGTTCTTGTTGCGGAGGGTAGCGTAAACCGCTATGGCGAGGATGCAGATTTTAAGAGTATCAGTGAGAAACTTCTCAAGGTAAACAACCTTGCAATTGAGGGTAAGCCCGATGACCTCGTAATCAATACTCATGTTTGCAGAGGTAACTATCATTCTGCATACTTCAGCAGCGGTGCATATGATCCTGTTGCAGAGAAACTTTTCGGTGAAGAAAATGTCAACGCTTATTATCTTGAGTTTGACGATGAGCGTTCAGGCGGTTTTGAACCGTTAAAATATGTGAGCGGTGACAAAAAGGTTGTTCTCGGTCTTATCACAACAAAGTCACCTGTTCTTGAGGATAAGCAGACTGTAATCAATCGTATTCATGAGGCGGCAAAGTATATTCCGCTTGACAGATTGTATCTCAGTCCGCAGTGCGGTTTTGCATCATGCGAAATCGGTAATAAGCTTACCGAGGAAGAGCAGTGGGCAAAGCTTGCTCTTGTAAAAGAAATTGCAGAAGAAGTTTGGAAGTAATTATATATAAAAAAGCCGACACTTTTCGGAGTGTCGGCTTTTTATCTGCCATAAATCAGTCCTTGCGTTTTGAACTGAATTTGTATGATATAAGGTTGAGGACAAGGAAAAGTAAGATTGCACCGATTGAGTACATCATCATAAATGTAAAATCCACTTCGTTTCCGAAAAGGTTGAGGTTGGTTGCAAACGCTTTTTCTGCCTCTGCGGCAAACATTCCGTGGTCTGCTCCTGCGAGTGAGGTCGAAATATCGTTAATGCATGGGCTGACAAGTACATTTCTTATCATAGCCGCAATGTGTGAGCCGGGGATAAGATTTACAAATGTCTGAACTCCGTCCGAAAATTGGCTGACGGGAATGTATGCGCCGATTACAAAACCGATTGCAACCGAAATAAGTGTGTTGAATGCGGCATAGGTTGAATTCTTTTTGAAGAATGACGCAACAAACATAAGAATAAGTACAGCCGAAACAGAGCCTAAAATCACAAGTCCGTATAATTTTAAAAGCTCTGTAAATTCGGGAAAGCTTGAACCCGATATGCACGAAAATGCGATGCCTGCCGTCAGCAAAATTGCGCTGATTACAATTGTGTTTACAACCGCACCCGAAAAGTAGGAGAGAACAACCGTACTGCCCTTTACGGAAGAAGCATTGTAGTCGTAGTCAATCTTGTTCTGCTTGTCGGAAATCATTACCGAAAGCGAGTTCATTGCAACCGTAACAACAGATGTTCCGATAACGCCCGATACAAGCCATGAATTTACAAGTGCGTTAATCAAATTGTCCTCTGTTTTGATGTTGAAGCCGTCAAGCATTGAAGCCATTGAATCGACATAATTCTGCTTGAGAAATAAAAGATACAATCCGAGTATGATAATCTGCGTCATCATTGAGAAGATAATTGCGGTTTTGTCCTTTAAATATACCTTTATATTTCGTTTTGTCATACCCTTGTATGAGCAAAGTGTTCTTTGAAATTTCATATCAGTCACCTAGCCTTTTACCCGTTACGGTCAGAAACACATCGTCCATATTGCCTTTGATAATCTCAAAATCGACAATTTCAGTATGTTTGTTTGTGATTTCAAGAGCCTGTCTGCTGTTTTTGATTTTGATTTTATATGCATCTCCGACTCTTTCAAATTCAAGATTATCGGCCTTGAGAAGATTATCGTTTTTAGAATTTTCTTCCGTGTACCAAACAAGGCTGTTTGACGAATAATCTTTTTTGAGATTATGCGGAGAATCGTTGGCAACAATTTTGCCCGAATCAATAATCACCACATTGTCGCAGTCAACAGTTTCTTCCATATAGTGGGTTGTGAGGAATACCGTAAGTCCTGTTTCTTTGCGAAGATTGTGGATGATTTCCCACACCTGCAGCCTTGTTTTCGGGTCAAGTCCCGTTGTCGGTTCGTCAAGGAACAGGAGCTTAGGTCGGTTAATAAGCGCCCTTGCAATGTCAACCCGTCTGCGCTGGCCACCGCTCAATGTGCCGTATTTCCTTTTGAGAATTTCCGAAAGGTCAAAGGTTTGTGTAAGGCTTTCAATTCTTTTGGCGATTTCTTTTTTGTTGAGTCCGTAATATGACGCTCTCGATTCAAGATTTTCTTTAACGGTAAGCTGTTTGTCAAGTACAGAACCCTGAAAAACAATTCCGATAAGCTCCTTGATTTTGTTCTTTTCTTTGTCAAGGTCATATCCGCCGATTTTAACATTGCCCGATGTTTTTTCAAGCACCGTACAAAGAATGTTGATTGTGGTTGATTTGCCTGCGCCGTTAATTCCGAGAAATGCGAAAAACGAACCTTCTTCAACCGTGAATGATATATCATTTACTGCGTGAACATCTTTATAATTCTTTACAAGATTTTTAACTTCGATTATGTTACTCATTAAAAATCCCCTCCTTCTGTCAACATAGTAGCACCTTGCAATTCAAAAGAAAAGCAATTTTAGCTGTGTTGCAAAAAGAGGGGAGTAAGTTGCGATTTTGTATGTCAAAATGCAGTTATTCGTCCTGATAATCCTCGTCTGCGTTAAATTTTTTGAGCGATTCATTAATTGATTTTGCCGTGCTTGTCCGTGTAATGTAGCTGAAAAGAAATGTCAGCAGATACACGGCGGTAATCATTGCAAAAACCAAAAGCGCCATAGGAAAATTTTTGTACCAACCAAGCAAAAATCCCTCGGTCATAACAATTGCCTGAATAAGGCAGAAATGAATGACAATTCGTATGCGAGCCTGCAGTTTGGTGGGTTCTTCTTTAAAGTAAAAAAGCAGAGTCGGAATTGAAGTTACCGCACCTGTTCCCATTACAACCCAGGGAAAATCTGGGGGATAGTATTCGATTAACGCAATTGAATTTGCAAGGCTTACAACAAAAAGCATTGCAACCGTGATTATGAAAAAGTCCTTTATGACTTCCTTTATAATTTCTTTTAAAGAATCATTCATAACAATACCTCACATTCCAAGCTTTTTTTTCAAGGTCGGCACATACTGCCTTGAAATAATTGCCGTTTCACCGTTTACAAGCTTTGCCTCAAAACGGCTGTTGACAGACGGTGACACGGAACGAATTTTACCGATATTCAGTATCATCGACTTTGAACATCTGAAAAATTTTGTCCCTTTTAAAATTTCCTCAAGCTCGTACAGCTTTTGTTTGGTTTCATAAATATTGTTTTTGCAGTATATAAAGGTTTTGTTGTCAACCGATTCTATGTAGAAAATTTCCTTCGTGTCAAGCTTGAACATCTCGCCGTCTTTTGATGCAAGAAGAAAACTTTTCTGTCCCTTAATGCTGTTTGCAAGCGACATAACCTCGTCGCTGATTTCATGACAGCAAATTATAATTTCTTCCCGTTCCTCAATCCCAACCTGACGGATTGTAACATTAAACATCGCATTCCCTCCGTTCATCAACCATTTTACCATATCAAAAGAAAATTTAACAGTACCGAACCCTAACTTGACAAATTATGTCGGTAAATTACAATTTTTTGTTGACAAATAAAAATATTACTAATAGAATAATACTATTATTTATTATCTGATTTATTGGAGAGGTTTAAATGAGAGCGTTGACATTTAAAGGATATCTTCTTTCACAACTACAGGAATTGTCGGGAGTGGGCGGAACATCGTTGTACTCGTTTTCAAAACTTGCCGAAAATAATTTTCGCCTTAAAGATGCTTTATGTCTTTATCTTATGATGTTTACCGATAAAAATTTAAAGAATAAACTTCTTAAAAAGTACGACTATCTTAATGACGGTTGCGAAAAACTTTCGGGAATTACTGACAATAATGTTGAAAAATATGTTTCCAAAAAAGAATTAAGCGAGTACAAAACAATCTATGATAACTACCTTTACAGATTAAACAAACACAATAATGAAACAAAAATCAAAAATATGATGTATAAAAAAATCTGTGAAGTTAAACAGCAAAAGTGTATTACAAACTACCGCATTTATAAAGAATTGAACCTTAATGCAGGTAATGTCAATTCTTTTCTCAAATACGGCAACACTGATAAATTGAGTGTTGAAACAGTAAGAAAAGTTCTTACATTTATTAATGAATATTAATAAAAATATATTGACAATATAATATTGCAATGATATAATCAGCTAAACAAAAAGATTAACATTGTATTGCTTTTGAGAGGTGTTGTTTATGTTTTGGTTAGTTTTCTGGATTTTGGTGTGTGTTGCAATTCTTGCTTACGGAATTCGCAGAATGGCAAATCACAATTATCGTTTTGGCTCGGGACTTTTCAAGAGCAGTGACAGCAATCTTGACGAAAAGGACGAGTTTGTCGATAAAGATTATTATGACAAAAAGAATCTTTTTAAATAGTATAAAGCAAAATCTAAGGCTCTTGAGTTGTTTCAAGAGCCTTTTGTTGTGTAAAAACGCTCCCGCATTGTACGGGAGCATTTCTTATTTTATTGCCTTTATAAACTTGTAATACGGCTTTTTGATGCGAGGGAGATTATTATAAATTTCTTCAATGGAATTATAGTAAGAGTTTTCAATAATCTTTAGTTCATCATCGCTTATCGTGTGATTGCTGAATCTCGCCTTTTCGTACACGGATTTCACTTCATCTGTAATCAGAATATGTGAAATTTTCGTTAGATTTTTAAGTTCTTTATAAATGTAGATTGCCCGTTTATTGTTTCTTCCTGTTTCAAATCTTTGTTTTCTCTTTTTGATAATGATAATTCTTCTTGAGAAAATTGCGATTAAAGCAAGGGCAACAATTCCCAATGACATCATAGCGATTGTAAATCCGTTAAATTCAAATGAAGATTTAATGTCATTTTTCGGTTTTGTGCTGTGAGAAGCCGTGCCGTTTGTCGGAGCAGTCGGTGCTGTTGTCGGTTCAACGGTTGTTGCTGAGTTGTGTCCGTACTGCCGCCGCTTGCTCTTTGAGAGCCGACATACCTTGCCGGCTGAAACGATGACGGTGTACATTCAAGCGGAATCCAACCCGCCGTATCGCTGTAATACTCAACCCATGCGTGGGCGTTGTCGGTTGTTACGGTAACGGTTTGATTTGCGTATGCGGTTGCGTAGTAGCCTGTAACATATCGTGCAGGAATCCCGAGTGCCCTCAGCATAAGCGTGCCTGCCGTGGCAAAATGGACACAATATCCCGTGTCGCTCTCGTTGAGAAACCAAGTTGCAAAATCTTTGCCCGACGGCATTTTTGGAGTTTTCAACGAATAGGTTTTACTGTTTGAAATATAGTTCTTTACCATTTCAATCTTTTCGGAAACGGTAAGCTCCGAGTCGAGAAAGCCCTCTTGCTCCGCAATCCTACGCAATTCAATTTGTGTTTTTCTCGGAATTTCAAGATAGGTGTCATACACAAATGCTTTGTAATTTTCCGCTTCGGCTGAATTATTGTATCTGTATGTGTTTTCGGCATAAAACGGATAGTGCGAATAATTAAATTCGTTTTTATCCGTATCGTTTTTTACGCACACATCGGCAACCGAATTGAGATTGTCGGGTAGACTTTCCAAAAAGTAGGGAACATAGGCAATCTTACTTTCATTCAGCATATGAACTCTTGTATCGGTTAAAGCATTGTTTCCGATTGTTGCCGTAAACGGTACGAAATCCTGCGGATATCTTGCGGCATTATTGTCGGAAATAATACTCCATGTATTGTCCCTGTAGTCGGCATATGCTGTGCCTTTGAGATAAATATTACCGCCAACTGCCGAAGTGACCGTCATAACAGGTGTATGCGTCTGCGTCAGCGGAGAAATATCGTTGAGATTTTCTTTTTCTTCAAGTGAACCTTTGATTTCATTAAGGTTTTTTTTCTGTGGAAGTTTTTCGTCCGTCATCAATATTAAAGCCGTTTTCAATGCTCCGCAAAGGTTTCCTACCATGTCAAACCCGCTCACTATTTTTCAATTCGGAATTGAACG
>ENA-OQMZ01000989-OQMZ01000989.1-human-gut-metagenome-genome-assembly--contig:-NODE-989-length-11051-cov-1.889509_pt1 | contig 11051 bp, 13 predicted proteins | sample MGYA00242621_ERZ504862 | MGnify/ENA primary metagenome ERZ504862 (study PRJEB26092, sample SAMD00036393) | human gut metagenome | host: Homo sapiens | study: EMG produced TPA metagenomics assembly of... | reverse complement strand
CCGAAGTGGAGGAGGTGCCGCTTGAGCAGATCATCAAGCAGCTCAACAAGCTGCTGCACGTGCTGAAGATCGTGGACCTCGATCCGGAAACCACCGTGGAGCGCGAGTTGGTGCTCATCAAGGTGGCCGCCAACGAATCCAACCGTTCCGACGTGCTGGAGATCGTGCGTCTGTTCCGCGTGCGCGTGGTCGATGTGAATCCGGAATCGCTGACCATCGAGGCCACCGGTGCCGAAGGCAAGATCGACGCGCTGCTGGGGCTTTTGGAGCATTACGGCATCATCGAGCTGGTTCGTTCCGGTGCGGTCGCCGTGACGCGCGGCCCGAAGGCCTTGAGCGAAAAGGTACTCGGCTCCGAAATCACCGGTCGCTGATCAATTCGGCATTCAGCCTCACCGCAAACCTTATAGGGCTTTCTCGTTTTCCCGCGGGAAAGCCCTTTTTGTTGGAAAACGCAAGAATCTATACCCTCTACTGGTTGTAAAACGCAAGAATCCATACCCCCAATCGGTTGTAAAAGTGTAATCGGGGGTATCGCTTTCGGTTGGAAAAGTGTATAATGGAAATCCGAAGCCACTCACAAATCATTGAAATATAACGATTGAAGGAGTCAATCATGCTACAGAGAAAAGCACTGAAGCAATTCCAAGCCTGGCATGATGCCCCATCTCACACCGCGCTTCTCGTAACAGGCGCAAGGCAGGTCGGCAAAACCTATCTCATTCGAGAATTCGCCGACCAACATTATGAGAGTTTCGCGGAATTTAATTTCATTCAAAATCCGGATGCGGCACGTATCTTCAACCCTCCCAGCGATGCAGCAACCATGCTCATGCGCATGGAACTGGCATCCGGCCAACGTTTTATTCCAGGGAAAACGCTGATTTTTCTTGATGAAATCCAAGCATGCAAGGAAGCCGCAACAGCCGTCAAATTCCTTGTGGATGACGGCAGATATGATTTCGCCATGTCAGGATCTTTACTCGGAGTCGAACTTGAAGATGTTCGCTCCGTCCCAGTTGGATATCAAAGCGAAGTAGTGATGTTCCCTCTGGATTTTGAGGAATTCTGCTGGTCACAGAATGTCGATGGAAAAATTTTCGACATGTTGAAGGAATGCTATGAGAAAAAACAGTCAGTGGATGATTTTATTCATGAACATCTCATGTCTTTATTCAGAAAATATCTGATTATTGGAGGCATGCCGGCTGCAGTAGCATCGTTTGCACAAAACAACAGTCTCATAGACGTTCGTCAGGCACAAGAAGATATCAAACAAGGTTATCGTCGCGATATCAGTCAGTACGCACGCAAAGAGGACCGTCTGCATATTCGCTCTATTTACGACCTTGTTCCAAGTGAGCTCAACAATCCCAACAAGCGTTTCACGTTCGCAAAAATCGAAAAAAACACGCGATTCCAAGCCGTGGCCAACGATTTTGACTGGCTTTCCGCTGCGAACGTCGCCATTCCCGCATACGACGTGGACGAGCCTCGCAAACCGTTGGAAATGTCTAAAGAACGTAATTTGTTCAAACTGTTTTATTCCGATGTTGGTCTGCTCACGGGCGCATATCTCAACTCGACCGCACTTGATATTCTTGCCGGCGATGACGAAGTTAATTATGGAGCAATCTACGAAAATGTGGTAGCCCAGGAACTTACCGCCCACGGTTTTTCTCATCTGTATTATTACAACAGCAAGCGCTTAGGAGAACTTGATTTTCTCGTCCAAGATCGCAATGACAATATCATTCCCATTGAGGTGAAATCAGGAAAGAATTACAAGGTTCATCGCTCTTAATAATGTGCTCGCAGAGGAAGTTATCACCTTCGCCAAGGATTAGTCTTCGGCCCCGGCAATATCGAAACCGATCACAATATTACCTACTACCCCATCTACCTACTGAGCCAGTTTTGCAACAACTAGCCCAGTAGCATTCATCGTGATGTCACAAACCATGATGTTGGCAGAACGACAGGGAGCATTATGACTGAAATTATTCATTATGGTGTTCTTTTACTTCATATACGGAAACAACAAGATCCGTATTGCCGATATTGATAATGGACAATGAGGTGGCATCTGGGAAATTCTTCGCCGGAAGAGAGACTGTTTCCACTCCATTAGACGTACAGGCCTCCCTAGTGGTTAGGGTGTGTGGCTGTCCATCTTTGTAGAGGACAAACGAATAAGGAGCCTGTTCCTTCTGTTTGCACATGGAAACGACATAATACATATTGTTTTCGTCGACTTTTTGGGCAAATGGAATAGCACCATCGCCGTGCACGGATTTCGCCCCCAGCTTGTTTACTAGAACCAGTTTGTCTGAGTTATTGAGATCATCGACGGCGACACGGTCCAGAGCGTCTACAGTAAATGCTTTATATGCCTGTTCTGCGGCATCATCATGCTCGCTACTGCTCTGTACGGAGCTATCACCGGAACTTTCATGTACGGCTTTCGTGCAGCCAACGCATGACCACAACAACAAGGTGGACAACAAGCAACAGACGCTTCTTCGCATCACTTGATTCATAAGGCACCTCCATTGGTCTCTCTGACAAGAACAGCTAAGGTTTCCTGCAATAACAAGAATATGACATTGGCACATGGAATGCCACGCATCGCTGTCGCACGAATGGTCAACATTCACCAGAAACACTGGACTGGATGCGGGCTGTAATGGAAGAGTAGTTTTATGCGTAATTCGGAAACGCTGAAGAAGCTGCGCCGCCGCCACAACATGCACACCCTGTCCGGTAATTGGCGCGGGCGATACGAATGCTACTCGAGCTGTTCGGAGAGCTCCATCCACTCCATTTCGAGGGATTCGGACTCGTCGGCGACGGCTTGCAGTTGGTCGTTGAGCTTGCCCAGCCCCTCGTAGTCGCTGGGGTCGTGCGCGGCCATCTGCTGTTCAAGGTCGGCTTTCTGATCCTCAAGTTTGGCGAGTTTGCGCTCGATTGCCGATACGCGCTTGGAGGCTTCATGGAAGGCCTTGCCGGAAAGCTTCGGTGCAGAAGATGCGGTTTCGGCAGTTGCGGATTCACCCGCTGAATTGTCTGCATTGCCTTCAGTTGCACCAGCTCCCGCGGAACCGGCAGCTCCAGCGGAACCGCTCTTCTTGCCTTTGCCGGCACCTGCCTTTTCGTCCGCGACGGATCCTTGCCGTTCTTGATGGCCTCAGTCATGTCCAGATAATCCTGCACGCCACCGTAGGTGGCGCACTTTGCCGCCGATCAGCGCGAACTGCTGGTCGGTGACACGTTCGAGCAGGTAACGATCGTGCGAAACGACGATCAGAGTTCCCGGCCAAGTGTCGAGCAGATCCTCCATCACAGCGAGCATGTCGGTGTCCAGATCGTTGCCGGGCTCGTCCATGATGAGCACGTTCGGTTCGTCCAGTAGAATCAGCAGCAACTGCATACGGCGCTTCTGGCCGCCCGATAGGTCTTTGATCGGCGTCATCAGCTGCGCCGACTCGAAACCGAGACGCTCCATCATCTGCCCCGGCGTCGTTTCCTTGCCGTCCACGATATAGCTCGGCTTGTAACGACTCAGCACTTCCTTGATCTTGTATTTACCGAGCTTCTCCAATTCGTCGAGACGCTGCGAAAGCACCGCGAATTTCACGGTTTTGCCGATATTCACATGACCTACAGTAGGGGTGATTGTTCCGTCAAGAATCTTCAATAACGTCGATTTTCCGGCACCGTTCGCGCCGACGATGCCGAAACGATCTCCAGGCCCAATCAGCCATGTCACGTCATCAAGAATTTTACGACCGGTAACAGTAATTTTTTGCGCTGCAGAAGTAATTTCTTCTGCAGAATCATCAGTGTTATTTTCTTGTGATCCCTGAATTTCTTGTGATTCTTTCGCAGATGCAGCAACTTGTGCCGCTGCAACACCGGCATCCACCAATCGCGGATCAGTCAGATCATCGACGGCAACTTCCACGGAACCATGCGCTTGCGGCTCGGCGTACATGGCCGGCACCACATCGACGCGTGATGCCGACGCTTCCATTTCGGCAACGTCAGGATCGATATCAGCCTCGCCTTGCACATGTTCGAAAATCTGCGTCACGTCGATCAGGTCAACCACCTGCTTGCCTAGGCGGGATGTGGCCATTTGCTTCAATTCCAGAGTATTGCGTACCGGAGGCACGTCGGCGATGAGCTCACGCGCGGCCATTCACAATTGGAATTTCTGTTTGGTGGAACGGGCGCGGGCACCGCGGGTAAGCCAGGCAAGTTCCTTACGAGCCAGATTGCGACGCTTCGTTTCGCGTACGTCGCTTGGCGATCGCGTTCCACACGCTGCAGCATGTATGCGGAATAGCCGCCTTCAAACGGCTCGATTTCGCCGTCATGCACCTCCCACATGGATTCGCACACTTCGTCGAGGAACCAACGGTCGTGGGTGACGAGCAGTAGTGCGCCGGATCCGGCCGGCCAACGATTCTTTAAATGTTCCGCCAGCCAGTGAATGGTCACCACATCCAAATGGTTCGTGGGCTCGTCGAGAGCGAGAATATCCCAATCCTTGAGCAACAGGCGTGCCAAATCGGCACGGCGACGCTGACCGCCGGAAAGCGAACCGATTTTCGCTTCCAAGCTAATGCCGCCAAGCAATGCTTCGACGATTTCGCGTGACTTGGTTTCCGCAGCCCATTCGTAGTCTTCACGGCCTTCGAGCGCAGCTTCGCGCACGGTGGCGTTGTCGTCGAGCGGGTCACGCTGGTCGAGCATGCCGAACGTGAGGCCGCCGCGCATGGTCACGCGGCCGGAATCCGGCTCCTGCGTGCCTTTGAACAAATGCAGCAACGTGGACTTGCCGTCGCCGTTCTTACCGACGATGCCGATGCGGTCGCCTTCAAAAACACCCTGCGTTACATCATTGAAAATATTCTTGGTCGCAAAAGCAAGCGAAAACGTGTTCAAGTCCCAAATCATAAGTCGGCATAAGTCACCAATGTAGCGGGAACATCTCCCAAATCTGCAGGCAATGCCGCAACTTGCGAATCACCACCAGCGCTACGCAGCAATCGGAACCGCACGCAACTCGGCAATCAGCCTTGCTGTGCCTGAAGCAAACTCTGCTCATACGAATTACAACGAGCGGCAAAGCTCGAAAACACCTGATCCGCAAGCGGCTGCAACTGCGGATTATATTCGGCGAACGCCTCGCGCAACTGCGATTTCGACCCGCCGGCAGCCTTTAGATCCTTGACCATGCTTGACTCGTCAAGCCACTCCTCCAACATGGTAGGAGTAACCTCCAAGTGGAACTGCATGCCCAGAGCGGAACCAAAACGGAACGCCTGCACCTTGGTCTTCGCGGATCGCGCCAATGGCTGCGCGCCCTCCGGCAACGACACCACGTCGTTATGCCAGTGCAGCACATCCACGGTTTTGTTCCACATCGAGAAATAATCATGCTTGTCGATGCATTTAATCGGCGCAAAACCGATTTCCGGCGCCTCTCCCGACTTCAGCTTCGCTCCCAGCGCGGTGGCGATGATCTGATGCCCTAGCACACGCCCAACACCGGCTTGCCAACGCTGATCGCAGCCCGCGCAAGCTTGGCCTCGGCCTTTAATCCCGGATACTTGTCGTAGTCGAGCGCGCCCATCGGGCCACCCATAATCACCACGCCGGAAACCTCGCCAAAATCAGGCAAATCCGGTTTCTTCTGCTTGGCAACATTGATGATTTGATACTGCAGTCCCAAATCATCCAAACTGTCTAAAATGCGTCCCGGTCTCTCCCACGGAACGTGTTGCAAAATCAGCACCTGCGATTGCGTCATACGTTCTATTGTTGCATCACCTACGTAACGATGTTCACAAATCCAACAAAATACGTTTTGCCGTTCATTTTCGTCTCGCATGCATGTCCGATTCTGGCAATACTCTCGTGGTTATGACGAACACGCAAGAACCGCAGAATATCAACATTTCTAGCGTCGTAACCGCAGTTGACGCAGTGGCGAGCGCCGCTGCCGATCTGAAGCTGTACGACACCGCATCACACGCCGTGTCGAATTTCACGCCGATCAAGCCCGGTCAGGTCGGCATGTACGTGTGTGGCGCCACCGTGCAAAGCTCGCCGCATATCGGTCATATTCGTGCGGCTGTCGCGTTTGACGTGGTGCGCCGCTGGTTCGAGCGTTTGGGCTACAAGGTCACGTTCGTGCGCAACGTCACCGATATCGACGACAAGATTCTCGATAAGGCTGCGGCCGCCAGTCAGCAGTGGTGGGAACGTGCGTACATTTACGAGCGCGAGTTCACTGAGGCTTACAACACGTTGGGTGTTGAGCCGCCCACGTATGAGCCGCGTGCGACCGGCCACATGATCGACATGATTGATCTGATCAAACAAATCATCGACAACGGCCACGGCTACGTGGTGACTGACGAGAACGGCGATCCGACCGGCAACGTGTATTTCGACGTTGCCAGCTGGCCGCACTATGGCGAGTTGACGCATCAGAAGCAGACCGCCGTGGCTGATGCTGCTTCCGAAGTGGCCGATGCCATGGGTCCGTCTGTCGACAATGCGGGCAACGACAAGTACAATCCGGTTGATCCTGCGGACATGTCGGAAGACAAGCATGATCCGCGTGATTTCGCATTGTGGAAGCTCCGAAGGATTCCGATCCGCTTGACGCGCGTTGGAATACTCCGTTCGGCACGGGTCGCCCGGGTTGGCATATTGAATGCTCGGCGATGAGCCACCGCTATTTGAAGGATATGTTCGACATTCATGGCGGCGGGCTGGACTTGCGTTTCCCGCACCATGAGAACGAAATGGCGCAGACTCGTGCTGCCGGTTACGATTCGGCGGCTCGTTGGATGCATTCCGCATGGGTTACCGCCAAGGGTGAGAAGATGTCGAAGTCACTGGGCAATGGCTTGTCCGTGCCGGCGGTTTTGGCGGAAAATTCCGCTTGGGTGGTGCGTTACGCCCTTGGTTCCGTGCAGTATCGCTCCATGCTGGATGTCGGATCAGACGTTGACCGAGGCTCAGTCCGCGTACGATCGTGTGTCGAATTTCATTGAACGTGCCGGTGCCGCCGTTGGCGGGCAGCCGCCTCGCGAAGAGATCACTTCGATTTCCGCCGATGATCTGCCGGCTGATTTCGTTGCCGCAATGAACGACGATATTAATGTTTCCGGCGCCTCCGCTGCGATTTTCACAGCGATTCGTTCCGGCAACACGTTGCTTTCGAAGCTTGCCGATCGTGTTGATTCGGACGTTGCGAAGGCTGAAGTTCGCGCTGTTTTGGTGAATGTGCGCGCGATGCTCGATACGCTTGGTTTGGATCCGTTGGCGGAGCCGTGGGTCAGCGAGGGTGCGGCCGGCGGTGCCGCCGGAGCCGGTGCCGATTCCGCTGAACACACTGCGCTTGACCGTTTGGTTTCCGAACAGTTGGAGGAACGTGCCGAAGCCCGCAAGGCCAAGGATTTCGCCCGCGCCGATGCCATCCGTGACGCCTTGGGCGCAGCCGGAATCACTATCGAAGATACCCCTCAGGGCCCCACCTGGACCCTCAAATAATCCGCTGCATCATCAATGGGCGATAATCCCGTCTTCTTCTACTGGAAGAGACGGGATTTTCATTTCTCATGCAAATAGCATCAAGCATCTCACCGAATATCAACCGAACATCATCAACACCATTAATTGGAATGCGAAATTTCCCGCGGGACGGCTAGACTGAGGAACATTATGGCAGCATTTAGTTCTTTGACAGATAGGCTCTCGAATGCGTTCAAGCATCTGAAGAGCAAGGGCAAGCTTTCCGAGGCTGATATCGATGGTACGATCCGCGAAATCCGCCGCGCGCTGCTCGACGCCGATGTGGCGCTCGACGTGGTGCGTTCCTTCACCGGTCGAATCCGCGAGCGTGCGCTCGGCACCGAGGTTTCCCAGGCTCTGAATCCGGCCCAGCAGGTCGTGAAGATCGTCAACGAAGAGTTGACGGCCGTGCTTGGCGCTGGCGTTGACCGCCCGCTGAATTTTGCGAAGAATCCGCCGACCATCATCATGCTCGCCGGTCTTCAGGGTGCTGGTAAAACCACCCTCGCAGGCAAACTCGGCTACTGGCTGAAGGATTCCGGCCACACTCCGCTGTTGGTTGCGGCCGATTTGCAGCGTCCGAACGCAGTGACGCAGCTGCAGGTGGTTGGCGAACGTGCAGGCGTGCCCGTGTACGCTCCGGAAAAGGGTGTGCAGTCCGATGGTGGCGAAGCCGTTGCTTCACCGGGTCTGACCACCGGCGATCCGGTGAAGGTGGCGCGTGACGCTGTTGCGCTGGCCGAACAGAAGCTGTACGACACGGTCATCATCGATACCGCAGGCCGTCTCGGCGTTGACGAAGAGCTGATGAAGCAGCTCGCGATATTCGCGACGCCGTGCAGCCGAACGAAATCCTGTTCGTGATCGACGCGATGATCGGTCAGGATGCCGTGCAGACGGCGAAGGCGTTCGATGAGGGCGTGGACTTCACCGGCGTGGTGCTTTCGAAGCTTGATGGCGACGCCCGTGGTGGTGCCGCGCTTTCTGTCGCCTCCGTTACCGGCAAGCCGATTCTGTTCGCTTCCACTGGCGAAGGTCTAAAGGATTTCGAGGTTTTCCATCCGGATCGTATGGCTTCCCGCATTCTCGATATGGGCGATATTCTTACCCTGATCGAGCAGGCGCAGAAGCAGTTCGATGAGGAAGAGGCTCGTAAGGCCGCCATCAAGATCTCCGATGGCTCCTTTGGTTTGGATGATTTCCTCGATCAGCTGCAGCAGGTGCGCAAGCTTGGTCCGATGAAAAATCTGCTTGGCATGATTCCGGGTATGGCCGCGCATCGTAAGGAACTTGAGCAGTTCGATGAGAGGGAAATCGATCGTACTGAGGCCATTATTCGTTCGATGACTCCTGCGGAACGTCGTGACCCTTCAATTATTGACGGTTCTCGTCGAGCTCGTATCGCGTACGGTTCCGGCGTGACCGTTTCGCAGGTGAACGCGCTGTTGCAGCGTTTCGAGCAGGCTGCGAAGATGATGAAGCGTATGAGCAACAAGGCTGGCGCTGGCATGCCTGGCTTTGGCGGCCCTGCCATGGGCGGCGGCAAAGGCAAGAAGGGCAAGAAGGGCAAGAAGAAGAGCAAGTCCGGAAATCCAATGAAGCGCGAGGCTGAAGAGAAGGCATTGCGCGACAAGCTTGCTGGCAAGAGCTCCGACGGTAAGTCTTCCGGCGGTTCCGCTTTTGCCAAGAAGCCGCAGAATCCTGCACTTCCTGCCGGATTGCAAGACCTGATGGGCGATGCCGGTGAACTGCCGCCGAACTTTGGTGGCGGACTGTCAGGCTTGCTGCACTAAAGCAAGCAACGCGAAAACAGAAACGTAAGAAGGGGATGTGATTTAATCGAATCACATCCCCTTTTGCGTATCCAATCAGTTGTTTTCAACTGAATCGACTACCGCATAATCGTCATCAACTACTTCAACGTCAGCGTGGCAACAAGTGCAAGATGATCGCTGCCTTCAACGCAGAACGAACTCACGTCAGAAGCGTCCAAATCCCTTGGTGAAAAGCACATGGTCGAGAATGATGCGCGGCCATGGCAGCCATGATGGGAACGTGGCATGACGGCCCTTCGCCTCGCACAAGGCAGCATCCTTGAATCCCGCATTCAGCAGCTTGCGGAAGCTGGATGATCGGTACCGGAGTTCAAATCACCCAACACAACGGTGATGTCGCCCTGCTTCTGAGTGGTCGCCAATTCCCCCAAACCGATGATGCCGGCGGACCATTCCTTGCATCCGCGCATCGGAGACTTCGGATGTGCCGAAACAAACGTGATGCCGCGCATCGAATCGATCGGGAAGCACACGCCCGGCACGTCGGCCGCGGGAATCACCGCAGTGACCGGAGACATGTCGCTTGGTTCAATACGAATCCACACACCGTTGAATCCGCCATTATCCGTTCCCTTGTTCTCCCCCAATTGACGGTACGGAAGCAAATCAGACAATCCCGAAGCGTCCAATTGCGCAACCAGATCGTCTGTCAATTCCTGCAATGCAAGTACTGCAATATCATGTTTTTTGACCGCACTGACGATTGCCGCAGCGTTGGCGCGACCGAATCTGCAGTTGAGTGTCATCACACGGAAACGACCATGTTTCGCGGATTCCGCAACAGCTTCATCGCCTGTTTCACGAGATGTTTCACGCTTTTTTGCAAGTTTTTCGGCGACCCTCTGCGCAGTATTGGGAGAATTGAGATTTTCCATCCAATATGCGATTTTGCGCAGCAGCGACGCAAGACAGACCACCACAGCAACTCCCCCGAGAGCCGGCTCATGCAACGCGAAACCGGCGATGGCAATCACAAGCGTCGGAATCCACAGCAACGGAATCAACGCAATCAAATACGGCAGCGGCAAACGACCATCCCAACCAGCCGGCATCTCGCCAAGCGCAATCCATACAACGCAAATAATCAACGCAATCCAAAGCGCGATAATCATTCAGGCAACTCCCCCTATGCAAACCGTTCACTCCGAACGGACATACGCAAACTCGGAACCTCCAAGTGTAGCCAACCTGCCTGATCCCGACGATTCCGCCATGTAGACCCACGCAAACATCTCACGAATGCCAGCAAATGTCCGATTCTGCCGATTCGGTCATTCAAAGCATCATATTCGCCGCATAATTGACCGTTTCCGCAGAATCAGACAAACGACTTCCCGGTTTTGCATGGATTCGGAAAGTCGCGTAGAGCGGAAAACATTCTAAGACCCATCCGTCCGTACCCCACGGTTATAATCGTCAAGTTATTCGCGCGCGCGAGGCCCTCTAACTATCGCGTGACGTGAGGAACACGTGGGTTTCGGATTCCGTGCCCCACACAGAAAACGAAACGCACACCCCTAGTTATACAAGGAGAGCCATTTTGGCAACCAAGATTCGTCTGAAGCGCATGGGTAAGAAGTTCTACGCGTTCTACCGCGTGGTGATCATGGATTCCCGTACCAA
>ENA-OQMZ01000987-OQMZ01000987.1-human-gut-metagenome-genome-assembly--contig:-NODE-987-length-11067-cov-3.391956_pt1 | contig 11067 bp, 13 predicted proteins | sample MGYA00242621_ERZ504862 | MGnify/ENA primary metagenome ERZ504862 (study PRJEB26092, sample SAMD00036393) | human gut metagenome | host: Homo sapiens | study: EMG produced TPA metagenomics assembly of... | reverse complement strand
CGCTCCTCGCGGGCAGGCTGACGCACGTAGTCGGCGTCGGACAGCTTGCCGATGCGCTCGGCGACGGCCGGGTCGGCGGCCACGCGGGTGCCGTCGAACAGCGCCTGGTTGGCTGCGAGTTCGGCGGATGCCTTCTTCTCGTCCTCGGTGGCGTCGGCCAGGGCGGCGACTTCCTTGAGCTCGTCGAGCTTCTGGACGGCGAACGCGAAGTGCTTGAGTCTTCGGCCGGGATGCCGGTCTCGCCTTCGGTGCTGAACGGCACGTGCAGCAGGGAGGATGCGGTGGAGACGGCCACGTTGGTGACCTGCTTCAGGCGTCGACCAGGCCGAGGGAGGTGGCGTAGTTGTTGCGCCAGATGTTGCGGCCGTTGATCACGCCGGCGAAGATGGTGGTGTTGGAAGCCACGCCGTACTTGGCGACGGCTTCGAGGTTCTCCTCGCGGCCTTCGTTGAGGTCCAGGCCGATGCCGTCGAAGCCGAGCAGGTTGACGGTCTCGTACACGTCGGCGATGTGGCCGAAGTAGGTGTTGAGCAGCACCTTGACGTTGCCCTTGGCGGACAGGATCTTGGTGTAGAGGGTCTTGAAGAGTTCAACGTCGCCCGGCTCCTTGTCGAGCACGAGGTACGGCTCATCAAGCTGGACCCATGCGGCGCCGAGCTCGTTGAACTTGGCGAGCACTTCGGCGTAGACGGCGGCCACGGCGTTGACCAGGCCCTTGTCGAGCTCGAGTTCGGTGGCTTCCGGGGTGCGGGCGAGCTTCAGGAACGTGTACGGGCCGATGAACACGGGCTTGGTGTCGATGCCCAGCGCCTTGGCCTCGTTGAACTCGTCGAACGGCTTGGTGGAGTTGAGCTTGATCTCCGCGGCCGACTCGACTTCGGGCACCAGATAGTGGTAGTTGGTGGTGAACCACTTCTTCATCGGCAGGGCGGTCACGTCGCCCTTGTCGCCCTGGTAGCCGCGGGCCATGGCGAAGAGCGTGTCCTCCTGGTTGTCGAAGGAGAGACGTGCGTAACGCTGCGGAATCACGTTGAGAAGGATGGCGGTGTCCAGCATCTGATCGTAGTAGCTGAAGTCGTTGCTGGGGATGAGGTCGATGCCGGCGGCCTGCTGCAGCTTCCAGTGCTTGGCGCGCAGTTCGGCGGCGGTGGCCTTAACGGCGGCGAGGTCGTTGGCACCCTTCCAGTAGCCTTCGATGATCTTCTTCAGTTCGCGGTTCTGCCCGATGCGGGGGAAGCCGGAGACGGAAGTCAGAGTGGACATGAATCCTCCAATGTATGCGTTCGTAACCCGACTTAGGGTAGCAAAACATCCGGATTCCGGCCCTTATAAATGGCCGCAGAGTGTCGTTATAGATGGAATTTATATCCGCTTTAGTCGAAGTCTTTCACATTGATGACCGCGAGCAGTTCGCCGCTGTGCACCTGCCATTCGTCGAACGGTTTGTTCGATCCCATGATCACGATGGATGCGGGCGAAAGTCCCAAATTCAGCAGGTCGAGTCGTTCGCCGTCGGAGTCGGCGGAGGCGAGCCATTGGGCGCTGATCGACACAGTCGGCTCGTGGCCCACGATCATGAACACGCGATTCTTGGCCTTGACGTGGGCGAGCTCGTCGAACACCGCCTGCACTCCCCCGTCATACAGGCTGATGCGGTAGTCGACGATTGGCTTGTCGCCAAAGGTCTTGAGCATGCGGTCCAACGTCTGGCGCGTGCGGGTAACGGACGAGCAGGAGATTTGGTCGGGCACCAGTCCCAACGACTCGATGCCCTTGCCCACGGCCTTCGCCTGTTTCAGACCTTTGTCGGTGAGCTCGCGCTCCGAGTCACCCTTGTCGCCGAACGGCTCAGCTTGGCATGCCTCATGATGATGAGAATATGGTCGTATTTCTTCGCCGCTTTGGCGACTTTACTCAGCTTGATGCCCATCCGTGGCTCCCTTCACGAACCGTCTGCCCGGTGTGGCGGTGTGGCGGTGTGGTATTGCTTCCAGTATAGAGGTGTGTGAGCGTTCACAAACTCATCGTTTGGCGGTTATTCGTGCGTATTGCCAAGTTCTCCCACCTGACGGTCGAGGTCGCGCAACACCTTACGTAGTTTGTGGTCGGAGATGTCGCGCAGTTCCAGTTCCTCGATCTGCGCTTCACGCTGTTCGTCGGTGAGCGAGTCGATGTCGGTCTGTGTGTCCTTGGTCACGCGATCGCGCTTTCTGAGCGCCTCGAACCCGGAGGCCATGGCGCGCGAGATAACAAGGAAACCGGTATGACCGATCATCTGGTGGTCGGGGCGTACGGCGAGGCCCTGGGCCTTCCATGTGCGTTCGAACGATTCCTGGATCTGCGGCTCGGTCCAGCAGCCGGCCGCGCGCAGGGCTTCGGCCATGCGGCTCATCTGCGTGGTGGTAGTTACGTAACTGACCAACACGCGCCGGGGGCAATCACGCGGTATGCCTGCTCGAGCCTGTTCCACGGGTCGAGCATGTCGAGCATGATGCGGTCGAACCAGTGTTCGGGCAGTTCGGCGGCAACGGAATCGAAGTCGCCGGTTTTGAGATCCCACCAGCTGGGGGCCTCGCCATAGTACAGCGTGGCATTGGCTTGGGCGACCTTGGCGAATTCGGGGCGCAGCTCGATCGTGGTCAGGTGGCCGCGCTCGCCCACGGCGTCCAGCAGGTTCACGCTCATCGCGCCCGAGCCGGCACCGGACTCAAGCACGCGCATGCCGGAGCGGATGTCGCCGAGCTGAATAACTTGGGCGATGTCCTTCGGATACATGATCTGCGCGCCGCGCGGCATCGAAAGCACATAATCGGCCAGTCGCGGGCGCATCACCGCATACTCCCAGCCGCCGATGGCGCGCGACGATTTCCACGGCTTGTTCTTGTCTTTCTCGGGGTAGACCTGATTGACCTGTGCCTCGCGCTTGGCATGCACGGTGAGGATTACGGTGCCTTCGGTCTTGCCAATCACATCGTCATGCAGAATCAGGCCATGCTCGGTCTGCGTGGAGCCGCCGGCCACAAGCTGATCGGTGATCTTCTTGCCCTTGCGGTCGGTGAACTGCACTTTCTCGCCTGCGGTGAGAGGCCCGCGCCTCGGTCCATAACTTGCTCCTTGCGTGCTCGGTGGGTCAATCGCTACAAGTCTAATGCATGTAAGCTCGCTGGTGAGGTGATGACGATGCGAATGCAGATGACAAGCCAGATCGATGCCGGCGGCAATGACCCCATTTTCCTGATGTTCCACGGTTACGGCAACGACGAAAGCGAGATGATGCGGATTCTCGACGCCGTATATGCGCCGACGCGAGCCGATGCGGCCCCGGCCGCAATTGCCGCCGTACCCAGCTATATCTCGTTCCGCGCCACCTACGCGAGGCCCTATATGGGCGGCAATTACTGGTATCCCGACGGCTGCGGCGTGGACGAGCGCCAACGCGAATGCGCGGCGGTCGGGGATGCGGTGGCTTCACTGCTGGACGCCTCGGCATTCGCCCATCGCAGGAAGATATTGATCGGTTTCTCCCAAGGCGGTTATCTGTCGTATCGTCTGGTCAAGGTGCATCCGACGTTGTTCGATGCCGCGATCCTGCTCAGTCCTTCGTTCATGGGCGAGGAACAGGCGGCGCTTGACTCCCCTACCCGATTCTTCCTGGCGTATGGCGCGCAGGACCGCACGATTCCGCTGCCCGACCAGCAAACGGCCCATCAGTCCTTGAACGGGCCGGACATCTGACCTATCGCGAGTATTCCGGCATGGCCCATGCCATCTGTGATGAGGAAATCGCCGATATCCGGGATTTCCTACGTGCATATGATGCTGGAATAGCTTCAATATGGAATATCTCCGTTCAAAGAGGTACCGGTCCAAGTAGAAGCGGCTCAACAATGGCGGAATGGCGTTGACCACGCCCATTCATCGCGCGATGGTTCTGCGATCAGATCAATTCCCCTGCCGGCTGATGCCGCCCTTATGACCGGTGGCCTTGAATGGCGTGGCGCGTGCCGTCACCTTCGGCCCCGGCAGATTCGTACTGGTATTGGATCGACCGCGGAGCCCGGCAACCGGCTGGGACTCGGGGCGTCGACCAGTACCCGTGATGTTGGTATGCCGTTTGTCGTCGTGTGCCCGTTTCCCACCAGCACCGTCAGCCTCGTCAATATCAATGCCTTTGGCGCGCAAAGCACGCGCCCACCGCTCATCCATCGTGCGCCTCACACGTCCCATTCGGGTTTCCACGTGTACTGCATGTCGTAGGCGCTGGGCGAACGGCGGCAGGTGGTTCAAGGTGATCGGGCCGAATGCGGCGGCGTCAAAAGACATCGTTTGCTCCCTTCGATGGTGTTGGCCAACAGGTTCCAAGGGTCAGGCACAGCGCCTTTCTCAACCCGTTCGCCGCCACGATGGCCAGCAGCTTGCGTTCACGGGTTCCCCTGCAATGCGCCTCATTATGGCAACGCGAACCGACAGGTGCCGTCTGCGCCTAGGATGGGAAATGATTGCTGCACGCCGAAAAGGGAAGGCGACTGTCATGAGGTATTTCACGACTGGTGGCTGGAAGACCGCCCCGCACTTAACCTGTTCGAAAGTTTGGAGCCGCACGATACGGTTGAGATTGAGGGACTCGGTGGTGCACGCCCGGAGGCACTGAATGTTGGCTTGGATGCTTGGGATTTGATGCCGGTGAGTGAAACACGGGTTGTCGAGTGGTTCCGCAATCACGATGTCGGCTCGCCCGCGAACGGGACCAGTAAGGCCGATGATTCAGTTCCCTCGCTCGATATGCCATCGTTCTGATGTGATTCGCGGAATGTTCGTGTCATTGTTCTCGTCGTGGGTGGATTGGCACAGCATTGACTGCCGTTGAGATGTATGCACGCTGAACACGCGCCTCAACGGCAGTGGTCTCGTCATCTCTCGCTCACACCAACGGATTGCCGGCTGCCTGATACAGCGACCACCAGTCACGGCGTCGAGTTCGATATCGGCACCGGCCGCCATCTGGCGGATGCGCTCCGGTGTCATTGAGCCGAGCAACGGCTGGATACCGGCGGGATGACGCAGAATCCAAGCGACGGCAATGCCGTTGGGCGTGGAACCGTATTTGCCGGCAAGACGGGTCAATTCGGCGTTCAGCTCGGGGAAATGCTCGTTGCCGACGAACGGACCGTATTCCGTGCCGGATTGGAATGGGCACCATGCCTGAATGGTCATATGCTTCAGCCGTGAATAAGGCAGGATGCCGCCGGTGCGATCGGCTGCGGGATCGCTCGCCATATTGAATTGGATTTCAGCGTCGAGCATCTGTGTATGCATCAGGCCGAACTGCAGTTGGTTGATTTCCAATTTCTGACGAAGGCCGCTTTGCAATAGTTCGATCTGCCACGGGCCCATATTGCTGACTCCGAAATGACGCACTTTACCGCTTGATTCCAACGCGTCGAATGCTTCGGCGACCTCGTTCAACTCAAACAGCGTGTCAATACGGTGCAGCAGCACGGCGTCGACGTAATCCGTCTGCAAAGCCTCAAGCTCGTGATCGAGTGCGTCAATCAGATGCTTGGCGCTGAAGTCATATCCGTTGGCGCCGCCATCGTTTTCGCCGAAACTGTAGTCGATGCCGAACTTGGTTTGGATGAAGATGGTGCTGCGGTCGAGTCCTGCGTCCTTCCACGCTTGGCCGAAACGCTTCGAACTGGCGTGCGCGGCATGATCATGGAATCCATAGATGTCCGCCGTGTCGAAATAGTCGATGCCAGAATCATGGGCCACGGCCACGGTACGTGCCGCATCGGCGGCATCCAGCGCGTCCATGCGCATCACACCCAGCGCCACTCGTGACGCAATCATGCCGGATTGTCCGATTTCCTGAGTCTTCATAGTGTCTCATTTCTGTTATCGTGAATCGGCGAACGGGCACTGTCCGCCTCGTTGCCGGGCAGCAATCTCCATTGCCGCGGCTTATGTCACCTTATCGCTTGAAGTGCACTTGAAGGCAACTCGCAGGCAGCAGCGCGCGCTGCCGGGCGCGTCTTCGCGTCTTCATGTCTTCGCTGTGATCGAGACATCGTTGTGCCGTGATCATGCCTATTTCTTGTATGATGACCTCTATAGCAACAGAGCTAGGGGGATTCCATGAACACTACCGATTCATCCAAAGTCAGTGATGCCAACGCCGGCGCAAACAATGTCATCCATATCCCGCACAATCCCACGCTTGCCGGATTGGCCACGCTGACCCGCAACGTGGCGTACAAGACCGGGGCCGATAACCTGGTGATGGATATCATCTCACCACAATCCACCGGCGATGACGATGACCGCCGCTACCCCACCGTGGTATTCGTGCAAGGCAGCGCCTGGACCACGCCGCATCGCGACTACGAGATCCCGCAGCTCTCGGCTTTGGCCCGCGAAGGCTTTGTGGTGGCTACGGTGAATCATCGCGATGCCTCGAGCGACCCCCACGACATGTTCCCCGCATATCTCGAGGACGTCAAAGCAGCCATCCGCTATCTCAGGGCAAACGCACGTCAATGGCACGTGGACCCCGACCGTCTCGGTATCTGGGGCACGTCGTCCGGCGGCAACACGTCGCTGCTGGTGGGGTTGACCGCCGACGATCCGAGGTATGAGGATGGCACCAATGCCGATGAAAGCGATGCGGTGAAGTACGTGGTCAGCTGCTTCCCGCCCACTGACATGCTTGAAGCTGTCGACGCATTCGACGATGAGACCAATCCATTCCGGCTGTATTATTTCGGCCCGTTCGCGGCGTGGTGGGTGCGACCCATGAGACCGGCATCAATGCGAGGTCCGTCAGCGTGCGCTGATATGAGTCCCTACCTGCAGGTGCGGGATGACCAGCAGTATCCGCCGATGCTCCTGTTGCACGGTACCGCCGACACCGTGGTCCCCTACCATCAATCCGTCAAGATGCGCGACCGGCTGGTCGAGCACGGCGTGGACGCGCAGCTGGTGCTAGTCGACGGCGCCGAACATGAGTACGATTTCTGGAGCCAGCAGGTCTTCGACGTGATCTTCGATTTCATTCGTGAGCGGAGCTGAACGTAAGGGCACACGGGCGCGTCCTTGTTATAGGTTGCCGAGTTCTCTTTTAGCCAATTTTGTTGGAGCCCCTGTCTGCGTGAACATGCCATGACAGTTCTAGACTGTGTTCTAAGACTGTCAATCGGCAATGTGTATGAAAGCGTGATGTGATGGGTCAGACGGCGATTGATGGAGTTGAGGGACTTAATAGGGCCGGCGAAATCAGCAGATTCAGCGGTTCGCGGTCGGTGGCGTTGCCGCCTATACCATTCTGGCCGTGCTTACTTCGCGACTGTTGCAACGGCCGACTACCACGGAACTGTTGCTCATCGTCATGTGGATCACGCTGGAACTATGTGCGCTGACTATGTTGCACAGTTCCGGAGCTCTCGGGGCAACCGCCGCCATCGTTTTGGCCATCATCCTGCTGATTTTGCTTATCGCCGACATGGCCTGCTACCTCGCCTACTGCCATCTGCCACCCATGCCCGCCTTCATCGACGGCACCGCACCACTGATTGCCGTAACGGTGTTTCTGAGATTGTCGTGGCGATGATTGTGTAGGTCCGGGGATTTTGTTTGCTATTTCGTGTTATTCAATTGTGCCCCGAATATATATGGGCACTGCCAAATTTATGATTCCAATCTTTTCCTGCGGATCGGCTTAAGATAATTGACTCTGAAGGATTTCCAATCACCAAAAAACTTGTTGTCCGTTTCAGTTTGTTCCCCATTCCGGAATTTCTCACAGGTCAATTCAAGGGTGCATAGAAAATCCGCAACTTGTTCAAGCCGGTAGTCGCGTGGAGAAGCGTCACGATAGACAATGGCATCTATGGAGAGTGCATACTCAATCCCGCCTCGCAGGGCATCAGTAACTATCTGTTGGCCACCGTCGTAATACACCTTGACAGTGCCATAAGAATGGAAATCCGAAAGATGCGCCAAAAGTAGATTAACAATATCGCGTTTGAGTTGCGCTTCAAAACGTTGGCGGTTATCGTCAAAATCACTTTTACGATGCACAAACGTCCGATATGTAATCGGCAGCCGCCGAGTCATGATAACGAATAAACCAGAAGCCTCTTACGCTCCGATAGGCTCATCCCTTCGTAAGCATCATGCCCGGTAAGCAGCGGCCCAGCATGGAAAGGGACATCAGGAAGTCCATAGTCAGCCAACGACTGGCGGTACCGCTCTAAGGCAAGACTAATATCCTTAGACTGGTCATGAAAAAACAAGAGTAATTAAATAATATTCCGATCGTTTACCCCACTCACCGCTCTCATCAGCAAGATGCTCAATACAGACGGCATCGCACCCCGTCCCCGTTGACAAAAAATGCCGGGGGAGCCCCCGGCGACTTGGAGCCTTTCTCGTTTCCGAGTAAAGCAATATATTTATAGCATTTTTCAGCCCCTAGCCCGCAAGCCACAAAACGGCTATTCCGCTTACAGCTGCTCATATTGTAGCCACGCCATCTACTGCAACATCATGTCACGGTGCTTGTGCCAACGGAACAGACGCTCACGATGGCGGTTCAGCGTGAAACGATCCCACATCTGGTCCTCGGCCCACTCAACCGTGCCATCATGTTCTTCATCTTCGGGATTGCCCAAGGTATCAAGGAACCGCTCGAACCCATACGCCCCGCCGACATCCTCCGGAGGCGCATCCCCCGCCCCATCCCAAAGCTGAGGATCCGCAACGTGCACGCTGCGTAGGTACGCAGCAGCTTGATATCATGGATCCAATCGTCACCATAATCGTAGTAATAGCGAGCGGTACGCGCCTTGGGAAACACGTCGCCCAGCTCGGTTTCCGAAGCAATGCGAACTTCCGGCAACGGCTCCACCGGCATATATTGTTCGTATTTCGCCTCATGGTATGAGGCTCTTCTCCCCACAATTCTTCCACTTGCACCTGCTTCCCATCCGGAAATGTGGCGCAGAAGCAGAACAGATGCTCGCCGTACCACATAAAGCATTCCTGCAATACCGCATGCAAATCGAAGAACGTCAATGATGCCGGCACCAGAATCTCCCGCCAGCATTCACGCCCGTCAAGGCGCAAAGTGACTCGGAAACGAAATGCCGTGTTGCCATTGCCTGCCATGAAGACTCCCTTATCAACGATGAAGTTATTATCACCGTAACAGAGTCTGGGGCAAACCACTGCGTTACGAATCTGATTCGCGCCCTCAGAAAAGGCCGAATCATCTGTTCGATCTCCGTGTCCTGTGGAAAAGACTCTAACAATAACCGGTACTGTTCATCATCAGCAAGTCCAATATGCCATGTGACCAGGTGCGGGACACTCATGTGATCAGTCGCTATGGTGGTGAGACGTGACTTCGGTTCGTACCGTCAAGCAGACGCGAATGGGGATAGCCGCGCCGCCCGTGTCCAATATCGGCTGGGGCGTGCTGCCGCTGTACTGGCGCGCACTGTCCAGTATGAATGCCATCAGCGTGCTCGCGTATCGTTTGGTCGCCACGTTGGCGGCCATGGTCGCGCTGTTAGTGGCGTTCTCCGTCCTGGCCACCGCGATTCCGCTGGCCATGTTCTCCTACGGCGCGCAGCACAGCCATTACCTGACCGTGAGTTTCATCCAATATCTCAACCCGCTGATCCAGTTCTGCGTGGCTGTGCTCCTGCTGCACGAACCGATGCGCGCGCAGGGCTATGCGGCGTTCATGGTGATTTGGGTCGCGATCGCGGTGTATTCGTTCGGCGCGATTCGGGCGTATTGGGAGCGGCTGAAGCCCCACGCACGTTAAGCGCTTCCTTAACTCCCCTCCCCGAGGGGAGCTGTCGCCGTAGGCGACTGAGGGAGGTCGACACGGCAAACAGCAGAAACCTCGCTCCCGACCAAAGCCACAAACACCACTCACGAAGCAAGCTTGTACAAGTTCTCCTTAAATTCCCGCTCACTCCACTTAATGGGATACGCATTGTACTTTTCCAAAGCGGTTATTAGCTGATTGTCAATGCGCCGATCCGAATCATTGAGGAAAACAACCAGTTCACTTGGTGTCTTTCGTGCCGCCTGCGTATCCTCCCATGAAATAAGGTACTGGAAATGAGTCGCTGGGAAGGCCGCGTAATAGATGTGCAGAATCGTTCCGCCTGTTTACTCGTAAACGGCAACACAAAGTCATACTGGCACAGCAAACCAGACTTGCCACGGAACTGAGCGCCTTCCACATACCGTATGTTGTTCGCATTAAGGAACATACGAATGTCATCTGCAAAATACGTCTGCACATGGGATTGGCCAGCATAGACATATCACCAACTTTGATGATAGCTTGCAGGAACCGATTCTTGGCATCAGCAAAATCAGCAGTATCGCTCGTCAGAGTAAGCTCGTCGCCGTTACGTTCAATACCAAACTGATTCAGAATATCTTTGAGCACTGCCAAACGCGATTCCGTCACAGTCATCCCATGCGACTCCAAACGGCGTAATGTGGCACAGTCATCAGAGAACGTTACGCTGTTCTTCCCGGGCTTCACATAGAACTGCGTATAGTCGTTGTCTTCATCCAGAAGTGGAACATTAACTTCATACCACTCATCCAGTTGCGTATAAGTCGTGTTATCAGACAGCCATTTTCCGTAACTTCGAATTAATGAGTCAAAATCAGAACTCGTCATACTTTCTTCTCGTCGTAAACACTACGATTCATTTGACTACAAACTTATCTGATGCAATTGGAATTGCTTCTCGCCTTTATTCAGGGTGATGGACTTCGGAGACAAAGCTTCCTTCAGCAGTTCCAGCATACCCCGATGTCTATTTAGAAGTGCAACACCCTTGTTGGTCCTGTAATTCTAACAGTTCGTCGGCGACGCCTCGGCGGGCGTGCGGTAGCCGAGCACGCGCATGGGGGCGGTTGTTGATCTCGTCGACGATCTCCCTGACCTCCTTTGCCATGTCCATCCGTATCTCGCAGCGTTTGGGCAGATACCGGCGGATCATGCCGTTGCGGTTCTCGTTGCTTCCCCGCTGCCAG
>ENA-OQMZ01000982-OQMZ01000982.1-human-gut-metagenome-genome-assembly--contig:-NODE-982-length-11103-cov-1.986607_pt1 | contig 11103 bp, 13 predicted proteins | sample MGYA00242621_ERZ504862 | MGnify/ENA primary metagenome ERZ504862 (study PRJEB26092, sample SAMD00036393) | human gut metagenome | host: Homo sapiens | study: EMG produced TPA metagenomics assembly of... | reverse complement strand
GCCGTAGAGACCTTGCAAACCTGACCGGCAAGACCTACACAAGCCTGAACATCGTCGGCGGCGGCAGCCAGGACGGCTACCTGAACCAGCAGACCGCCAACGCCACCGGCCTGACCGTGTTTGCAGGCCCCACCGAGGGCACAGCGCTGGGCAACCTGATGGTGCAGTTCATCCACAGCGGCGATTTTGCCGACCTGGCCGAGGCCCGCGCCGCCATCCGGCGCAGCTTTGAAATTGAAGAGTATCAGCCGGAGTAAACGACCCTTTGCCTTACACGACAGGGCCGGGCATGCCCGGCCCCTACCAATACAACAAATCCATATACAGGAGGTCCCACCATGTTAGTCGAAACCAAAGCCCGCGTTGGCGTGTTCGCCATTGCGCTGGGTGCCTACCTGCCCAGTTCCCGACCTCGTGCCCGAATTTGAGCAGCAGTACGCTGCCTTCAAAAAGACCATCCGGACACCGTGGAGGTCATCGACGGCGGCATCGTCACCACCAAAGAGCTGTCCATGGCGGCGGGTGATAAGTTCCGCGCTGCAGATGTGGACCTGGTGATCCTGCAGCTGCTGACCTACGCCACTTCCTACAACATGCTGCCTGCTGTGCGGGATCTGGATGTCCCGGTCGTGCTGGTGAACGTCCAGAAGAAGAAAGCCCCGGACTACGCCAACACCGATACGCCACCTGGCTGGGTGAATTGTACGCCTGCGGTGCCGTGGGCGAGATGGTGGCCGATCTGGAGCGTGCCGGCAAGCGTCATGCCGTCATCACCGGTGTGGTAGAAGGCGGCGACCCGCAGGTGCAGGCCGAGATCGAGGACTGGTGCCGTGCGGCTCAGGTGCGCCGCCGTTTCCGCGACACCAATCTGGCCCAGATCGGCCGCCCGTATCCCGGTATGATGGACCTGTACATCGACGAAACGAATCTCTACAACCGGATGTGGCTGTATACCAAGCAGTTCGACTGGGAAAAGATGTGGGCCATCGCCGACAACATCACCGACGAAGCTGCCATCCGTGCCAAGGCAGAGGATATCCTGAATACCTTCGATATCGAAGGCGGCGGCACGGTGGAAAAGGTCTGGGAGATGGCAAAGTATGTCGTCGCCTTTGAGCAGTGGGTCAAGGACGAGAAGATCGCCTTCATCGCGTCGCATTACGATGGTTTTGCCAAGGGCAAGGCCGGTGTGCTGGACAGCATGCTGATCCCGGCCTTCTCCATGCTTATCAAGCAGGGCGTTGCCTGTGCCGTGGAGGGTGACATCAAGGTGGCTATGGCCATGTCCATCCTCAAGACCATTGCAGGCTGCGGCCAGCTGAGTGAGATGTACTCCATCGACTTTGACGAGGATATCTGCATCATCGGCCATTCCGGTTCCGGCGATGCCAACATTTCCGAGAAGAAGCCCACCATGAAGATCGTGCCGGTGTTCCACGGCAAGACCGGCGGCGGCTATCTGACCCAGTTCTATCCGCACCTTGGCCCCGTGACCTATCTGGGCATCACGCAGGACAAGGACGGTCACTTCAAGTTCGTGGTGGCCGAGGGCGTCAACGAGCCTGGCCCCATCTTCACCTTTGGTGACACCAACATGCGCACCCGCTTTACCTGCGGGGCACGGGAGTTCTGCAACCGCTGGAGCGAGGCAGGCCCCACCCATCACATGGCTGCTGCCACCGGCCGCCACATCGATACCATCCTGAAGGTGGCAAAGATCTTCAATATTCCGGTGGACGTCATCACCCGATAAGCTGAGAGAAAAGAGAGGTATTTTATCATGGGCATTCTGGATATTGCAATCGTCAAGGGCTACATCCGCATGTGCAACGACGGCTGGCTGCAGGGCTGGCACGAGCGCAACGGCGGCAACCTGACCTACCGTATGAAGGAAGAGGAAGTGGCCGAGTGCCGTCCCTTCTTCAATGCACAGCCCGGTGAATGGGTCAACATGGGCGTGCAGGCCGACAACCTGGCCGGGGAGTATTTCATCACCACCGGTTCCGGCAAGTTCTTCCGCAATGTGGAGCCGGACCCCATCCACAGCATCGGCATCGTGGAGATCAACGACAAGGGCGACAGCTGGCGCATCGTCTGGGGCCTGGAAGGCGGCGCAAAGCCCACTTCCGAGTTCCCCAGCCACTTCATGAACCACAGCGTCCGCAAGGCGGCCACGAACGGCGCAAACCGCGTCATCTACCATTGCCATGCCACCAATGTCATCGCTCTGACCTACATTCTGCCCCTGACCGACCGCGACTTCTCCCGTGCTTTGTGGCAGAGCGCCACCGAGTGCCCGGTGGTCTTCCCGGAAGGTGTGGGCGTCTGCCCCTGGATGGTGCCCGGCGGTGCAGACATCGCCATGGCCACCAGCGAACTGATGAAGAAATATCAGGCAGCCATTTGGGCACAGCACGGCCTGTTCGTTTCCGGCCCGGATTTTGACATCGCCTTTGGTCTGGCTCACACCATCGAGAAGAGTGCCGAGATCTATGTCAAGGTGCTGAGCATGAGTGGCGGCCTCATCCGTCAGACCATCACCGATGATGACCTGCGCGCCATCGCCCGCGACTTTGGCGTGACCCTGAACGAGGAGTTCCTCGACTGATTTTCTTAATTACAGTGATGAGCCTTTCAAGAACAAGAAACGATTGATCGATAAGAAGGAGAATAAGAGATTATGAGTGTTTTCCGCGATGATTTCCTGTGGGGCGGTGCATGTGCAGCCAACCAGTTCGAGGGTGCCTGGGACGTGGACGGCAAAGGCCCCAGCGTACCGGATATGTGTACCAACGGCTCCCACACCAGCCCGAAGTGGGTGACCACCCACATCCACCCGGACCGCCTGTACCCCAGTCATGAAGCCATCGACTTCTACCACCACTACGAAGAGGACATTGCTCTGTTTGCGGAGATGGGCTTCAAGACCTTCCGCACCTCCATCAACTGGACCCGCATCTTCCCCACTGGCATGGAGAGCGAGCCCAACGAGAAGGGCCTGGAATTTTACGACCGCGTTTTTGACTGCTGCAAGAAGCACGGCATCGAGCCGCTGGTCACCATCAGCCACTGCGAGCTGCCCTACGCTCTGGTGGAAAGGTACAACGGCTGGGCCAGCCGCGAGCTAATCGACTTCTACATGAACTACTGCAAAACCATCTTCGAGCGCTACAAGGACAAAGTCAAGTACTGGCTCACCTTCAACGAGATCAACACCGGCACCATGCCCATAGGCGGCATCCTGAACACCGGCACCATCCAGGGATACGAGGGTTCCACGCCGATGTGCCAAACGACGAGCAGGCACGCTTCCAGGCCCTGCACAACATGTTCGTGGCCAGCGCCAGGGCTGTCAAGTATGCCCACGACAACTACCCCCAGTTCAAGATGGGCTGCATGATCTGCTCCATCACCAGCTATCCCATGACCTGTGACCCCGCGACGTGGTGGCCAACCAGAAGCAGATGCAGATCATGAACTGGTTCTGTTCCGATATGCATGTGCGCGGTGAGTATCCCTATTATATGAAGCGTTTCTTCGCCGAGCACAACATCACCATCCATCAGGAGCCGGAGGATGCCGCCATCCTGAAGGCCGGCACCGTGGACTTCTACACCTTCAGCTACTACATGTCCAACTGCGTCACCACCCACAAGGACGCCGAGGACGTGGGCGGTAATATCGCCACCGGCAAGAAGAACCCCTACCTGAAAGCCAGCGACTGGGGCTGGCAGATCGACCCATTGGCCTGCGCTACACCCTGAACGAGATCTACGATCGCTATCATCTGCCATGATGGTAGTGGAAAACGGCCTGGGCGCTTACGATGTGAAGAGCGAGGACGGCAAGATCCACGACAGCTACCGCATCGACTACCTGCGCCAGCACATCGAGCAGATGGCCGAGGCCGTGAAGGACGGCGTGGATCTGATGGGTTACACCCCCTGGGGCTGCATCGACCTGGTGTCTGCGTCCACAGGTGAGATGGCAAAGCGCTATGGCTTTATCTACGTCAACAAATTTGATGACGGCACCGGCGACCTGAGCCGGGAGAAGAAGGACAGCTTCTACTGGTATAAGAAAGTCATCGCCTCCAATGGCGAGGATCTCTCCTGATTTTCTGGATCATCTCTGATATCGCGCGATTGTTGTAAAACAGTTTTTCCAAAAAATGAGATAGACGGCCCGAAAAGAGGCTGGCCTGTCTCATTTTTTAGTCGCATTCTGAAAGTGTTATGAAACAGAAACGACAAGAACAGCATCAAATTCCACCTTTTCTGTCTGGCTTCTGACCCGAAGAAGTCCTTTTCCAAATTATAACGAGACAAACTGAAAACGCATCCTTTTCTACGAAAAAAATCAGAACGATCGTATGCGTCAAACCTTAGTTGCTCCGCAATATCCTGTTGAAAAATCTGTGGGAAGAATTTGACATTTTAAGGTTGCTTTTCAACGCGCACAGTCAAAACCACCGGCTGAGCCGGTGGCTTGAGTAAGCCCTAGAAGGGCATAATACTAGCAAAGCCCCTGCAAGGGGCCACGAGCAAGCATCTTTCATCTGCATTACTTGCCCTACTGCTCTAACGAGCAGTATCATAAAGTGCATCTTCTAAGATGACAATTTCTTTGTCATCTCGCTTCGCTCGAATCTTATAGCTAAAGCATTTTCTTCTCCACCAGCAGAGCTGGTGGTTGTCGCTCGCTCAAGCTACCCAAAACAAAGCGATGCCCCTTGTCAGTAACAAAGGGCATCGTTGATTATAGTTTTTTAGAACAGCTGTATGGTTACTTCACTCTTCAAGCCTTGTGGCTCGGTGGGCATATACTGCCCCAGAAAATCATTCATCCGGCGGCCAAGGGTGGTGTTCACCTCGATTTCCAACAAATTCTCCGGTGTGCAGGGAACCGGAGATTGCATAGCGGTAAGGAGGGCAGATCCGTACACCGCAGTCCGTCCCGTTCACTCGGACGATTGCACCTTCCTGTGCCGTCAGGGCCAGCACGGCGGGCCGTGCGGCCTGTGCTTCGTTCAGCGTAAAGCGGAATGCATACCGTGCCCGGCCTGCAAACGCGATGCAGCCCGGCAGACGGTGCAGAGAGAGCAGTTTTTCCAGCGGGAGCGGGGCACCATATTCGGCGCAGCCAGTGTCGGCATCGGCCAGCGAAACAGTGCATGCTGTCAAATGAATGCAGTCCGCCGGAACACCGGCAGGCAGAGCCGCCACCGCCTGCACCTGCAATGCAGTCGGGTCATCCGGCACCAGAATGCAGCGGGATTCATAAGGAGCCAGTGTCAGAGCAAAGGCATCCGGTGCTGCCGTCACAACGTTGGCAAAGGCATCGTATACAAAGGCTGCACCGGGCTTTGCACCAGTCACAGTGGTGCAAAGCGGCTGCGTGCCCTCATTCGTGAAGAAGTAGACATCACCGTCTGCCTGCCGAGCGTGGTAGTATCGCAGATATGGTGCCGCTGCGCTCAGATGCAGCGCAGGGATACTGTCTGCCGTAAGCGTCTCCACCAGCGCATCCAGCGTGGTGACGACCGCATGTTCCAGTACCGGTGCCGGACCGCCTTCACAGCAGCGAATGGGCAGACGCCCACAAAATAAACTTTGACCCCAGCATCCAGATAGCGCTGTACATTCTCCAGCAGTGCAACAGGCAGCGCCTCGGCGTACGGGATGACCAGCGCGCGGAACTGCATGCCGTTCAGGTGCAGCGCACCATCCTTCGCGGTGTCCGCTTTCAACACCTCACAGGGCACCAGCTCATAGTCGATACCATTGCGGGCCAGCCGGGCCGCTGGTTTCTGGGTGAGCATAAACTCGCCGCTCCATTCGGCTTCGGCCTGATACAGCAGCGCCACCGGAGCCACATGGGTGCCAGACAGCACTGCGGACATCCGGTTGAGGTAGTTGGCTACCTGCCGGAATTCCGGATATTGCGGATTATGGCCGTGGGCATAGAAATGCGGCGGGCAGTCCGGGTCCGGGAAGGGTGCCGCGTTGAAGGCGTGCGGCACAAACTGATTGATGCCGCGCACCAGCATATAGTCCGACAGCCACTTGCACAGGCGGTTGCCTTCGCCCCAGCCATAGGCACCGAACAGCTCACACATGGCACGGCCTTTCTTGGCAGGGTCCAAGTGGGCCAGACTTGCCCCCAGCTTGCCCAACATATAGGTAAAAAACTCGCCGTCCCAGCCGGGGCTGTGCATGCCCTTGAACATTCCCTCATCCATACCGGGCAGCAGTTGCTGGATGACCACATCGATACCGGACATATCCTGATGCGCCATGGCGCGGTAGAAGTGCCCTGCACCATAGCCCAGACGAGCCGTGGCATTGTTGTCCTCGATGGTATGGCCGATGTGCTCGCAGTGGTGGGCATGGCACCAGCCGCCAGAACACCATCAAAGTTGTCGCTGTACAGCTGGCTGACCAGATCCATATAGGTATACTGTGCCACATGAGCGCTCTCATCGCTGCTGTGCAGGAACAACAGCGGCAGCAACGCACGGATGTTCCCGGCAGCACGGTCTGGTCAGAGGCCGTTCCCGGGCCAGCTTTTCCCGGGCCCAGCGTAGGCATTCTCCCATGCCCACTCCGCAGCAGGTTCATGGCGCTGTTGTGGCCGATGGCGGCATCCTCCGCCCCGTGGATGTTGCCAAGCCGCGGCTCATCCGAGAAGAACCCGCACAGCGTTTTGCCAAACTCCTCCCCGAAGTGGGCATAGATCGGCTCATAGACGGTATCCAGCAGTACCTTGGTCGCCGCCGAATCCAGCGGGTTCAGATAGCCTTCCGTCTGTTTCTCGCCGCCCTTGTAGCTGACAGTGATGACGTTCAGAGTCCACTGTCCATCCGGCAGGTCAAAATCCACGGCCACGCAGGGACCTTCCTTGGGGTTGCCGGGCAGCGGCTGGCCCATGGAGGAAAGCATGATCTCCCCCGTACGGGCATCTTCAAAAGTATAAACTTTGTCCGTCAAGTCGATGGTTGTGGTCGGGTCAATGGTTTCAAACGCGGTTTTGCGGCTCAGGGTCACAGCCAGGATTTTGTCACGCGGGTCGCGGAGGGCATACTTGAGAACAGCGGTCATGTTCTCCATCGGGCCGGCATAATCCAGCGTTTTGCAGCAGAGAAACTTTTTGCACAGCTCCGGGTGCTCCCGCTTGACCGCACCATCCGCAAAACCGGTGGGAAAGTGGCTGTCATCCAGGATCCACATCTCCATACCCGTGCGCTTTGCTTCGTCCAGCAGCAGGGCCAGATCCCGGAACCAGCCCGGACCGTTGAAATCCTTGTGCGGACGGGCTTCCACACAGAAGCCGCCGATGCCGCTTTCGCGGATCTTCTGCACCTCGCGGCGCAGTTCTTCTTCACTCTCTACGCCATGCACCCACAAAAAGGGATACAGGGCATTGGGGGTCTGTCCATGCAGGACATCACAAACGCTTTTCATGCTCGGGTCCTTTCCTTCCGTTTCACTCACTCTGAACATAGCACAGCACCCGTCCCTTTTGCAAGAGGCAGGTGCCATGCGGGAAATATTTACGCTTTTTCGTCCGCGCTGGTCACAGCATAACTGCCGATTGCAGAAACCACAAACGCAATGGCTGCGCAGATCAGGAAGCCCCAGAAGCTGATATCCAGACCTGCGGGTTGATCATGGACGGGATACGAAGATGCCGTCACCGCCCCAAGTGTAGAACTTGATGCCCAGGATACCACCGATGACACCGGCAACGCCGCCACCCACGAAGGCGCAGATAAACCGCTTGAAGTTGGTCAGGGCCACGGTATAGATGACCGGCTCGGTGATGCCGCACAGCGCAGAAGCCATGCTGCCGAATGCCGTTGCGCGGGTCTCACCATCCTTCACCTTGAGTGCGTAGCCCAGAGCCACACCAGCCAGTGCCCAGACGGTCAGGCCCAAGATGGCGTTGACCGGGCAGTAACCCAGGGTGGTAAGGTTGTTGAGGATGATGGGGAGCATGGCTGAATGGACACCCATCATGACGAACAGCTGCCAGAACGCGCCCAGAACACCGCCGCAGACCACAGGCACCGCATTGTACAGCGCGTTGACACCGGTAGCCAGAGCATTGGAAACGCCTGCCATGACCGGGCCGACCACCAGCAGGGTGAGCGGCAGCGTGATGACCAGCACCACAGTCGGCACGAACATCAATTGCAGCATCTGCGGGATGATCTTTTTCGCAGCCTTTTCGATCCAGCTTGCCACAAAGACGGCCAGCAGGATGGGCAGCATGGTCTGGGAGTAATCCAGCATCGTGACCTTGAGGCCGAAGAAGGTAAGCGTTTCCTCCGCGCCCACGAAAGCAGCCAGCTTCGGGTACAGCATCGCTGCGCCGATGACAGCAGCGGTATAAGGATTCATGCCAAAGACCTTGCCGGCCGAGAAACCGACGATGGTGGGCATAAAGTACATCAGCGCATCGGCCGCTGCATACAGGATCAGGTAAATGCCGTTGTCACTGGTGAGCACACCGAAGGTGGTCAGGATGGTCAGAACGCCCTTGATGATACCACCGGCGGCCATGGGTGCGATCATGGGCAGGATGCAGCCGGAAATGGCCTTGAAGAACTTGTTGAAGAAGCTGTCCTTCTTGACCACACGCATGCTTTCGGCCTTGGCCTTGCCGGCAGCCATGGCATCCTCCGTCAGGCCCAGCTTTGCCTTGACGACGGGGCACAGGTCAGAGACATAAGTACCGATGGGGATCTGGTACTGTCCTGCACCGTGCACAACGCTCATCACGCCTTTGATTTTTTTGACCTCGTCATCCTTGACGATGCTCTCTCTGCCAGCACAAAGCGCAGACGGGTCATGCAGTTCGTCACACTGACAATGTTCTCTTTGCCGCCGACTGCCGCGATCAGCTCATCGGCAAATTGATCGTAGTCTTTTCTTGCCATGATCTTGTTCTCCTTCTCTTTGACATCTTCCAAAATACGCACAAAAACTTGACACAGCTGGCATTTCATTGTATGCTTGTGTCCAAATCGTACCTGTATTGTACCGTATCCGGCACGGTGTCACAATCTCAAAAGCAAACTCCGGTGCTGACAAAATCAAACTTTTCGTCGAACGATACTGGCAAAGTTTAAGACACTCACTGACAAAATCAAACCTTTTGGGAGGTATCTGCCATGCTGGCGCGTGAGGCATTCCGGGAAATGCTCTTTCCCCTCAGTGAAAAAGAACTGCACTACCGGGAGCACCCGGAGGATTCTCTGATCTATTTCAAAAATTTCCGGTATGAGGGCGAAGCGACTGTTGTGACGGGTGCGGACAACAGCGATGAGATCCTGTTTTTTCCGTCCCCTAAAAAACAGGCGGCCTCCAATCTGCATGGTGTGATCTCCCCAAAAATTGCGCCCCGCGTGCTGGAGGGAGGCAATCTGGCCTTTAACAAGCAGACCCGTTTTGGCATGGTGCCGCTGCACCGCCACAACTACATTGAAATGAACTATGTGTACTCCGGCACCTGCGTGCAAGAGATCAACGGCCAGACGGTTGAGATGTACACCGGCGATGTGACCATTCTGGACCGGGATGTGGTGCACCGGGTGTTGCCCACCGGCGAAAACGACATCCTGCTCAACTGCCTGATGGGGCAGAATTATTTCAAGGCAAGCTTCATCGAGCGGCTTGCCGCCAGTGGAGCGGTGCCGCGGTTTCTTTCCAATGCGCTGAACGAGCGCAACGATCACGACCATTATCTGCTGTTTCATACGGAGCGGTCGTATATTTTCCGGGATCTGTTTGAGTGTGTGTTCTGCGAATATCTGGACCCTACCACCTGCACGGCGGGTGCGGTGGAGAATTATATGAGCCTGATCTTCATCGAGCTGGCACGCTGCTATCAGGCAATCAGGAACACGAATACCACAAATCCAACAAGAACTATCTCACCGAAGTGCTGCAATACATGGATGACCACTGCATCGACTGCACACTGGAAAGCACCGCAGCGCATTTTGGCTTCCACCCCAATTACCTTTCTCGCATGGTCAAGGAGGGCACCGGCAGTGCCTTCAAGGATCTGGTATCGGATGGGCGGCTGTCCCGCGCCGCCTTCCTGCTGTTGACCACCGAAGCACCTATTAGTCAGATCGCCAACCAGTGTGGCTATTCCAACCAGAACTTCTTTTATAAAAAGTTTCAGGTGCGCTACGGCTGTACGCCAGCTGTATATCGTGCCACTGGCGGTGCCCTGGCAGAAGATATACGTTGAAAAGCAGAACAGTTTTTTATCCGAAACATAGACTTGAAATTTCAGTATGAATGGGTAAAAACTTATGGAAGTGTCCGCTATGCTGAAAGCTTCCAATTTTTTTATAAGTCCTACTATTATTGCTTTACCACAATAAAATACTCAAAACCATCTTGACGCACCTTGCAAACCATGATACCCTTTGTCACAAATCACATTATCGCAAGATAAGAAATTGGCTCAACCGAAACTTCATATTTGCGATATGCAAGCCAACGATGTTGCCGATGCATTGAAAAGTTGGCTTGCTATGAAAAGTGGTGGTTCTCACCGTGATAACCACCACTTTCAGTGAGTGATTGCCCCCAAAAGAACGTACCGCCCCACAACACACCCGATCGTTTTGCCGCCGTTTCACCCGACAAAATCCTTCGCCTGTACTGCGTGGGCGGTATTTTTCTTTTCCGGGAAGCTGTACCTTGAAATTTCATGAGCCGTCCGAATGTGATACCGGCTTTCCGGCCACGCCGCTGCAAAACAGGGGCAGGAACTTCGTTCGGGTCAAACGGCGATCAACATACACGAGCAGCGGAACTCTCTACTTATTTTTGTGTCTTAACAATTCGGAAACAATTTTCGGAAATACGTTTTGAGCGCAGCGGTGGAGGGCAAGAACCGTCCCGTGGCCACAAATTCAATTCTTGAAAATGTTGTGCTCCATCGGGACTTCACTTCTTCAATGCATCTGCATTTCCGAAGTGATCTTGTTGGGGCGTGCCTGCCCCAAACCCTGCTCATATTCGCACCTTGCGGTGCGAAAGAACGGCGTGTCGTGCTTACATAGCTTCACCGAGGAGCTAG
>ENA-OQMZ01000979-OQMZ01000979.1-human-gut-metagenome-genome-assembly--contig:-NODE-979-length-11141-cov-4.828037_pt1 | contig 11141 bp, 13 predicted proteins | sample MGYA00242621_ERZ504862 | MGnify/ENA primary metagenome ERZ504862 (study PRJEB26092, sample SAMD00036393) | human gut metagenome | host: Homo sapiens | study: EMG produced TPA metagenomics assembly of... | reverse complement strand
CGAGTACAAGAACTGGCGGACGGCTATGCCGGCCTGTGGTAGGAAATCCTTCGGCGAAGTTCCGTTTGAGCCGGTAAATAAAAACAGGCACTGCACTTAAATGAGCGCCAGCAAAAGCTCCGTGTCGGTTCCAGAACGAGGCGGGCCAGATTGTAAACCGCTATATCAAGGATGACGAGTACGGCTACACGATCATCGCCTACCCGATGCCGGAGATCGATCCGCGCTACGAAAAAATTTTTTGTGAGATCGTAAAGATCAACACGCTCGATTACGAAAAATACCAGCGCATCCAGCAGTACCTGATCGATGCGCTCGACGAGGGTGTTTCCGTGCATGTGCTTGGAAAAGGAGAGAACAGAACGGATCTGCGCGTGATGCTGCATCATCTGAACGATCCTGCGAAAGAGACGAATTTCGAGAACTGTGTTGCCGACTGCAATATTCCGGTCGGAGAGGTCTTTACTTCCCCGAGCCTTACCGGCACGACAGGCGTGCTCCATGTGACGGGAGTCTACCTGAACGAGCTGTATTACCGCGATCTCTGCCTGACGCTGACCGACGGCATGATCACCGCGTATGACTGCGCAAACTTCGAAAAAGAAGAGGACAATCGTACTTATATAGAAGAAAACCTGCTGTATCACCACAGGACGCTGCCGATCGGTGAGTTTGCCATCGGAACGAACACGATGGCGTACGTGATGGCAGAGCAGTACGGCATCGCCGGAAAACTGCCGATCCTGATCGCAGAGAAGATGGGCCCGCATTTTGCGATGGGCGACACCTGCTACGCCTGGGCGGAGGACAGCCCGATGTACAACCCGGACGGAAAAGAAGTAATCGCGCGCGAGAACGAGGTTTCGGCAAAACGGAAAGAAGATCCGTCGAAAGCATACTTCGGATGCCACACGGACATCACGATTCCGTACCGCGAACTGCAGTCGGTTGCGGTCGAAAAAGCAGACGGAACGACGATCCCTCTCATTGAGGACGGACGCTTCGTCCTGCCGGGAACGGAAGAATTAAATGAACCTTTTGGCTGATTATGGGTTGACATTTCTGCGCCTGCTTAGTATATTATAAGCAGAACTGAATGATTAAAACATAAATATAAGCATAACTAATGAATAACGCTTAGAACAGTTAATCAGAAAAGGAGAACAACATGGCTAAAGTAGGAATTGTGATGGGCAGCGACTCTGATATGCCGGTAATGAGCAAAGCAGCCGACATGCTGGAAAAATTTGGAATTGAGTACGAGATGAAAATCATCTCCGCACACCGCGAGCCGGATGTGTTTTTCGAATATGCAAAAACCGCAGAGGAGAAAGGCTTCAAGGTTATCATTGCAGGCGCAGGTATGGCAGCTCATCTGCCGGGTATGTGCGCAGCTATTTTCCCAATGCCGGTCATCGGAATTCCGATGCATACCACATCGCTTGGAGGTCGTGATTCCCTGTACTCCATCGTACAGATGCCGAGCGGCATTCCGGTAGCAACCGTTGCTATCAATGGCGGTGCCAATGCCGGAATCCTGGCAGCAAAGATTCTTGCAACTTCCGATCCGGAACTGCTTGCAAAACTGAAAGCATATACACAGGAAATGAAAGAGCAGGTTGAGGCAAAAGACGCAAAACTGCAGGAAACAGGATACCGTAACTACAGTAAATAAAAACAAAGGACAAGGGAGGTTCACCATGGATTACAAGAACGCAGGAGTAGATATTGAAGCTGGATACAAATCAGTAGAATTAATGAAAGAGCATGTAAAGAAAACCATGCGCCCGGAGGTATTAGGCGCTTGGCGGTTTTCCGGCGCTTTTTTCCCTGGCAAAAATCAAAGAAATGGAAGAGCCGGTGCTGCTTTCCGGTACAGACGGATGCGGAACCAAGGTGAAGCTCGCCATGATTCTTGATAAACACGACACCATCGGCATTGATGCCGTTGCCATGTGTGTGAACGATATCGCATGTGCCGGCGGAGAACCGCTGTTCTTCCTCGACTACATCGCATGCGGAAAGAACTATCCGGAGAAGATCGCTTCGATCGTAAAAGGCGTTGCAGAAGGCTGTCTGCAGTCCGATGCGGCACTGATCGGCGGTGAGACCGCAGAGCATCCGGGCCTGATGCCGGAGGATGAGTACGATCTGGCAGGTTTTGCTGTCGGCGTATGTGACAAGAAAGACATGATTACCGGTGAAAATCTGGCAGCCGGAGACGTACTGATCGGCATGGCTTCCACCGGCGTTCACAGCAACGGATTTTCTCTTGTCCGCAAAGTTTTCGATATGACAAAAGATTCTTTAAATACATACTATGATGAGCTTGGCGCAACCCTCGGCGAGACCCTGCTTGCACCGACCCGTATCTACGTAAAAGCACTCCGCGCCATCAAAGATGCCGGTGTAACCGTAAAAGCATGCAGCCACATCACCGGAGGCGGCTTCTACGAGAACATTCCGCGTATGCTCAAAGACAACACCGTAGCCGTTGTACAGAAAGACAGCTACACCGTACCGCCGATCTTTGATCTGATGGCAAAGAAAGGCAATATCGACGAGCAGATGATGTACAACACCTTCAACATGGGTATCGGTATGGTACTGGCTGTTGATCCGGAAGATGTAGACGCAGCGATGAAAGCCATCCGTTCCACAGGAGATACGCCATATGTGATCGGCCACATTGAAAACGGAGAAAAAGGAGTACAGTTATGCTAAGATTAGCAGTTCTCGTCTCCGGCGGCGGCACGAACCTGCAGGCGATTCTGGATGCGATTGACGAGAAAACCATCACAAACGCGGAGGTTTCTGTTGTCATCAGCAACAATGCAGGAGCGTATGCGCTGGAGCGTGCGAAAAAGAAGGAGATTGATGCGGTATGCCTTTCCCCGAAGACCTTTGCATCGAGAGAAGCATTCAACGAGGCACTGCTGGCGAAACTGCAGTCGTACAACGTCGATCTCGTTGTGCTCGCAGGATGCCTGGTTGTGATCCCGCAGAGCATTGTGGATGCTTATCCGAATAAGATCATCAACATTCATCCGTCCCTCATTCCGTCGTTCTGCGGAACGGGCTATTACGGACTGAAAGTGCACGAGGGCGTATTATCCCGCGGCGTCAAAGTGACGGGAGCGACGGTTCATTTTGTGGACGGCGGAACAGACACCGGCCCGATTATTCTGCAGAAGGCAGTCGAAGTGCACGAGGGCGATACACCGAAGGCACTGCAGCAGCGCGTCATGGAAGAGGCCGAGTGGGTCATCATGCCGCGTGCGATTGATCTGATTGCAAACGGAAAAGTAACGGTAGAAGACGGACACGTAAAGATAAAGGAGTAAGAGCGATGAAAGTACTGATTGTAGGAAGCGGCGGAAGAGAGCATGCGATTGCCTGGAAGGTGGCGCAGAGCCCGAAGGTAGACAAGATTTACTGCGCTCCTGGAAACGCAGGAATTGCGGAGTACGCAGAGTGTGTCGATATTGCAGCGATGGAGTTTGACAAGCTCGTTGCTTTTGCGAAAGAAAAAGAGATTGACCTGACCGTCATCGGCATGGATGATCCGCTGGTCGGCGGTGTTGTCGATGCGTTTGAGGCAGAGGGGCTGCGTGTATTCGGACCAAGAAAGAATGCGGCAATCCTGGAAGGATCGAAAGCGTTCTCCAAAGACCTGATGAAAAAATACCATATCCCGACGGCGGCATACGAGACATTCTCCGATCCGGAAGCGGCAGAGAAATATCTCGAGACTGCAAAATTCCCGATCGTGCTGAAAGCCGACGGTCTGGCTCTTGGAAAAGGCGTTCTGATCTGCAATACCTTAGAGGAAGCAAAAGAGGGCGTCAAGACGATCATGCTCGACAAGAAATTCGGCAGTGCCGGAAACGAGATGGTCATCGAGGAGTTTATGACGGGGCGTGAGGTTTCCGTTCTCTCCTTTGTGGATGGAAAGACGATCAAGACGATGAGTTCCGCACAGGATCACAAGAGAGCAGGAGACGGCGACACCGGCTGAACACCGGCGGTATGGGCAACTTCTCCCCGAGTCCGTTTTATACCGAAGAAGTGGATAAGTTCTGTAAGAAATATATCTATCAGCCGACCGTAGATGCGATGGCAGCCGAGGGAAGACCGTTTAAGGGAGTTATCTTCTTCGGACTGATGCTGACACCGGACGGACCGAAGGTGCTCGAGTACAATGCCCGCTTCGGCGATCCGGAGGCACAGGTTGTGCTTCCTCGTATGAAGACAGACATCATTGATGTATTTGAAGCCTGCATCGACGGAACTCTCGACCAGATCGACCTGCAGTTTGCAGATAATGCGTGTGTCTGCATCGTACTGGCTTCGAACGGTTATCCGGTTTCCTACGAAAAAGGATTCCCGATCCGCGGACTCGAGACGTTCAAAGAGCATGAGGCTATTACTGCTTCCATGCAGGAACGAAGTTCAAAGACGGCGAGATCGTGACAAACGGAGGCCGTGTCCTCGGCGTGACAGCACTTGGCGATACCCTGAAAGAGGCACGTGCGAATGCATATAAGGCTGTTGACTGGGTTGACTTTGACAATAAATATTACCGCCATGATATTGGAAAAGCGATTGACGAAGCGTAACGTGAATGTGAATTTTAATTTTGAGTAAAATGGAGCCGCCAGAATCCCGGTGAAAGGGAAATCTGGCGGCTTTGTCTTTTTATTCAGAAAAGGGAATAAAGCGCCGCCGTTCCGGATACAATAGTAAGGAGATCCTTTGCTTTTTAGCAGAATCAGAACAGGAAAGGCGGTCGGAAAAGATGGGAATCGTTTGTCTGGCGGGGATTTTTGCCGTATTTCTTCTGCTTGCATGGACGCTCTGCCGGGCGGCAGGATGGGAGAAAGAACGGGAAGATCTGGAACAGGAGCAGTACCTGAAAGAGTGGCGGGAGAAAAAGTTGAAAAAATCGAAAAAATTTGAAAATTAGTGTTGACATTTGGCGGGTGGAATGCTATACTAACAAAGTCGGTTGGTGATACAGATAAAAAGCCAACAGACAAAACACTGATGTGGGGTCTTAGCTCAGCTGGGAGAGCATCTGCCTTACAAGCAGAGGGTCATAGGTTCGAGCCCTATAGGCCCCATATTTTATGAAAAACGGTGTTGAAAATGAATATGGCGAGATAGCTCAGTTGGCTAGAGCACGCGGTTCATACCCGCGGTGTCGAGGGTTCGAATCCCCCTCTCGCTACTTGTGGAACCCTTGAGAAATCAAGGGTTCTTTTAGCATTATGGACAGTATGATGATATGGCTGTCATGTCAAAATCGTGTCTTGAAATTCACAGGGATTTGTGAGAAAATGAGACTACCTAAGAGCTTGTTTTGGCTCTGAAAGTAAATAAAACAGTAATGGATAGAAGAAAGATAAGGAAAAAACAATGATAGAGTTTAATAAACCACCTTTTATTGGAACAGAACTGGAATACATCCGCCAGGCGGCAGAGGAAAACAACAAGCTGTGCGGCGACGGTCCTTTTACGAAGAAATGTTCTGCCTGGATGCAGGACAATTTCAACGTAAAACATGCGATGCTTACGACATCCTGCACCCATGCACTGGAAATGGCAGCTTACCTGTCTGAGATTCGGCCGGGCGACGAAGTGATCATGCCGTCCTACACGTTTGTTTCCACTGCAGATGCCTTTGTTCTGCGCGGAGCAAAAATCGTCTACGTGGATATCCGTCCGGATACGATGAACATCGACGAGACCAAGATTGAGGATGCCATCACCGAAAAAACAAAAGCGATTGTTCCGGTTCACTATGCGGGCGTTGCCTGTGAAATGGATACCATCATGGATATTGCAAAACGCCATAACCTGAAGGTTGTAGAGGATGCGGCACAGGGTGTGAGCGCGTACTACAAGGGAAAGGCCCTTGGAACGATCGGCGATTTTGGCTGCTACAGCTTCCATGAGACGAAAAACTATACGATGGGAGAGGGCGGCGCGCTGCTGTTCCAGGATGAGAATTATCTGGAAAAAGCAGAGATCCTTCGTGAAAAGGGAACGAACCGCAGCAAGTTTTTCCGCGGACAGATCGACAAATATACCTGGATCGACTACGGTTCCTCCTATCTGCCGAGCGATATGAATGCTGCTTACCTGCTTGCAGAACTCGAGGAACATGAGAAAATTGACAGAAAGCGGATGGCCATCTACAACTATTACCATGAGCAGCTCCGTCCGCTGGCTGAGGTTGGAAAGATCGAGCAGCCGGTTGTGCCGGAAGGCTGTGTACATAATGCACATATGTACTTCATCAAGGCAAGAAATCTGGAAGTGCGTACAAAACTGATCAAGTATATGAAAGAGCGCGGTGTGATGTGTGTCTTCCATTACGTTCCGCTCCATACCTCCCCGGCCGGACAGAAGTTCGGTGTTTTCCACGGAGAGGACAAATACACAACAAAAGAGAGCGAGCGCCTGATGCGTCTGCCAATGTTCTACAGCCTGTCTGAACAGGATATGGCATATGTCGTAGAGTGCCTCATGGACTTTAAAGAGTGGTAACATTTCATGTATGAGAAGTTTTTAAACTACTTTACGGACTATATTTTCGTGAAGGATGAGCCGCAGAAAGCCGATGTGATTTTTGTGCCGGGAAACGGATATCCGCAGATGGCGGCGCACGCGGCAGAACTCTGGAAAGAAGGATTTGCGCCGTATGTGCTTCCGTCGGGAAGATACAGTACTGTGCTCGGGCATTTCGCCGGTGTACAGGATCTTGCGGAGCAGTACGGCGGGAACTATGAAACCGAGTGGGAGTTTCTGCGGACGGTACTGCAGAAAAACGGCGTGCCGGAGAAAGCGATTCTGCGCGAAGACCAGGCGACGTATACGTATGAAAATGCACTGCGGTCACGGGAAGTGACAGATGCGGCGGGCATCGAGGTAAAAAAAGCGATCCTCTGCTGCCGGAATCTCCATGCGAGACGGTGTATTCTGTATTACCAGCTTGTCTACCCGGAGACAGAGTTTTTTGTCTGTCCTTCGGATATTGAGTTCACCAGAGAAAACTGGCATACAAAGGGTGAATGGATCGACCAGGTGTTAGGAGAAATGGAGCGCTGCGGCGGTCAGTTCCACAAGATTCTGCGGGAACTGCCGGCGGATTCTGAATTTTAACACCAGTAGACAAGAAGTCCCCCGCTTTTAAAGCGGTGAGATGAATTGTTAAAAGAAACATAACGGCAGTGGTAGGCGGAGAGAAATCGGTATCCTCCACTGACATGAGGAAAGTCACAGTCGAACTATTCTCGACATGTCAGACTCCGTGAAAATACCGACTGTAAGTTGAAACGAAAAGATTTATAAAAAAGAGCGGAAATTGTGGTAAAATTGCGGCTCGTATGGTATACTATCGTTAAGTTAAGTTTCTAATCTAAAGCAAAGGTTGGTGGACAGTATGAATAAGATTGATGAAGTATTAGAGCTTTTAAAACAGAGAGAACGTGAGAGCGAAAAACCGAAAAACGTGATTTTATGGGTCCTTGCCATTGTCGGAGCGGTAGCGGCAGTTGCAGGAATCGCATACGCAGTATACCGGTTTGTAACTCCGGATTATCTGGAAGACTTCGAAGATGATTTCGATGACGATTTCGACGATTACTTCGAGGATGAAGACGAAGATAAGTAGGATGGAAAAAAGAAACTCCGGTGCCGGAACGTGGTACCGGAGTTTTTCTGTCCGGAAATCAGTTTGACATAGAAGGAGAAGAGAATGAAAAAAGGAGAAATTTACGAGGGAGTCGTGGAAAGAATCGATTTCCCGAATAAAGGACGTGTACATGTGGAGGGCGAGACGGTTACCGTGAAAAATGCAATTCCGGGACAGAAGATCCGCTTTCAGATCAACAAAAAAAGAAAGAACCGCATGGAGGGCCGCCTGCTCGAAGTAACAGAAAAATCCCCGATGGAAAAGCGCGATCCGGTCTGCAGTATTTTCCCGTCCTGCGGCGGATGCATGTACCAGACGATGAGTTATGAGGATCAGCTTGCAATGAAGGCCGGTCAGGTGAAAAAACTGCTCGACGATGCCTCGTGGAGGCCGGCCAGGTCAATGAGGCGGGGGAGGCCGATTATCCGTTCCTTGGAATCAAGGGAAGTCCGAAGGAGTTTGCATACCGGAATAAAATGGAGTTTTCTTTCGGCGATGAATACAAGGACGGCCCGTTGTCTCTCGGACTTCATAAAAAGGGAAGCACCTACGATGTCCTGACCGCGTGCGACTGCAAAATCGTGCATGAGGATTTCACAAAGATTCTGACCTGCGTGCTGGCGTACTTTAAAGAGCGGAACGCAAGTTACTACCACAAGATAAGCCACGAGGGTTACCTGCGCCACCTGCTGGTGCGAAGAGCCGAGAATACCGGAGAAATCCTGGTAAATCTCGTCACCACAAGCCAGGAAGAATGGGATCTGATGCCGCTTGTGCAGGAAGTGCTTGGTCTGCCGCTGGAAGGAAAGGTTGTCGGATTCCTCCATATCATAAATGATTCCCTGGCAGATATTGTAAAGAGCGATGAGACAAAAGTGCTCTACGGACAGGACTACTTCTATGAAGAACTCCTCGGACTGAAATTCAAGATCACCCGTTCTCCTTCTTCCAGACCAATTCCCTTGGCGCGGAAGTTCTCTACAGCACCGCCCGCGAGTCGTCGGCGAGACGAAAGACCGCACGATCTTCGACCTCTACAGCGGAACCGGAACCATCGCCCAGATCCTTGCACCGGTCGCAAAAGAAGTGATCGGCGTGGAAATCGTGGAAGAAGCTGTTACAGCTGCAAAAGAGAACGCAGAGGCAAACGGCCTTACCAACTGCAGTTTCCTCGCCGGAGACGTGCTGAAGGTGATCGATGAAATCGAAGAAAAACCGGACTTCATCGTTCTTGATCCACCGCGCGAAGGAATCCATCCGAAGGCTCTGCCGAAGATAGTTGATTTATATAGGTGTGAAAAAATGCTTTACATCTCCTGCAAGCCGACTTCTCTTGCGCGGGATCTGGTAGAGTTTGCAAAATATGGATACCGTGTAGAAAAGGTCTGCTGTGTTGATATGTTTCCGGGAACGGTGCATGTCGAGACGGTAGTTCTTTTGTCCCACAAAAAAGCCGACAGTTATATCCACATTGATGTGGAGTTTGGAGAGGGCGAGGGCAAGATTCCGGTAGATAGTATTGCTAAAAGAGCCGAAGCGTACAAGCCCAAAGAAAAAGTGACCTACAAAATGATTAAGGAGTACATAGAAGCGAAATACGGCTTCAAGGTACATACCGCATATATCGCAGAGGTAAAGCGAAATTTGGGATTGCCGATGTATGATGCTCCTAATGCGGTAGAAGAATTGAAACAGCCGAGGAAACATCCGACACCAGAAAAGGTAGAAGCAATCAAAGATGCACTTCGTTATTTTGCAGTGATATAAAACTTTACTTACAATCGAATATTTCTTACATAGCCGTTTATTCATTTATTTGAGTAAGCGGCTTTTTTCATCCCTATTTTCGGAATAGGGATATTTTTTGTAGAAGGAGGAGGTTTATTTGAACACGCAAATCATCGCCATCGCCAACCAGAAAGGCGGCGTTGGCAAAACAACAACCTGTGCGAACTTGGGAATAGGTCTGGCACAGGCCGGAAAGAAAGTGCTTCTGATCGACGGGGACCCACAAGGAAGTCTGACAATCAGCTTGGGAAATCCGCAACCGGACAAGCTGCCATTTACACTGTCGGATGCAATGGGCAAAATTCTGATGGATCAGCCTATACGCCCCGGAGAAGGTATTCTGCATCATGCAGAAGGCGTTGACCTGATGCCTGCGGATATTCAGCTTTCCGGTATGGAGGTTTCTCTGGTAAACGCCATGAGCCGTGAAACGGTTTTACGGCAATATCTGGACACACTGAAGGGACAATATTCCCATATCCTGATTGACTGTCAGCTCGTTGGGGATGCTTACGGTCAATGCGCTGGCGGCCGCGAACAGGATCATAATTCCCGTTCAGGCAGAGTATCTGCCCGCCAAAGGACTGGAACAGCTTTTATCTACGGTCAGCAAGGTAAAACGGCAGATCAATCCAAAGCTCCAGATTGACGGTATACTGCTGACGATGGTGGATAACCGCACCAACTTGCCAAAGAGATTGCTGCTTTGCTGCGGGACACCTATGGAAGTAAAATCAAAGTCTTTGGAACGGAGATTCCACACTCTGTCCGTGCAAAGGAAATTAGCGCAGAGGGAAAAAGCATTTTCGTCCATGACCCTGGCGGTAAGGTGGCAGAGGGGTATCGAAATCTGACGAAGGAGGTGTTGAAACTTGAAAAGCAGCGCGAAAAAAGTAGAACTGGCATCGGTAGATGATCTGTTTTCTACGGAGGAGAGCCGTGCCGATGCTCAGAGAGAAAAAGTAGTAGAAATCCCGCTGTCGGAACTGCACCCGTTCAAAGGGCATCCATTCAAAGTCAAGGATGACGAAGCCATGATGGAGACCGCAGACAGTATCAAGCAGTATGGCGTTCTGGTTCCGGCGATTGCTCGACCGGACCCGGAGGGCGGTTATGAGCTGGTAGCCGGACACAGGCGGCACAGAGCCAGTGAGCTGGCAGAAAAGGAGACCATGCCGGTCATTGTTCGGGATTTGGATGATGATGCCGCCACGATCATTATGGTTGACAGCAACCTGCAACGAGAAAGTCTGCTCCCCAGTGAAAGAGCATTTGCCTACAAGATGAAGCTGGATGCCATGAAACATCAGGGAGAGCGAGTTGATTTAACTTCGTCCCAAGTTGGGACGAAGTTGAGAGCCGATGAAATATTGGCTCAGCAGGCTGGTTCAAGCAGAAATCAAGTTCAGCGCTATATCCGTCTGACAGAGCTGATTCCTGAATTGATGGATATGGTGGATGAAAAGAAGATTGCCCTGAACCCTGCCTATGAGCTGTCCTTTCTTCAAAAAGGAGGAAACGAGGATAGACCTGTTTGACGCGATGGACAGCGAACAGGCTACCCCTTCTCTTTCTCAAGCTCAGCGGCTCAAAAAATACAGTCAGGAGGGGCATCTGACCCTCGATATGATGCGTGTCATCGATGTGAGGAAAG
>ENA-OQMZ01000978-OQMZ01000978.1-human-gut-metagenome-genome-assembly--contig:-NODE-978-length-11143-cov-1.428105_pt1 | contig 11143 bp, 13 predicted proteins | sample MGYA00242621_ERZ504862 | MGnify/ENA primary metagenome ERZ504862 (study PRJEB26092, sample SAMD00036393) | human gut metagenome | host: Homo sapiens | study: EMG produced TPA metagenomics assembly of... | reverse complement strand
ATTTGGGCAGTTATTGCTATTATGTTGGTGGCGTGTACATGCCTTTTTATAGCGCATGGAAGATATGCATCTTTGCTGGTCTTGACTCCTCTCTGTTGATAACGGGGGTAAGGTTATTGTCTGTTTATACTATTACTCCTGATTCTTTTACCTTAGCTATAAGAGGGATGAAGCCTCGGCATGTTTTTCCTTTGCAAAACATCACAGAGATAGAAAAGGAGTACACAAAGTCTGGTAAACTCAAGTCGATTGTGATCCGTTACCGGAAAGAAGGAATGTACCACAATTTTTTAGTTATCAAGAAAGATGATGTAAATATTGAAGGTATTCTGAACGCTATTTTGCACTATCGTCCTTCCGTGTCTGTTCGTTAAAGATGATCATTAAGGAAAAATAAGGAAATACTCTTCTTTTCAGTTCCGCCTGATGGGAAGAATGATATTCTTCGGCTGTCGATATATTTCAAAATAATGATAACTGTATTGGGGGTGGGACTCCATGTAATCCTGTACTATGTCTGCACATTGAGATAATTTCATGATAACCGGCACATGATGATGGCTTAGATACATGTCCAGTTCGTCCGAAGTAATATTGCCCGGAATAATGACCAGTCTTTCTTTTTGGCTGATGAGATGTAGTTTTGCGGCCGCTTCCGCAGCGATGAATGAAGGAATACCGGGAAGTTGCTCTACGGGGATCCATTTTCTTCGAGGAGATCCAGTACATAGTGAACGGAGGCGTAAATTCCCGCATCGCCTTCTACTGCTACCGCCAACCGTTTTCCTGCTTTTTGTTCCAGCCTCATTTCTTCGAAAAGTTGCCGATAGACTTTGATTGCTTTTGTTCTGTCTTTGCTCATCGGGAGCGAGAATAGGTGTATATCTCCTTTGATGCCTAGTTTATGTAACAGGGTGGCGGCACGTGACAAGATTTTGTCTGGTTCCCGAACCGTTGATGGACAATATATTATGTCTGCTTGCTGTAAAGCATGCAATGATTTCAATGTAATCAGTTCGGTATCACCGGGTCCTAAAGAAACAAAATAGATCGGACGACTCATCTTTTGTAGGTATTTACAGTTTTTAAGCACGCAAAAGTGCTGAAAAATTCCGTATAAAGCAAGAGAATTGATTACCTTTGTTGGCTGAAAAACAGAAAAGAACATGAAAAAACTAATATGGGCTTCGGGCCTTTTGTTATTATTGACTGTTACAGCCTGCCAAAATAAGCACAAACAGGCTCCGGGAATCTGGAACATAAGACATTGACAGATTCTTCTATTGTGAAGATTATTCCGGAATATGCCCAAGGGTTTAAAATAACCTATACGGATCAGGCTTGTCTGCTTGACATTCAGGACCCTCAGAATAAAGAAAGTCAGTCTTTTCATTATGCTTTGGTGCCAAGAGGTGTGGAAGCGGAAACATACCTGCGATTATACGGTTATTGAAACTCCCATACGAAGCGTTATCTGCATGACTTCCCTGCAACTTTCCAATTTTATCAAGTTGGAAGAGCTGGATGCGGTGGTGGGTATCACCAGTACACGCCATTTGTTTAACAAGAAAATAAATGATCGTTTGAAAGATGGAAGCATTCATAAGATAGGTATTGAAGGGAATTTCGATAATGAGGTGATTATGAGTGTAAACCCGGATTTGATTTTGATCTCTCCTTTTAAACGAGGGGGGTACGATGCTTTGAAAGAGGTAGGCATTCCTTTGATGCCGCATTTGGGATATAAGGAAATGACTCCTTTGGGACAGGCTGAATGGATAAAGTTTGTGGGCTTGTTATTGGGAAAAGAAGAAAAAGCTAATGAGCAGTTTGCCGCTATTAAGAAAAGATATAACGAGCTGAAGGAACTGACCGGTCGGGTGACAAAACGCCCGGTGGTATTCAGTGGAGAATTGCGGGGCGGCAATTGGTATGCTGTAGGAGGGAGGAGTTTTCTCGCACAATTGTTTAAAGATGCCGGTGCCGATTATTTTTTGAAAGACGATGAACAGTCTGGAGGAGTCACCCTCGATTTTGAAACAGTTTACAGCCAAGCGGCAGGTGCCGATTATTGGCGTATTGTGAATAGCTATCAAGGAGAATTTTCTTATAACACGTTGAAAGAGGAAGATGCCCGTTATGTTGATTTTAAAGCATACAAAGAGAAAGGGTGATTTATTGTAACATGCGTGAAAAACCTTTTTATGAGAGTATGCCTACAGAACCGGAAGTTGTTCTGGCAGATTTGATTCAAATCTTTCATCCGCAGCTTTTGTCCGGTCACCAACCGGGATATTATGAATTGCTTAAATAGGAAAATAGTATATGAAACGACCTGTTGCATTTTATATGCTGTTAATTATGGCTTCTATTTTTCTGTTTTTCTTCCTGAATCTGGTATTAGGTTCTGTTTCCATACCGCTTCGTGCTGTGTGGAATATCCTTTGGGGAACAGGGAATGAGTCTGTTATATGGCAAAATATTATTTGGAAATCACGGGTACCACAGGCGCTTACCGCATTGGTGGCGGGGGCGGGGCTCTCTGTCAGCGGTTTACAGATGCAGACTGTTTTCCGCAATCCTTTGGCCGGTCCGTCGGTACTGGGCATCAGTTCGGGAGCCAGTATGGGAGTTGCTTTTGTGGTGCTTCTTTCGGGCAGTTTGGGTGGTGTTGCTTTGAGCAAGCTAGGCTTTATGGGGGAAATAGCCCTTACCATAGCAGCTATTGCAGGTTCACTTTCCATTATGGCACTTATTGTCTTCGTTTCCCAAAAAGTAAGGGGCAATGTTACTTTGCTGATTATCGGTGTGATGATTGGTTACATAGCCAATGCGGTGATAGGTGTGCTGAAATTTTTCAGTGTGGAGGAGGATATTCGTGCATATGTCATTTGGGGGTTGGGAAGTTTTGCCCGTGTATCGGGAAATCAGATGACTTTATTTATATGTATCATGGTGGTATTGTTGCCACTTTCCTTCTTGCTTGTCAAAACAATTGAATCTTTTGCTGCTGGGAGATGCATACGCACGGAATCTCGGATTGAATATAAAACGTGCCCGTCTGCTTGTCATTACTTGTTCGGGAGTATTGGTAGCTATTGTTACCGCATATTGCGGTCCGATTATTTTTCTGGGGCTGGCCGTTCCGCATCTTTGCAGGGGAATGTTCCGCACATCCGATCATCGTATTCTGATGCCTGCTTCTTTACTGGCAGGTGCGTCATTGGCATTGGTATGTAATCTGATTGCCCGTATGCCCGGTTTCGAAGGTGCATTGCCGGTAAATTCGGTGACGGCTTTGGTAGGTGCTCCGGTAGTGATGTCGGTTTTATTCAATAAACGTCGCAATGAAATGAATGAGTAATGATGAATCAAGAAACTATACATATTCGGAAACTGGACTACCGGTTATCCCGGTAAGGGGGGGACCAAGATTGTAGCGAAGGACATTGATGCTACTATCCGCAGTGGGGAACTGACTTGTCTTTTGGGGGCGAATGGAGTAGGGAAATCTACTTTATTGCGTACTTTGTCTGCCTTTCAGCCGCCTGTAGGAGGAGAGATAGAAATAATGGGAAAGAAACTGACGGATTACACCGATAAACAGTTGGCGACAGTTATCGGAGTGGTATTGACCGAAAAATGCAGTCTGCGGAACATGACCGTGGAAGAACTGGTGGGTATGGGGCGTAGTCCTTATACCGGTTTCTGGGGAAATTTAAGCAAGGAGGACAAGAATACAGTAAACGATGCCATTGCGCTGGTAAGGATTGAGGATTTGAAATACCGGATGGTACATACTTTGAGTGACGGTGAGCGTCAGAAAGTAATGATAGCAAAGGCGTTGGCACAGGAACCCGGTGATTTTTCTGGATGACGCCGACTGCTTTTCTTGATTTCCCCAGTAAAGTGGAGATTATGCAACTGCTTCATCATTTGTCACGTTCTACCAACAAGACGATTTTTCTTTCTACCCATGATTTAGAGTTAGCTTTGCAGATTGCTGATAAGATTTGGCTGATGGATAAAGCCAATGGAGTGACTATAGGAACTCCTGAAGATCTTTCCATAGGAGACTGCTGAAGTTTATTTTCCTCCGTAAGTATTGTTTTTGATATGGAAACCGGACTGTTCCGCATTGACAATGAGTTTGAAAAAGAAGTCCGTCTGGTGGGACATGGAAATAAGTATGCGATGGTACGGAAAGCCTTGCAGCGGAATGGTATTCTGGCAAGCCGGCGTGTTGAGTCCGATTTTTATATTGAAACGGGAGATATGACTACCAGTGGATATATTATCCACCGGTAGCCGGGAGGACGATAAAGGTAGATACCATAGAGGAATTGTTAGAACAGGTCACTGCTATATTGGCTTCCGTTTAGCAGCAGCGTCTAAATAATCAGTTATTGTATCCTGAAAGGAATATTCCCTTCTTCATCAATCAAGAGGATTGTTAATTTTCCTTCGGGCAACAAGGGGACGCAATGTGCAAAACAATGTTCCAACAAACACGGAAAGAACTTTCCGCTGTCTTCTTCAGACAGCAAGGTCCATAATTCACGGGCTAATGTCAACCTTTCTATCATGCTTTCAACATCCGGAGAGCATCCGGCTTCCATTGCCACCTGTCTTAGGAATTCTTTATTCATCACCACTTTCTTACTGTGTGTGTCCAGATTTCCTTCGGCCAGTTTCACCGCCTTGCCTATCATAATGCCTAAAGTAACCAATGGAACCTTAAGCTTGGCAGCTATCTTGAGTGTCTCCCCTATAAAATTTCCATAATGTACAAAAGCCTGAGCAGGTAATCCCGGATACTCCTTCTTCACAAAACGTTCGCTTTTTGCTCCCGAATTAATGATGAGTCTGGATGAGCCCACAGCCACACAAACCTCCACTTCCCTGCGGATAGCCTCGACAAAAGCTTCTGAAGAAAAAGGACGGACTATGCCCGAAGTTCCAATGATGGAAATGCCGTCCACAATTCCTAGTTTAGGATTGAAAGTACGTTGTGCCAACTCTTTTCCTCCGGGAACGGAAATGGTAACATCCAGCCCTTTGTCATAAAGCGCCGATAATTCTTTCATTATCATTTGCCGGGGGATGCGATTGATGGCGGGTTCCCCGATTTCCAATCCCAGCCCCGGAAGGGTGACTCGTCCCACTCCTTCACCTTGCAGGAAACGGATGTCCGGGTGATTGCTAAAACTTACCGTTACCACAATGGATGCGCCGTGAGTGACATCCGGATCATCTCCCGCATCTTTAACAACGGTGCAGGTGGCACTGTTCTTTTCTATTTCTGTATGGGCTACCGGTAAGGTCATTTCCTCGTCATCGGGAAGGCGGAAGGATATCATTTTCTGTTCTTCCCCTAAAATCAGAGCCGTCAATGCTGCTTTTGCAGCTGCAGTAGCGCAGGCCCCTGTGGTGTAGCCGCTTCTCAACGGGTAAAAAGCAGGGATGTTCTTTTCTATCTGTTTTCTCAATCCATATTCACCGGTAACGATCATGAAATGCCTGGGAAGGGGAGGGCGTTTTATGGCAAAGACCGGGATTTTTGCAGCCTGTGCCGCTTTCACTTTCTCCGAAAATCCTCCGGATTCTCCGCTTTCCTTGGTCAGAATGGCCTGTGGATGTAGTGTTTCTAATAAAAGAGCTTCGGATTCTCCGGCATGATAGAATACCAGATTTCCTTTCGGAAAGCCTTGTTCTTGGGCTAATGTGATGGAAGTTTCCCGTTCCAGTACGCGGAACCAACAGGTATGTTTCTCCCAATAAGGCGTAACTTCCCATGGTCTGTACTCCGGTCAGTGCCAGCAAATGATCGGTTCCTGCTTTCTCTAACCGGTAAATGGCATCTGTATAGTCTTCACACCAGATGATGTTTTCGGTGCGTGGAGGATACTTCCTTTCAAAACGTATGACAGGAAGATGTAGCGTCCGGCTTGTTTCATCCACAGTCCGGTGGAGTTGGGAGGCAAACGGGTGGGCAGCATCCACCAACAAACGGATGTTGTTTTGGCGGCAGAAACTTTCCATTTTCTCCGTGTCCATTCCTCCGGTGATACGGATGCCGTGCTTGCATTGTATCTCCTGCCATTCTCCTTTGGTAGAGTAGAAGTAGGGCTTTCCGGCTTCATCGGCAACTTTCACGGCGGTGCGTCCTTCGGTGGTTCCTCCTAAAATCAGTATCATAGGCTGGATGTGAATGATTCTTTTTTTACTTTCTGAACAAGTGTTTGAACTCGTGCGCATAGAGTCGGGACAGGCCTTTCCGGTTGTCTATCGCTTCGCCTACTACCAATAAGGTAGTCAGCGTCAGGTTATTGTCACGTACTATCTTAGCCAAATCCTTCAACTCTCCGCGATAAATCTTTTCTTCTTTCCAAGTCAGCTTATAACAGGCGGCAACCGGAGTTTCGGGAGGGTATGCCTGCATCAGCTCTTCCTGTACCTGTTCCACAATGCCCGCACTTAAATAAATACACATTGTACTTTGCGATTGCGCCAATTTATGTAATTGTTCTTTTTCGGGCATCGGAGTACGGCCTTCCCCACGGGTGAGGATTATGCTTTGTACTTTTTCGGGGATGGTGAACTGTGACCTCAATGCTGCCGCAGCCGCCTGGAATGAGGAGATCCCCGGAGTGATATGATAACTCATCTTGTAGCGGTCGAAGAAAGCCATTTGTTCCTGGATGGCTCCATAAATGCAAGGGTCTCCCGTGTGCAAGCGTACAATAAACAATCCTTTATCATAAAACTCTTTCATCAAGGCGAACTGTTCCTCCAAATCCATACCGGCGGAACTGCGTACGGTCGCTCCTTCTTTAGCATAAAAGGTCAGTTCGCGGGGAACAAGACTTCCGGCATACAGAACAAGATCCGCTTCTCCAACATTCGTTTTCCGCGTACCGAAATCAGTTCGGGATCACCGGGACCTGCACCCACTATCTCTATATGTCCGCCACGTATGGCTGTCGCACTGACGGCTATGGCAAAAGTGAAGTGGTTTCCTTCTGTCAGCATGCCCTTTTGCTTTTCCAATACAAGTGTTCCTTCACCGCTGCTTTTCAAGGCTGTGCTTTCGGCCACTCCATAGACGCCTGTCACTTCGAATGCCTTTTCAGACGGATGGGGAACTGTGATATCTTTCAGTTCTTCCGCAGGATAAATATGGGTTTCCGTATCGGCCATCGCCGGTGGAGGATTCCAGCAGAGGCTCATCTTTTTTCAGTTCGATGGTATTGAGGGAGGCGAGAGAGAACGGACACAAACCATGTCTGTGCATCACGGCTTCTATGTATTCCGCAATGCCCGAAGGATCGCATTGTTTCCGGCAACCTATTCCCAAGTGGAGGACGGCGGGATGGAAACAGAGCATGGGAATCTCCGCACTATATATATAAGGTGTAACAGCAATAATCAACTTGAATTCCGATTGGGGCATGTCTTCGAAATGATAGAACACTTTTACGTGTGCGGGAAGCGTGCGTTCCAGATACTCCGTACCTTTATCCTTTATATCGAGCAGCAGCGCCGTTGGTTCCCGGTTGACAAAAAGTGTGACCAGTCTGTTCATTTCTGCATGAGGAACAGTTATTTTCCAGCCATATTTTCCAGCCAGCGTGTCCAGCGCCCATAACCCGGCATTGTCACTTTGGGTGGTAATCACAGCTTCTCCTCCTGTAATGGCGGCAATATGGCGGGTCAGTTCATTGGCTCCCCCCACATGCCCGGAAAGTACTGAAATGACAAAGCGCCCCGTACTGTCCACACAGACCACTGCCGGATCTTTATATTTGTTTTTTATGCATCCTGCAATGCTGCGTACACAGATTCCCATGGCACCGATAAAGATGATGCTGTCGAAGTCATTGAAATGCTCCTCTATGAACCGATGGCAGGATGTGATGGAAATACAGCCTTCGCATTCGTTTTTGGTATAAATAAGGGTATCCGGCAACTCTCTTTGTAGTGTTTTTGCCAACGGCAGGCTGGCTTCTGATATCAGTATGATTGCTTTCATTTGTTATCTGTTTTAAATCATTTATTCCGCTCTCATTATCTCTATCGGATTAAAGGCATCCACAGCAATACGGGTACACTGTGTTACCTTCTTGTTGATTTGCGTTATACCTTTTGTGAACAGGGCCTTGCTCTCTTCCGAAACCGAATTGAATACAATGACTCCGTCAGGCAACAGCACTTCTTTGATTTTTTGTAGAATCTCTATCATTTTTCCTCCATGACCACCTATAAATACGGCATCGGGGGCGGGAAGCCCGCCGAGTTCCGTTTCCAGAAAATCACCCATGACGGTTGTAATGCCGGGCGTGCCGAATTTACGACTGTTGCGTGCCATTAACTCTTTACCTTCCGGACGCTGTTCGAATGCTGTCACTTTCAGTTCCGGAAATTGGAGCTTGGCTTCTATGGAAACAGAGCCGGTGCAGAAACCGATGTCCCAGAATGATTTCTTTTCCCTTAATGTCAGCATACTGAGAGTAAGCAAGCGGACAGGCATTTTGGTAATCATTCTGTTGCGTCCGTTCAACAGATGAAACTCACTTTCGGGAATTCCGAACGGACGGGGATGCACCTTGTTTCTTTGCAGTATCAGGCAATTGGGAAAGCGGAAAGCAGATTGGGAGCTTCCTCTAAAGAGAATGTACGTACAGATTCTTCCTCGCCATTGCCTAATGCTTCCCCCACGGTCATGCGGTAGTTGTCATATCCATACTCCAGCATCCGGGCGGCAATGGTGGCAGGTGTCTTTTCCCGGTCGGGTCAAACACGCCTCATCAGTTTATTCTCCTCTGATTAAAGTCAGAGTCGAATGCATCCCAAGGACGTCCGGTCAGCGACAAGGTCTGCATCTCCTGATAGGGGAGCAATATACGGTGTGCCAGCATTTGCAGCGAGTTGAAGGTGGGGAATAAGATAATCTTTGCCGACGGGAGTTTTCTCATGACGGTATTGGCGAAGCCGAAAAACAACGGGTCGCCCGAAGCGAAAACGATTATTTCGGGATGTTCCTCGTAACGGGAGAATACCGCATCCAGCGGGACGGTGATGTCTATCCATACGGCATCTTCCGGCAAATAAGCGTGTACCAGTTCGTGATGACGTTTTCCTCCCGAGAAGACTTTCCCTTGAGAAACCAAGTTCCGGATTTCAGGAGAAAGAAATTGATTCCGGTTATCGCTTATACCTATTATATAGAATGTTTGCATGGACTTATACATCTCTTCCCGGTTTCAGTTGTTCCGCATCATCAAAAGTAAGGATGGCATTTACCAGAGTCGCTGCCAGATTGCTTCCCCCTTTGCGTCCTTCTACTATCAGTTTGGGGATGTGGCTGAAAGGTTTCACCATGTGTTTGCTTTCGCAAACGTGCACAAAGCCCACCGGAGCAGCGATGATGCCGCATGGATGCGCTTTTTCTTTCCGTATCAGGTCACACAGTTCCATCAATGCTGTAGGGGCATTACCGAATACATATAAAGCTTCCGGATGTTCCTCTGCTGCCATACGTATACCGGCCTGTGTACGGGTGATTCCTTTTTCTTTTGCCAATGCTGCCGCGCGTTCGTCACCCAGATAGCATTTCACCCCGATGCCCATCCGTTCCAAAGCACCTTACGGATGCCCGCGGCAGCCATCGTCACATCCGTAATAATTGTACGTACTTTTCCTTCATTCAATATTTTATACAGACATTCTACGGCAAGAGGATCTATATGCAATATGTTTTCCATCTCGAAATCGGCTGTGGTATGGATGGCATGCAGTAATGCCCATTTGTGATCCGAAGGAATATTTTTATTTTTCAATTCTTTCTCAATAGTACGGAAACTGTTTATCATAATCTCCTGACCGATTCCTGTCGCATCGGTAGTCTTTTCCCGGTAATAACCACGTGGAGTGATTAATTTCCCTTCCCGATAATAAGATTGGGAGTTGCCAATCAATACCACTGTAAACATATCCACCTGTTCGGGATCGAACTCTTGCAAAGTGGTGATTGTCACGGTTTCTTCCTTACGTCCGGCCTGACGCACAAAGCCTACCGGGGTTTCGGGGTCACGCTCTTTCAGAAAAATTTCTTTTAATCTGTAGAGTTGCCAATACCGCCCTTCGCTTTTGGGATTATAGATCGCCGTTACAAAATCTGCCGTTGCGGCTGCATGGATGCGTTTTTCAATCCGGTCCCATGGTGTCATGAGGTCGGAGAGGGAAATCACACAGAAATCGTGACCGATGGGGGCTCCCAACAGGGAAGCCGCTTTCTGAAAAGCACTGATACCCGGCAATACTTCTATTTCCACCCGGCTGCCACGCTCGCGTTTCATTTCGTAAACCAGCGGAGCCATGCCATAAATTCCGGCATCTCCCGAGCTGATAACGCATACAGTCTTTCCCTGTTCCGCCAGCTCGAAAGCCTGTTCGGCACGTGCTTTTTCACGTTTCATTCCGGTGTCTATACATTCGGTGCCCGGTTCCAGATAGGGTTCGATAAACTGGAAATAGTATTTATAGCCGATTACTACATCGCTGTTCTTGACTGCTTGTATTACAGCGGGGGTTATATCTTCGGGTGAGCCGGGACCAATGCCGGCTACGATTAATTGGGCCTTTTTCATTTTTTATTATATAATTATTCCTTTCCGGAATCTGATTTAAAAGTTTCCTTCAGTGCTTTCAGCCAATATAATCCTCTGAATGACAATGCGCTGTCCTGACAGTAGTTCCTTCATCTTGCTTTCAGGCTTTTACATAGACGGACTGAAAGTGGTGGCTGGCATGAGGAGCCAAACTTAACCGTACAAAGTTACTTATTTGAGCGGGAGAAACAAGTCTTTTCTTTCTATAAATTATGGAAATCTTTTTTTTTATCAGGCTTAACAATGAATAAGGCATCATTCAGAATGTGCCGTAGTCGGGAAGTCGGCAAAGCAGAGGATATTGCCGGTGAGAATTAAAAAGGAACTAAGAATTATAGAGATTTGCTGATAGATAAGTTTGAAGAAAAATGTTGGCGGAATCATTGGGGGGCACTATGGGGATGGTTAAGCCTTTTTATTCCTGCACTTAACCCTTTTTAAACGGATGATTTCTATCTCCATAGCCTTTGGAG
>ENA-OQMZ01000977-OQMZ01000977.1-human-gut-metagenome-genome-assembly--contig:-NODE-977-length-11147-cov-2.400998_pt1 | contig 11147 bp, 16 predicted proteins | sample MGYA00242621_ERZ504862 | MGnify/ENA primary metagenome ERZ504862 (study PRJEB26092, sample SAMD00036393) | human gut metagenome | host: Homo sapiens | study: EMG produced TPA metagenomics assembly of... | reverse complement strand
AAAAAGATGGTGCGACCAGATCGGAAAGATCCCTGCGGGCGCAATGGTTACGGTTGCGGCAAATGCGGCACCGGAAGGAATGGTCTTTGCGCAGTGGAACATCAGTGATCCGGCACTGATGGGGGACCCTGATGTAGCACACACCAGCCAGACCATGACCTTTCCCATGCCGACGGCAGATGTGACCGTAGAGGCAATGTACGAAAGCGCGGAAAATGCCAGAGAAACCGAACTGCTGGGCAGTGCCGCAATGATCGGCGCAGTGGGAATTTCGGCTGTTGTACTGGCCTATCAGGCGCATCAGCTCGGAACAGAACTCTATCTGAAATATCTGCTGCCCAGTGGGGCGGCAATTCCCCAAAACAGGATCCAGCTGGCGGAACTGCTCTGGAGGAATGCAGGAGAGCCTGTACCGGATGTAAATGCAATGTATGAGGACATCGGCCTGAATGAGAAAGCGGCACAGCAGGCCGCACAGTGGGCCTTGGAAAACAAGTTGATGGAGCTGCCTGATGCAGAGCACACAGGGCAGTTCAAGCCGGATGAGCGAATCTCCTATGGGGAAGCCATTCACGCATGGAAAAAAGCACAGCAGCTGAAAACGGCAGAATAAAATAGCACAAAGCGGAATCGTTCCATCAGGCAAGGATGGAACGATTCCGCTTTTTCTTTCTATTACCCCGGCAGGAACAGCAGCGTGCCCCGGGCCGCCAGTACGGGCTGGAACAGGCAGCCCGCCAGCCCGGCGGTGAGCGCCACGACGAGAAACAGCAGTGCCAGGACCAGAACAAGCCGGGCCAGCCCGAAGCGGTGGTGCCCGGCGGGGACTTTTTTGCGCTGCATGGTCAAACCTCCCTTTGTATCAGAGCTCTGCGCCATCCTATGCCGGGCTGTGCCGATTGTGTGCGGGCGCAAAATGTGGTACACTGTTACCGACAAATCACGGAGGAACTGTTATGCTGACCATTACACTGCTGGGCACGGCGGCCACATGCCCCTGCCGGACCGTGCCCTGACCGCCGCGCTGGCCGAATGCGGGGGCCATGCCCTGCTGTTTGACTGCGGCGAGGGCACGCAGGCGGCGGCCCGCCGCGCCGGGGTCAACCTGATGAAGCTGGATGCCATCTGCCTGACCCACTATCACGCGACCATATCTTCGGCCTGCCGGGCCTGCTGCAGACACTGGGCTGTCAGGGCCGGGAGCGCCCGCTGACCCTTTACGGCCCCGAGGGACTGGGGGAGGTCCTGGCCCGCCCTGCGCACCCTGGCCGGGCCGCTGCCGTATCCGGTCAGGGCTGTGCAGCTGGACACAGACCCCATCGACCTGACCACCCTCTCCTCCGGCTGCCTGCGGGGCGCAGCTTACGCCCTTCCGCACCCGGCACCGGGTGCCCAGCCGGGGCTACCGGCTCGACCTGCCCCGGGCGGGCCGCTTTGACCCTGCAAAGGCCCGGGCACTGAACGTTCCGGTGCCTGCATGGAAACTGCTCCAGCGGGGCCAGAGCATCCCGCTGGAAAACGGGGCGGTGGTCGCCCCTGCGGATGTGCTGGGCCCGGCACGCCGGGGTCTGCGGTTCGTGTTCTCGGGTGATACCGCTCCCTGCCCGGCACTGGAACAGGCCGCGCAGAACGCCGACCTTTTCCTCTGCGATGCCACCTACCCCGACAACGAGCAGGAGGCGCAGGCAAAGCAGTGGGGGCACAGCACTTTTGCGCAGGGTGCGGCCATTGCAAAAAAGGCTGACGTGCGCCGGTTCTGGCTGATGCATTATTCGCCCATGATCCTTGAACCGGAAGCCGCCCTGCCCAATGCGCAGGCGGTATTCCCGGCGGCGGAGTGCGGCTTTGACGGCAAACAGATCATCCTGCAATATGACGAGGAAGCAACATGACAACGATCAAACTTGACCCGGGTGCAGCCCTGCTGCTGGATGCGCTCCATGGGGCGGGCCATGCGGCCTACGCTGTGGGCGGCTGTGTCCGGGACAGCCTGCTGGGGCTGGACCCCCACGATTGGGACCTCTGCACCAGCGCCCGCCCGGAGCAGGTGATGGCGCTGTTCGGGGCGGAAAAGTGCATCCCCACCGGCCTGCAGCACGGCACCGTGACGGTGAAGCAGGGCGGCAGGCTCTATGAGACAACGACCTTCCGCACCGAGGGGGCCTATTCCGATGGCCGCCACCCGGATGCCGTCTGCTTTGTGCCGGATGTGCGGGAGGATCTTGCCCGGCGGGATTTCACCATCAACGCTATGGCATACAGCGCCGAGGAAGGGCTCATCGACCCTTTGGCGGGCGGGACGACCTTGCCGCCCATCTCGTGCGGGCGGTGGGGGAGCCGGAACGCCGCTTTGAGGAGGACGCGCTGCGCATCCTGCGGCTCTACCGGTTCGCGGCCCGGTTCGGTTTTGCCATCGACCAGCACCGGTGCTGCTGCCCGGGCGCTGGGGCCGCATCTGGACTGCGTTTCGGCGGAGCGCATCCATGAGGAACTGCTCAAGCTGCTGGCGGCACCCCGGCCCGGAAGCTATCTGGAACCCGCCGTTCTGGCCGTTGTCCTGCCGGAGCTGGAACCGGAAAAACAGCCGGAACGGTTTGCAGAACTCTGCCGTACCATCGACCGGATCGAACCAACAGCGGAGAATGTGCCCGCCCGGCTGGCGGCCCTTCTCTGCCCGCTGGGTGAAGCCGGTGCCCGCAAGGCACTGCGCAAACTGAAATGCTCCAACGCGCTGACGGATGAGGTGACAGCGTTGGAAAGGGAAGCTGGAGGGGGTGCCGGGAGCTTTCTCCTCGGACACGAATCGGGCCATTCCATCGCCCGCCCTATTGCCTGCGGCAACAGGTCCCACCCCAGCGGACGGTCCTTGGAGAACTCCCGCACCCCCAACACCACGCTGACCGTACAGGCCAAACGTCTTTTGGGCCGCTATGAGCTGCCGACGATCCAGCGCCTGACCGCCCTTTGCAGTGCCCGGCATCCGGAACAGACCGGGGCCTTTGCTGCCCTGCGGGCCGAGGCGGAGCGGCTGACAGCAGAAAATGCCTGCTGCCGGGTGAGCCAGCTGGCTGTGAATGGCCGTGACCTGATGGCGGCGGGGGTCAGACCCGGCCCCGGTCTGCGACAGGTGCTGAACGCCCTGCTGGAGGCTGTCATCACCGGGCAGACACCCAATGAAAAAGACGCGCTGCTGGCAGCGGCGGCCCAATTTTCTGCGTCTTGACAAGAGAAAGAAGCTGCGGTAGTATTATACTACTGTTTTAGTGTGTTATTGAATGAGGAACGATATGACAGAAGCACAGAACACGAAGCGCCCCGGGGCACTCATCGCCATGAGCGGCGGTGTGGACAGCTCGGTGGCGGCATGGCTGATGCAGCAGGCAGGGTACGACTGCACCGGCATCACCATGCGGCTCACCCGCAACGAGACGCTGGGGCAGTCCGGTTTCCACACCTGCTGCTCCGAAAAGGATATCGAGGATGCCGCCGAGGTGGCCTTTGCGATGGATATCCCCTATGAGGTGCTGGATTTCACCGCCGACTTCCGGGAGAAGATCATCGAAAAATTCATCCGGGTATATGAGATGGGCGGCACGCCCAACCCCTGTATCGACTGCAACCGGTATATGAAGTTCGACCACCTGCTCCGCTGGGCTGAGAGCCATGGCATGGAGTATGTGGTCACGGGCCATTACGCCCGGGTGGAGCAGGACGAGGCCACCGGCCGCTGGCTGCTGAAAAAGGGGCTGGACGAGGGCAAGGATCAGAGCTATGTGCTCTATAACCTGACCCAGGAGCAGCTGGCTCATGTGCGCCTGCCGCTGGGGGGGCTGCACAAGGCCGAAGTGCGTGAGATCGCGGAAAAGCAGCATTTCATCAACGCCCGCAAGCACGACAGCCAGGATATCTGCTTTGTGCCGGACGGCGACTACGCCCGCTTCATGGAGAACTTCACCGGCAAGCACTACCCGGCAGGTGATTTTCTGGACGAGAACGGCAAAAAGGTGGGCACCCACAACGGCGCGGTGCGGTATACCATCGGCCAGCGCAAGGGCCTGGGCCTTGCCATGGGTGCGCCGGTGTATGTCTGCGCCAAGGATATGCAGGCCAACACCGTCACGGTGGGCCCGGAGGAGAACCTGTTTGACCGCATCGTCTATGCCGACGAGGTGAACTGGATCGCCATCCCGGAGCTGACCGCGCCCTTGCGGGTCACAGCCCGCACCCGCTACCACCAGACCGAGCAGGCGGCCACGGTCTACCCGGCGGGAGAGGGGCAGTTCCGGCTGGAATTTGACCAGCCCCAGCGTGCCCCCACACTAGGTCAGGCCGTGGTGCTGTATCAGGGGGATGTTGTGCTGGGGGGCGGCACCATCGTTGCGGTGGAATAAACCACTCAGGCGTTTCGCAGGAAAGTGATAAAGCAAAACGAAAGCAGCTGTGCCGAACCGGTAAAATGAACGGCACAGTGTAAGATGGAGGAGCAAGTATCTATGCAGGATCAATATTCCCGCACCCAGCTGCTGCTGGGCAAGGAAGCAATAGAAAAGCTGCACAATTCCCGTGTGGCAGTGTTTGGCATTGGCGGCGTGGGCGGCTACACGGTGGAAGCGCTGGCACGCAGCGGTGTGGGCGCGCTGGACCTCATTGATGATGACAAGGTCTGCCTGACCAACCTGAACCGCCAGATCGTGGCCACCCGCAAGACCGTGGGCCAGTACAAGGTGGATGTGGCCGAACAGCGTATCCACGAGATCGACCCCAACATCAAGGTCACCACCTACAAGATCTTCTTCACCCCGGAAACGCAGGATCAGTTCGATTTCACCCAGTACGACTATGTGGTGGATGCCATCGACACCGTCACCGGCAAGATCGCGCTGGTGGTCAAGGCCAAGGAGGCCGGTACCCCCATCATCTGTGCCATGGGCGCAGGCAACAAGATGGACCCCACCCGCTTTGAGGTAACGGATATCTACAAGACCTCCGTCTGCCCGCTGGCCAAGGTGATGCGCACCGAGTGCCGCAAGCGGCGGATCAAGCACCTGAAGGTCGTCTACTCCAAGGAGCCTGCCATGACCCCCATCGAGGATGATTCCATCAGCTGCAAGGACCACTGCATCTGCCCCCGGGCACCAGCGCAAGTGCACCATCCGGCGTTCGGTCCCCGGTTCCAACGCCTTTGTGCCCTCGGTGGCCGGGCTCATCATCGGCGGCGAGGTCGTGAAGGATCTGGTCGGATTTGTGCCAATGAAAGGTTAAAAACGAGAACGCCCCTCTCCGGTCTCACAGATGCCGGAGAGGGGCGTTTTTGGCCAGGGGAAACCGCTCCCACGGCATGGGAACAGGTGGAGCGTGCAGCGGGCCGCAGGGCCGCCTGCCGGGCGTAGCCATTGGCGGTCACCCCAGCAAACACAATGTTGAAATACGTTCATTTGACAAAATACTTTTGCTAATTTATACTGGAATGCATATTCACATGCAAAAATCAAGGATAGAAGATAGGAAGTATCGTCATGCTGACTCTGGATAAGATCTACCACGCCGCCTTTGTGCTCAAGGACGTTGCCCGCAGAACCGACCTGATCGAAGCGCCCAAGCTCTCCAAGGACTGCCGCCTCTACCTCAAAACCGAGAACCTGCAGGTGACCGGAAGCTTCAAGGTGCGGGGAGCCTATTATAAGATCAGCCAGCTCTCCAGGGAGGAGAGCGAAAAGGGCGTGATCGCCTGCTCTGCCGGCAACCACGCACAGGGCGTGGCTCTGGCCGCCACCCGCCGGGGCATCAGGAGCATCGTCTGTATGCCGGACGGTGCCCCCATTATGAAGGTGGAAAACACCAAGAGCCTGGGCGCGGAGGTCTGTCTGGTGCCCGGCACCTATGATGATGCCCACGACAAGGCCGTGGAGCTGCAGGCCGAGACCGGCATGACCTTCATCCACCCCTATGATGACGAGCAGGTCATTGCAGGTCAGGGCACCATCGGTCTGGAGATCCTTGACCAGCTGCCCGATCTGGATGCCGTCATCGTGCCCGTGGGCGGCGGCGGCTGATCTCCGGCGTGGCCTTTGCATCAAGAGCCTGCGCCCCGAGGTCAAGGTCTATGGTGTGCAGGCCGAGGGTGCCCCCAGCATGTACCGCAGCCTGCATGAGCACAAGTATCAGACCCTGAAAAATGCGGCCACCTTTGCGGACGGCATTCAGGTCAAGACCCCCGGCGAGCTGACCTATCAGCTCTGCGAGGAATATGTGGACGACATCGTGACCGTCAGCGAGGACGAGACCGCCGCCGCCATCCTCTCCCTGATGGAGAACCAGAAGCTGGTGGCCGAGGGGGCCGGTGCGGTGCCTGTGGCAGCGGCACTGTTCCACAAGCTGCCCATCGAGGGCAAAAAGGTGGTCTGCCTGATCTCCGGCGGCAACATCGATGTGAACATCCTCAACCGCGTCATCACCCGTGGTCTGGTGATGAGCGGCCGCAAGGCCAACCTGACCATCGCGCTGGAGGATAAGCCCGGCCAGCTGGAGCGGGTGGCCGCCATCGTTTCCCGCTGCGGCAGCAATGTGGTCTCTGTCCTGCATGACGGCTCTGACCCCAATATGCCCATCTCCAGCTGCTTCCTCAAGCTGGTGCTGGAGACCCGCGACCATGCCCAGATCGAGCAGATCCGGCAGGAGCTCACCAAAGAGGGCTTCCAGCTGGTGGCCGAGCGCGTTTGATTTTCTGACCGCCTCATCTGCCGCCTGCGGCGGCAGTTTTCTTTCAAAACAGCAAAAAGCGCCGTGCAGTCATTTCACTGCACAGCGCTTTTTCTTATCCATAAAAACGAAAAAGCAAACATTATTTCTGCACGCCGCTCTCGCACTGTTCGATGAACTGTTTGGCCACGCGGGGGCTGCGGCCGCCGGCGCGGATGGCGAAGGCCTCGGCCTTGACCAGCAGCTCTTCCATGGGCATCTGGATGTGGTGCTGCTTTGCCAGCTCTTCCAGAATGGCGGCAAAGCGGGCTTTCTCGGGCCGCTGGAAGGTGACGGTCAGGCCGAACCGGGCGGAAAGGCTCATCAGTTCCTGCCGGGTGTCGGCTTCGTGGATGTCGTCGCCGGTGCGGTCGGTCAGGGTCTCCTTGATGAGGTGGCGGCGGTTGGAGGTGGCGTACACCGCAATGTTCCGGGCCCGGCCGCCCACGCTGCCTCGAGGATGGCTTTCAGGGCGGCAAAATTGTCGTCGTTGGAGGAGAAGCTCAGGTCATCGATGAAGAGGATGAATTGAGCGGGTTGGCCGCCAGCTGATCCATCAGGTCGGGGATCTGGTAGAGCTGGTTCTTCTTGACCTCCACCAGCCGCAGGCCGTCGGCGGCATACTCGTTGGCAATGGCCTTGACCGTGCTGGATTTGCCGGTGCCTGCATCGCCGTAGAGCAGAACGTTGTTGGCGGGGGAACCGGCCAGCAGGGCGCGGGTGTTGGCAATGACCTTTTCCCGCTCCTTCTCGTAGCCGGGCAGCTCACTGAGCTTCTGGGGGTCGGGGTACTTCACGGGCACCAGCTGGCCATTCTCCACCGTGAACACATGGTGCTTGGCAAACATGCCGTAGCCCTTCTTCCCGGCTTCCCGCATCCGCTGGTTGTAGGCGGCGGTCAGGTCGAGCTGCCTTGCCTCCCAACGGGGTAGGAACGCCAGCTCCCGGTTCTGCCGGTCGGCAGCTTCCAGCAGCGCGTCCAGCGTCAGGCCGCAGAGCTTCTGCAAAAAGTTCAGCTCACTGTTCAGGCGGCCTCCATCACAGGGGAGAGCTGGCCCGCGGCGGCCTGCCGCACACAGAAGGTCTCGGTCTCCAGCACGGCGTTGGAAAGATAATCGCCCAGATTGGTGGTGTGGGCAAACAGGGCGGCTTCAAAGGCGGCCACAGCATCGCACAGGGGGGCGATGGTATCGTCAGCCGCTTCCAGCCGGTCGGTCAGCGCCGCCAGCTTTGCCACAACGGGGTCGCCCAGCAGGGCACGGAAAACAACGAGCCCGTGGAGCCGGGCGTTCCATTCACGAAGTTGCATCATCAGACTCTCCTCTTGACAGGACCTCTCCGGCACATTTCACCTGCTTCCCCGGTCAGAGGAACCGGACAGGCTGACGGAGAGGTTTTTACCAGATTATACACGCAGAGAAGGCTGTCCGCAAGGGTGTGTTCAATTATCTTCATCTTTCGGCTGATTCACTTTACAAATCGTCGATTGACAAAGGCCCGATTTATAGTATAATTGACCCAACGTTCAAATTGGAATGCAAGATGCAAAAAGTAACGTGTCTGAGGGAAATTTTGTTGAGAGTGTAAGAGGAAAAGGAACAGGAGCAACTTACCATGCAGTTGAATGGTTCGCAAATTTTTGTTGAAGTCCTCTGCGAACAGGGCGTGGACACCATCTTCGGCTATCCCGGCGGTGCTGTGCTGAACCTGTACGACGAGCTGTATAAGAATTCTGACCGCATCCACCATGTGCTGACCGCCCACGAGCAGGGCGCTTCTCATGCGGCCGATGGCTATGCCCGCGCAACGGGCCGCACCGGCGTGGTGCTGGCCACCAGCGGCCCGGGTGCCACCAATCTGGTCACCGGCATTGCCACTGCCTACATGGACTCGGTGCCCATGGTCGCCTTTACCGGCAATGTGCCGACCCCCGGTCTGGGCAAGGACAGCTTTCAGGAGGCGTACATCGAGGGCATCACGATGCCCATCACCAAGCACAACTTCACGGTGCGCAAGGTAGAAGAGCTGGCCGACACCATGCGTGCGGCGTTCCGCATTGCGCAGAGCGGCCGCAAGGGCCCGGTGCTGGTGGATATCCCCAAGGATGTCACCGCTGCTGTCTGTGAGTTCACTCCCAAGCAGCCGGAGCAGATCCGCACCGTGACCACCTACGACGAACAGCAGGTCAAGTGGGCCGCCGATATCATCAACGCGGCCAAGCGCCCGCTGGTCTATTTTGGCGGCGGCGTGCGGAGCGCGGCTTCCTGCCAGCCCTGCGTGACCTGATCCACAAGGCGGAGATCCCCGCCACCTATACTCTGATGGCCGCAGGCGTTGTGCCCTACGGTGACCCGATGAACATCGGCATGGTCGGAATGCACGGCTGCTACACCTCCAACCGGGCGGTTGCGGACTGTGACGTGCTGATCGCACTGCACCCGCTTTTCTGACCGCGTGGCCCTGAACCCCAAGACCTTTGCCAGGAACGCCACCATCATCCAGATCGATATCGACCCCAGTGAGCTGGGCAAGAACGTGGATGTGGATCTTGCCATTGCCGGTGATGTCTGCTACGTTCTGAGCGGGATGCTCCCCCTCATTGAGGAGAAGAAGCACCCCGACTGGATGAAGATGATCCACGAGTGGCAGGCGCAGGATTACCACCCTGTGTCCGACCCCACCCGCCTCGATGCCCCATCAGGTCATCGGCGAGGTGTGCAGCCAGTGCGGCCCTGAGGCCGTGTATGTCACCGACGTGGGCCAGCACCAGATGTGGGCGGCCCAGTACATCCGCCACACCAAGAGCCGCGGCTTTATCACCAGCGGCGGCCTGGGCACCATGGGCTTTGGTTATGGCGCGGCCATCGGCGCGCAGATGGCGCTGGGCCGGGAGCAGCGGGTGGTCATGTTCACGGGCGACGGTTCCTTCCACATGAACCTCAATGAGGCCTGCACCGCTGTCAGCTATGAGCTGCCCATCATCACGGTCATCTTCAATAACTCTGTGCTGGGCATGGTGCGCCAGTGGCAGACCACTTTCTACGAAAAGCGCTACTCCCAGACCGACCCTCACCGCCGCACTGACTTTGTCAAGCTGGCCGAGGGCTTTGGCCTGAAGGGCTACCGCTGCACCAACCTCCCCGAGTTCCAGGCCGCATTTGCCGATGCCCTCAAGCAGAAGGGCCCCACCTGGATCGAGTGCATCATCGACAAGGACGAAAAGGTCCTGCCCATGATCCCTGGCGGCGGCGACATCAATGATATCATCATGGAATAAGGAGGACTGACCCATGGAATCCAAACGCAGAGTCATCAGTCTGCTGGTGGACAACCAGAGCGGTGTTCTGGCCCGGGTGTCCAACCTGTTCTGCCGCCGCGGCTTCAACATCGACAGCCTGACGGTGTCCGCCACCAACGACCCGGCGGTCAGCCGCATCACCGTGACCATCACCAGCGATGAAAAGGCGCTGAGCCAGCTCATCCTCCAGACCGAGCGGCTGGAAGTGACCCGGCAGGTGTTCGTGCTGGATCACGAGAATTCGCTGGAGCGGGAGCTGCTGCTGCTCAAGGTGGCTGCCGATGTCCACAACCGCAGTGAGCTGCGGGAGATCGCCAGCATCTACAAGGCAAAGATCATTGATTTTTCGCCCGACAGCATGGTGCTGGAGCTGACCGGCCGCCCCGAAAAGGTGGACGCGTTCCTCAAGATCCTGGCGGACTACAAGATCCTTGAGCAGTGCCGCACCGGCGTGACCGCCCTGGAGCGCGGCGGGATGCACCAGCACATGCAGAAGCCCCCGCAGGAGGTGCGGGCAGCCCAGCTGCCCCTGCCCGGGACCCATTGCCCGCAGTAAGGCATAATCTCTCAGTTTTCCATAAAAATCAAAATATAAAAATAAAACAGGAAAGAGTAAAAGGAGACTACTACCATGGCGATCAAGAAATACTACGATTCCGACTGCAACCTCGGCGTGCTGGACGGCAAGACCGTTGCTGTCATTGGCTTCGGCAGTCAGGGCCACGCCCATTCCGAGAACCTGGCCGAGAGCGGCGTGAACGTTGTTGTCGGTCTGCGCAAGGGCTCTGCCCACTGGGCAAAGGCCTCCGAGTTCGCTGCCACCCACGACAACTTCAAGGTCATGGAGGTCGAAGAGGCTGCCAAGCTGGCGATGTTGTGATGATGCTGGTGCCCGATGAGCTGTGCGCCGATATCTACAACACGCAGGTCGCACCTTACATGACCGAGGGCAAGGCTCTGCCTTTGCACACGGCTTCAACATCCACTTCAAGACCATCACCCGCGCCCAAGAACGTTGACGTGATCCATGATCGCTCCCAACGGGCCCCGGCCCACATCGCTCCGCCCGGCCCTGTACAGCCCGACGGGCGTAGGCTGCCCCTCTCTGAGT
>ENA-OQMZ01000976-OQMZ01000976.1-human-gut-metagenome-genome-assembly--contig:-NODE-976-length-11148-cov-2.034752_pt1 | contig 11148 bp, 17 predicted proteins | sample MGYA00242621_ERZ504862 | MGnify/ENA primary metagenome ERZ504862 (study PRJEB26092, sample SAMD00036393) | human gut metagenome | host: Homo sapiens | study: EMG produced TPA metagenomics assembly of... | reverse complement strand
GGTAGCAACCGACCTTCCATCCGATATGTCTTCAGCAGTTCCAACGCTCTATGACATTGTCACCCTTGTACTGGCTCAGGATGCAGTAATGCGCGGTATCGAGCCGCAGCAGACGGGCGAAATGCGGGTCGACGCCCAACCATTGCGAAGTAAGGATGCGCAGAATATGCGCATGAGCCACCAGCAGCACATCGTGGCCGACGTTCAGCAACGGCAATACTCGTTCGATGGCGTCCCGGGTACGCGCGGCGGCCTCCTCCACGTCCTCGCCCGGACCGTTATGCACCGGAACCTGCTCGCCGGACGGCAATGTCTCAATCCAATCGCCTTCAAGTCCGGGGTTCAGCGAACGCGGACCATCCCGCCATACGTCCCAGGCGAAACCGCTGGCCTCGCTGACCTGCTGGCGTGTGCGCCCCTCGGCGCGACCGTAATCCCATTCGGCGATCTCGGGCAGGATCCTGTAATCGCCGTAACCGGCGAGCGCCGCGGTCTGGCGGGCACGGCGAAGCGGACTTGCGAACATGCAGCCTGGATCGAAACCGTTCGGGAAGGCCGAACGCAAACGCTCTCCCGCGGATTCGGCCTGTAGCCGACCGGTGTCGGTCAATGGAATATCAGTGCGTCCGGTATGCTGACCGGATTCGCTCCACACCGTCTGTCCGTGGCGCAACAGCACCAAGCGTCCGGGCGCAACAACGGAAGCGTCCTTGCTTCCAACATGATTTTCAGTCATATCCCTACTCTAACCGACCCCGCCCATGAACCCCTGCACTTGCTCCCTCGTGTCTTCGGAAATCGCAACATCATTCCGCTACGCGCTTCGCCCATCCGGATTGGCAGGAAAGCACGTCGATCACGCATTACTATGGAACCATGAGTGAAACGCCAGATCTGGAATCTACAGCGGACCGTGTGGTAGCGGCCCTGCGCAACATCGACGGGAAAGTGAACGCCAAGCGCGATCAGAGACTGAACGATCCCGATTCCTTCGGTGACAAAATCTTCAAATTCGCCATGCCTACGCTAGTCGGACTGCGTTCGGCAAGGTGTTCGAGATGGCGTGGAAGCAGAGCGTTGGCCGCAAGGCGACCCTTCCCGACGGCACCACCGACGCACGCAAGGACGCCATCCTCGGCATCGCCTTCGCCGTCATTTCCGCAGCCTTGGGCGCACTGGTCTCGCAACTGTCCGACCGCGGTTCCAAGGCCATCGTCAACCATCGCCACGCCAAGCGCAGGTAGCACGATCATCACCGATCGTCCGACTTGCCCTCCAGGAAGATGATCTTGTATACGAAGAAGTAGATCACCATGGACACGCCTCCGGTGATGAACGTGACCAGCAGATTGTATACGGCTGGATCGAACCGTGCCTGCGCCAACGGCAGCCACAGGCCGTTGATGGCGTTGCAGAACAATGAGATCAGCACCCATGCGATGAAGTACCACAGTATCTGATATGCCACGTTGCCATGTGATTTGAACGTCACGTTGCGTTGCAGCGGGAAGTTGACGCACTGCGCCACGAATGATCTGATCTCATAGCTCAGGAAATATCCAAGCCACCGCCGATCACCACTTCCCCGGCCGCATTGCGCGCCACCCCATAGCCAAGCACATTCCACGAGTAGTCGATGCCTGCGAACGATATCGGAATATGCGGCCACATGAATGCCGTGGAGGCCAGCCCCTCGCCAAACAGATACGGCAGGAACGTGAACAACGCATATTGCAGCACGGTGACCGCCAGACTGAACAGATAGAACACGCCTATCTGCCAGACCCATTTTGCGGCCTTCGGATGATTCCTCGCAAAGGTTCGCCAAGGATTGACCGCCATTATCTCACCTCGATTCGAGCCGTGGCCTCACCGTACGGACTGCTTGCCTTCACGCTGAGGATTCCCGTCTCGCAAGGCCTGATGATGGCCATCGCCTCGCCGTAGTAGGTGTCGGCGGTATCGCTGCGATAGCTACGCTCGTAGTATGGGCAGGCGCTGCCAAAACCTAGGATTTCGCCGTTTTCCACTTCGATATGCACGTCACCTCGCAGTAATGGTTTGACGGTTCCCGCAGCGTCGGCATACATGAACCGCACATATGCGAGCCCGTCACCGAGCGCGATGCGCTCCGCTTCCGGCACGGCATGCAATCTCGTTTCCTTGCCCGCCGTGGCCAGTGATGTTCTCGCGATTTCCACGCCGTCGGCGTCATACGCCACCGCCGTCAGACTGCCCGGCCTGTAGACGGCCGTGAATGTCACGCGAGCGTCACGTCCGACACGAGCCGACCCGATTTCACGCCCGTTCAGCAAGAGTTTCACCCTGGCGGCACGCGCATATACCTCCACTTGCGTGCGTTCACCTTCCTGACCGTCCCACGACCAACTTTCGACCGCATTGGTCATCTTCCAGGCGGACGGCGAATGTTCACGGCCAAGACCGACCGGCACCACGCCGATCGCAATCGGTTTCAGACCGAATGCGACCTGAGTGTATGAAGCCTCCGCCAAAGGCTTGCCGGTCAGGTCGAATCGACCGGCGCCCGCACTCACCCAGCCAAGTGATCCGTCGAAGTTCTTGGCATATTCCGCATACTCCTGCGAGCCGATACCGACTTCCCCGAGATAATCCATACCGGACCATACGAAATCACCGATCAGCCGCGGATTGCTCTGCGCCAAATCCCAGAATCGCGCCGCATCCGAGCAGAAGGTTTCCGAGCCGACGATCACGCGATTCGGATATCTGTTCAGGTCATGCCTGTATCGGCGGATGCCGTAGTTGTATCCGGCAACGTCCATCACGGCGAACGCGCCGCGCGTCTTCCAATCGCAAGGAGGCAAGGTCGCACCGAACTTCATGAAGTCGCTCCCATGATGCCTGCGAGCCGATTGAAGAATTCGCTGCCGACCGCCTTCTTCTTGCCGGAATGTTCGATTTCCTTCATCGCTTTTTCGTCGGTATACACGCCAAGTCCCATGGATGACAAGAAATTGAAGAAGATATTGACGCCGCAGGTCACTGGTCTGGTCGCATCGAGCCCATGCAGATATTGCGTCATGGCATCGGTCAGAGCGATACCTCGCGGCTGCGCGGTTTCCGACACTTCATTGCCGATCGAATACATGATCACGCTCGGATGGTTATAGTCCTTGGCCACCAGATCAGCCAGATCATCACGATAGTTCGCCTCCACTTCAGTGCCGTAGTCGTAGCGGGTCTTGTGGATGTACCAGCCGTCCACATACTCGTCGAGCATCAACATGCCCAGTCGGTCATAGGCGTCAAGCAACGCCTTGGAACAAGGATTGTGCGCGGAACGGATGGCATTATAACCGCCGCCTTTCAGCAACGCCACCTTGCGTTCCTCGGCAGCCGGATATGCGCATGCACCCAGCAGTCCGTTGTCATGGTGGAGGCAGCAACCACGCAGGATCACACGTTCGCCATTGATACGGAATCCCCGTCGCGCATCACATTCCACCGTACGCACGCCGAAGACCTCACGTTGCTCGTCATCACCGAACCGCACCACACAGGTGTAGAGATTCGGCTCATCGGTGTTCCACAGGCGAACATCGGGAATCACGCATTCCTCATGCATGAGATTGCCCTGCCCATCGAGCCGATCCGACAACGCCTTGAATTGCGCCATGGACCTGCCATCGACATCAAGAACGCTCACATATACGACTCCCGGATGGCTGGTGCGTACGTCGACCGCGATGCGTCTGGTACGGTAATCGACCGTCGTTATGCGCACGCCGTCGGGCATGATATGTCGCTCCGGCATGACACATAGCCATACCGGACGATAGATGCCGGTACCGGAATACCAGCGACAGTTCGGCTGGTCGCTGTTATGCGCTTCGACCGTCAACACGTTGTCGCCTTCGGCTATGTACTCGCTCAGATCCGCATAGAAGCCGGAATAGCCATAATCATGGGAGGCGATCAGCTACCGTTCAATCGTATGCGGGCATTACGGTAGACACCTTCGAACTCGAGCAGGGTGAGATCACCGGAAGATCTGCGAATGTCGGCGGAAGAGAAATGCTTGGTGTACAGGTAGTCGCGAGCGCTGTACCAGCCGCTGTTCACTCCGGATGGCTGTCGGCGCTTTTCGGATCCCACTGCATGGCGTCGTGGGGAATGGTCACCGGCACTTCCTCGGCCTCGGATGCGGCCGGACGGCACATCCAGCCGGTATTGAATGGGATTCTGTTCATGATGGTGCTTTCAAAGACGTTCACGAAGGAAGGTCGTCATTCGGGCGCAAGAACGATCGTGGCGCCCCTTCGCCCGAACGACGTCTGACAAATGACGGAGGGCCGGCAGCCTACTTAGCTTACGCATGAACGACGACACCATGAGCATCAGCACGGTGACTGCGGTCAGCACGGTCACCGTCATGACCGGACCGAACAGGCTCTGGTCGCCGAACATGTTCAGATTCATGAAATGGCCGACGAACGTATACATGCATTCCATGACGAACGCACACCATGCATCATGCCTATCGCCGGCGTTACGGCAATCAGCCAGTCATTGTCAAGAGGTATGGTCGCGGCCTGCGCAAGCACGACCAACACAAGCGGTGCGATGACCCACACGTTGTATGAGCCGGCGGCAACGGCATACATGGCGTAGGCAACCAGTGAGACGATGGCCATCACACCGGCGGCGAGTCTAGGTAAAAGCCGATAGTTCTGTTGGAGAACATGGATGGAGTTCTGCTATTCATAATGATTCCTCACTTTCCCGTCGCGGTTTCGGATTCGACCTTGACCGTTTCCCGCGCATTCTTGCCTCGACGTCCGGAACGCCACATCATGTAGCGCAGCCAAGCGTCATCAACGCAAACGCCGCATCCACACCGAAGATCGCGTAACGCCACCAAGGGGTGACTTTGACCACTTTGGCGTTGGCATCCAACCCGTTGATCAGGCTGGTACGAGTCAGCGCATAGTGGAAGTTCTTCATTGAGGTGCGCAGATAGCCGAGCATATCGCCGTCGTCATTGTCTTCGATCTGATTCTTGATGCCTGCGGCCGCGGTATTGCCCGGATCGATGCAGTAGGTGGTCACGCCTGCTGCCAATGATGACGGGAAATGCGACTTGTAGGAGCCGCCGGCCACGCCGTCGGTTTCGATCATGCCCTTAAAGCCCCATTCGTTGCGGATCACCTGAGTGGTCAGCGCGGTGCTGGCTGAGGACCAGACCACACCGAGTCTGTTGAACGACATCATCAAAGCGGTGGCGTTCTCGTTGCTGACGATGCCTTCCACGCCCTTGAGCGCACCCTCGCGGAATGCCTGCTCGTTGAAGAACATGTTCAGACCTTCGCGATACAGCTCCTGATCATTGCCTGCAACATGCTTGACACCCTGTGCGAAGCCTTTCTTCTGAGCAGCTGAAAGTTCCACGAGGTTGTCAAGGTAGACCATGATGCTGTCTTCGGACCAGTATTCGCCATTGCGCCCGCCGAACGGAGTGCGGTGCAGATTGCCGCCACCACCCCATCCGACCGGGGTCTTGGCATACAGGGCTTCCTCACCGACCAGTTCGCCACGACGTTGCATGCGTCCATAATCCCAAGTGCTGGCGAGCACATTGGTCGCCGGATACAGGGTGACGTCACGGGCGTCACCGTACTCTTTGGCGTAGGTATTGCCGCCGACGCTGGCGGTACCGTCACCAACCGCATACGCCGGTCGGTTCACGGAAGCCGCTTCGGCCGTGCCGAACAAATCGGAAAGCTGGGTGGTCATCTCATCGATGGTCATTTCGTCAAGATATTTGTTCCAGGTCTCGTCATCGTTGTAATCGACGTCTTTCATCATCACGAACGTCAGACCATTGTCGGCTCCCTGCGTGTAGTCGCTGACGGACTTGGAATCCTTGGACTGCCGATACAGATCACCCTTAAGCAGTTCGATCATCTTGCCGGTAGCGGTCATCTTGACCGGTTCGGTCGGGAAGGTGCCTTTCCAATCGGAACGGGTCAGATAGGTGACGGCACCATCCTTCCAATAGTTCGCGTCGGCATCCTCGAACCGGTTGGTGACCCGTTCGCCCGCATCGGATTTGGCATAGGTCTTGGTGTCGACGTCGTCATACGACCACCGGTAGGTTTTGGCCGCATCCCCTTCCACCGGCTTGCCATCGAAGTCGGTCATACCAGTGGCGTTTTCGGCCGCAAGTACATTATTCAAAGCATCATGCGCATTGTCGCCAATGGTGAAATAGTAGTCACCAGCGCTCAGAATATAGCCCTTGGCCTTGGTGTAGTCATAGCTGGCCAACAGGTAGCGGTCCACCGTAACGTCCACGGTTTCGGAAGCACCCGGCTGCAATGTCTTGGTACGGCCTTAGCGGCAAGCTGGATGGCGGATTTCTCGACCAGATTCTTCCGCTCATATTCACCATACGGGGTCTGCGCATACAGTTCCACTACAGAGGCACCCGCAATATCACCGGTGTTCTTCACCGTTACCTTGGCGGTGAATTCATCCTTGTCACGGTCGTAGCTCACACCGTCGAGCGTCTGTTCAAAAGTGGTGTAGCTCAGACCGTACCCAAACGGATAACTGACTTCGTCCGCATAGTTCCATGCCGAGGCACCATGTGAAGCTCCGACCGAGCTGGCCGCTCCGCTGCCCGGATTCGTCACGGCGTCCGCGTAGCGGGTCTCATAGTATTTATAGCCGACATAGATGTTCTCGGGCTGTACGGTCACATTATCGATATTGACCGGCTTATCGCTGACTGCGGCGTTCACTTCATCGACGTTCGTCCATTGGTTTGAGTTCTGGCTGGAAGTGTGCGCGGCCGGCGACGACATGGAATCGACGGCATACGTGTCGGTCAAACGGCCCGAAGGGTTGGCCTTGCCCACCAACAGATTGGCCACTCCTTCGAAACCACGCTGCCCTGGATTGCCGATCCACATGCAGGCATCCACACCGTAGTCATCAAGCCAGCCGACCTCCATCGGAAAGGCGGAATTGAGCAGCACGATGGTCTTGGAGAACTTGCCGGAATCCTTGATCATCCGCAGCAGGTCCTTCTCGTCCTGATGCAGACTCAGAGCACTGATGCCCTCCGGATCCTTCATCATCATCTCCTTGTCTTCACCGCCTTCACGGGCAAGCATGACGATGGCGACATCGTGGTAATCGTCCTGCCAGCTGGCCTTGAGCTGATCGGTATAGAACGATGCCGGCTCCTCGCCAAGCACCGGGGCGTCATTCAACGCGCCATTCGAACGTGGATCGCCGGAAACCTGCAGGTTGTTGCTGGCCACACGCTTGGTATCGCTCTTCGAATAGGCGTCAAACAGAGTGTTGTTCACCGAGAAACCGGCATGTTCCAGTGCGGATTTCAGATCAATCACATATTTGCCGATGTCGGCGGCGCTGTTGGCGCCACCCGGGCTGTAGACCGGCTGCACCACGCGTGGCCGAACAACGTGACATGTTTGTCTGAGGCAAGCGGCAGCGTGCCGTCGTTGTTGCGCAACAGCACCGAACCCTCCTCCTGCTCAAGCACGGACTCGCCGTACGCGTCGGCGATGAGCTTCTGTAGATTTTCGGCATTCAAGTCGCCATATTCGCTGGCGTAGTACGTAGTGTTTCCGCCGCCTTCACCGGCGACGATTCTCGTGCTGGACGTTCCCAGCGCGGAGTTGATCGTTCCCGCATACATGTACGAGCATTGCGTCCCACAGATGCCAAGCACCAGCAATGTGCCTGTCACCGATGTGAGCCCTCGCCACAGCAGACCGGAATTCCCTTTCATCTCACTCCTTCGTTGTCACATGTTGATACCGACATCAATGTCAATTCCATGGTGCGCGGCACGGCCACCCCCTACCTTCCCGGATGGCGTAACTGGTCATTCCCAGGGCATAACTGGTTCTTTCGCCATTCGACCCGAGCATGTGACGTTTCCTATAATGGAATCCGTCGCAATGAGGAGGCATGAACACCGTGAGGATCGCAATCATCGACGATGACGCCGACGAACGCAAGACCCTGCAGGCATCGTTCGAACGGCTTGCGCAGGAGAGCGGATCCGCAATCGTCATCATTGAATTTGCCGGCGCCATGATTTTCTTGACGGCTACGACCGCTCCTTCGACCTGATCTGCATGGATATCGACATGCCCGGCACCGACGGCATGTCCGCCGCACAACGCCTACGTCAGATGGACGCCGATGTTCCACTGGTATTCGTCACCAACATGGCGCAGATGGCGATTCATGGCTATGCCGTACATGCGTTGGATTTCATACTCAAACCCATCAACTACTACTCCTTCTCCATCAAAATGCGCGGTATTCTGGCACTGATCGGCAATCGTCGTAGGAAATCGCTCGTTTTCCCGAGACGGACGGTTTTCTACGCATTTCATCCGACAATCTCTACTATGTGGAAGTGCGTGGGCACCATCTGTCCTTCCACACCACACAAGGCGTCATCCGGCAACGTGACTCCCTACGCAACTGGGAAGCCAAACTGGAGGGATTGCCGTTCGAACGCTGCAATAACAGCTATCTGGTCAATCTCAAGCAGGTTACGGCCGTGGCCAAGGACTCCGTGCAGGTCGGATGCGACTGGCTGCCAATCAGCCGAACCAAAAAGAAACCGTTTATGAACGCACTCACCGAATACATGGGAGGCACCAGCGTATGATCGACCACGCCTGGCTGCAGGTTTCCTACATGGCACAGATCATCGTGGCCTGCCTACTGTTCATGATTCCGGTCGCAAAACGACGTCGTTTCCCCGCACGATTCGCTTCATGCACCATTGTTCTGCTAATGATCGCCTATATGTTCGGCGCCGCCGTCACGGTACCCGACAACCTGCTGTTGGCCATACTGTATTGGCCTGCATTCGCGGTCATATGCCTTCCCGCAGTGGCGTTGTGTCTGCAGGCGGGATTGTCGGAAGTACTCTACTGCACCATCTGTGCGAACGCCACGCAGCATGCGGCCAACGAATGCTATCTGGCGCTCAGCATCGCACTCGGACGCACAACGCCGATCTGCCCACGCTCCTCAACGGACTGTTGACCACGGTGATCTATATCGCCATCTACGGCGCGTTCTTCATCATGTTTGCACGCAAACTCGCAGTGCATGGACATTATCGGGTGAATCGCAATGACCTGTTCCCCATGGCCTGCATTCTGCTGTTCGTGTGGGTATTGGGCGTGTTGTGCCATGATGATGTCTCGCTCCATGGCGTGGTCTACCACATCAGTGACGCATTATGCTGCTTTTACATCATGTGGGCTCAGCGCAGCAATCATGACAAGGCCGAACTGCAGCGCGAACTCGACGGCGTACGATACACGCTGCTGCAGCAACAGAAGCAGTATACGGTCAGCCAGGAGACGATCGACATCATCAATCGTAAGTGCCACGACCTGAAACATCAGATTCGCACGCTGCAGACCATGCAGGAAAGCCCGGAGCGTGACGCATACTTCGCCGAAGCCGAACGGGCGATCATGATCTATGACACCCGCATCGACACAGGCAACAAGGCCCTCAATACCGTACTGATGGAAAAAGGCCTGTACTGTCAATCTCACGATATTCAACTCACCTGCATGCCGAGCGGCGATTCACTGGACTTCATGCAGGTCGCGGATATCTATGCACTGTTCGGCAACGCGCTCGACAATGCCATCAACGCCACTATGGAACTGAATGACCCATCCAAGAGGGTAATCAACGTACGCTTCTCATCACAAGGCAACCTGATGCTGATTCAGATTCAGAACTATCATCAGCGTCGGCTGCGTTTTCGTAATGGCCTGCCCATTACGACGCATCAGGATGCCACCCGACACGGATTCGGCATGAAAAGCATGCTGCACACGTCGAACAGTACGGCGGCACCATGCAGGTGGATGATACCGACAGTGTGTTCACGTTGCGGATCCTGCTGCCGAAGAATCCGGAATCCTCTACCGGCTGAACCAAGGCATCCTTGCGTAATCCTGCAAAACGGACGAAAATGGGTGACATGAGCAATCTTCTTCACAATGCCACTGTTGACACTCTGCTGGAACGTCGTTCCATCCGCAAATTCAAGTCGAAGCCGCTGGGGGATGATGTAATCGAAACCCTTGAAACCGTTGCACAGCATGCGGCGAGCAGCCAGTTCCTCAATGACTGGTCCGCAATCCGCGTGACCGATCCCGCAGCCAAGAAGCGTCTCGCCGAAATCGGCGGACAGCCGTATATCGCCACCGCGCCACTGCTGTATGTGTTCGTACTTGACGAACACCGCAATGCCGCAATCGCTTCCACAAAGGGCGTAGATACCACTCCGACACGTTTACGCTGAATGGCAGTTACCGCTACTCACAGGCCCAGAACGATGCCGTACTGGCCTGCATGCGATGGAAACGGCCGCATACTCACTCGGCCTTGGCTGCGTGATTCTCGGCTCGCTGCTGAATGACGTTCCGGCGCTGATCGATCTGCTGAATCTTCCGGAATACACGTACCCTGTGCTGGGACTTGCGATCGGTAAGCCCGATCAGGATCCTGCACTTAAGCCGCGTATGCCGCGTTCCATGCAGTTCTTTGAGAATGAGTATCCGTCGAACAATGAGACGTTGCTTGCCGGTTTGCAAGATTTCGACGAGGAAGTGCATCGGTATTACGATTTACGCAATACCGAGCGCCCGGTTGATACGTTCAGCGATCAGATCGCATCAAATGCGGTCGATCCCGGTGTGACCAGCAAGACCGTGGCTCCAAAAGCCAAGCGCCAAGGCTTCCGCCTCGAACGCTGACGGAACTACTACTTGCGGCGTGGTTTGTAACCTTTTTTGCGGGAATGCGGTTTAATCTGCTGATTGAAAGGCACGTACGTGTAGCTGGATTGTGGATCGCGATGCGTGAGATGCCAAGTTCCGCAGAATTCGCACCGATAGACCCAAAGTTCAGTGCCGCGTTCACGCCAACTTTGGTCGGCGGCCTGCTGGGCTGTTGCTTTGTCGTGATACATGATTTTGTTCGATTCGACACAGCGTTTGGGTACGAAATAATGCATAGTTCTTCAGTCTATTCAACCATCGGATAAGCGCAAGAGGCTACCCTGAATTCCTGAACTCCTAC
>ENA-OQMZ01000975-OQMZ01000975.1-human-gut-metagenome-genome-assembly--contig:-NODE-975-length-11148-cov-4.117503_pt1 | contig 11148 bp, 13 predicted proteins | sample MGYA00242621_ERZ504862 | MGnify/ENA primary metagenome ERZ504862 (study PRJEB26092, sample SAMD00036393) | human gut metagenome | host: Homo sapiens | study: EMG produced TPA metagenomics assembly of... | reverse complement strand
GGAAGCAGTGGGACGCGGCGGCACCAAGCCGGTTTTCTCGCTCATCTGCTTGGCGTAACGCTCCAGTTCCACGGCGGCAATCGCACCGTCGGCGGTGGCGGTGACCACCTGGCGCAGGTTCTTGACGCGCAGATCGCCGGCCGCGTACACGCCCGGCACCGAAGTTCTGAGGTAGTCGTGCGTGACCACGTAACCGTGGTCGTCGAGCTCCACCACGCCGCGCACCAAATCGGTGGCGGGCACATAGCCGGCGAACACGAAGACGCCGAAGGTGCCGGCGTCGGCGGGCTTCCACGTTTCGGTCTGGCCGGTGGCAAGGTTCAGGATTGAGGCTTCTCGCAGGCCTCCTTGGCCGGCGGTGACGCCCTTCAGCTCGACCTGATAACGCACGTCGATCTTCGGGTTGTTCTTGGCTTCGGCGGCCACTGCGGCATCGCAGGTGAAGTCCGGTTCGCGCACGAGCACGGTGACTTTGGAGGCGTATTTGGTCAGGAACACGGATTCCTCGGCTGCGGCGAATCCGCCGCCGACCACCAGTACTTCCTTGCCGGTGAAGAACTCGCCGTCGCAGGTGGCGCAGTAGGCCACGCCACGGCCGGCGTATTCGGCCTCGCCCTCGAAGCCCAGCTTGCGCGGCTGGCGCCGGTGGCGATGAGGATGCCGAACGTCTTGAGGTCGCCGCGTGAGGTGTGCACGGTTTTGATGTCACCATCACGTCGAGACCGGTGGCTTCGGCGGAGAGGAATTCGGCACCAAAGTCCTGAGCCTGCTGACGCATGGTCTGGGTGAGCGCGCGGCCCGTGGTGCGGCCCACGCCCGGATAGTTGACGACTTCGTTGGTGATGGTGATCTGGCCGCCGAAATCGTCCTTTTCGAGAATCAGCACGCGGTAGCGAGCGCGGGCCAGGTACAGGCCGGCCGTCAGGCCAGCAGGCCCGCCACCAATGACGACGACGTCATAGAGATTGTTGGTCTGAGTCATGAAAACTCCCTTACATACACTGGCTCCCCTCTCTGAGGGGAGCTGTCGTAGTGAGACTGAGGGGAGCATATCGGATCAGGCTAGCTCTCGCGAGCACTCCCCCCAGTCGCTTTCAGCGACAGCTCCCCTCAGAGAGGGAGCCAAGGTTACCGCCTATTCAGTGTCGATCACAGCTGGCCGACGAGGTCGAGGCTGGGCTCGATGGTTTCCTCGCCAGGGGTCCAGTTGGCGGGGCAGACCTGGTCGCCGTGCTCGTAGACGAACTGGGAGGCCTGCACGCGGCGCAGCAGCTCCTCGGCGTTGCGGCCCACGTTGGAGGAGATGACCTCGTAGGCCACGACCTTGCCCTCGGGGCTCACGATGAAGTCGCCGCGCTCGGCCATGCCATCGGCCTCGTTGTAGGTGTCGAGATCCTTGGCCAGCAGGGCGGTCGGGTCGGCAAGCATCGGGTACTCGATCTTGGCGATCTTCTCGTTGGCGTCGTGCCAAGCCTTGTGCACGAAGTGGGTGTCGCAGGAGACGGAGTAGATCTCGCAGCCGATTTCCTTGAACTTGGCGTAGTTCTTGGCCAGGTCTTCAAGCTCGGTGGGGCACACGAAGGTGAAGTCGGCCGGGTAGAAGAAGAACAGGGACCAGTGGCCGAGCACATCGTCCTTGGTCACTTCGTGGAACTCGTTGTTCTGGAATGCGTTCACCTTGAAATCGGTCAGTTCATGCTGCAGAAGAGTCATCATCGGTCCTTTCGGGAATTGTTAATCTTCAAGCGTTTACCACCACCTATCGTAATGTGGTGAGCCACGGCTCGCGCGGGTGTAACGTATGAGCCTTATCACACCACCCGCAACCCTTGTGCCCAAATGGCCGTTGCCCCAATCACGACTATGCGCGAATACTCGCTAATATGGCAATCAGCAGTCCGCTGATAATGGAGGTTTCATGGCTCAGTCAGACTTTGAACAGGAATCGACCGCGAACGCAACGTGGAGCCGCATGCTGCAAGGCAACCGGCGCTTTGCCGAGGGCAAGCCCGACCACCCATGGCAGGACAAGGAGACCCGCCAGACGCTGCTTGATGGCCAGAACCCGGATGCCGCGGTGCTCTCCTGCTCGGACTCGCGCGTACCTCCGGAAATCATTTTTGATCAGGGCCTGGGCGACCTGTTCACCGTGCGCACCGCCGGGCAACTCATCGATAGCGCGGTTATCGCCTCGCTGGAGTACGCGGTCAAGAAACTGCACGTCAGCCTGATCTGTGTGCTCGGTCACGAGCACTGCGGCGCAATCGAGGCCGCCGAGCAGGAGCTGGACGACCTGATGCACACCATCACTTCCGAAGCCGACGGCTCACTGGAGGCCGCGGATGCGATGGACGACCTCGACGAGCACATCGCCGCCGCCGAATCGATTATTCTGCGCCAGGCCGGCATGTCCGTCTGGCAGGCGCGCGAAGCCGAGCTCGACGCGCATGAAGACATCGAGCGCGTACACGTGGCCCACATTATTGAAACTTTGGTGGAGCAGTCTCCTGTCATCCAGCAGGCCCTCGCCGCTGACAAGCTCATGATCGTCGGCGCCCGCTATCAGCTCGATTCCGGCAAAGTGGAAGTGCTGAGCTTCTGAGCGTGCGATCCGCAATATCGCCACCTGCGTGGGATTTGGCGAATCCTTGGCCATAGCCGCGAGAAACAGCCTCTCTGCACTAGTAATGCCGTCCAGCGCTGGAACGCATACGGCATCGTCGAAGGCGAGCAACGCATCGGAAACACCGGTCGACACGTCGTCCGCGGTAATGATAAGAGTGCCCTTCCCTTTGCCGAGTTTCTTACTGCCCAGCCAGCACACCCCAATTTGACGTGCCACTCCCCTAGAGTTGAAGCCATGTCACTTGGTTTGAACATCCTCCTGATTTTTGTATTTCTCGTTATCGGTTCCGTGTTCTCCGGCACCGAGTTGGCATTGGTCTCTCTGCGCGGCTCGCAGATCGAGCAAATGGAGCAGGAGGACGCTCGCGGCGCCAAAGTCGCCAAAATCGCACGTGACCCGAACACCTTCCTGTCCACCGTGCAGATCGGCGTGACGCTCTCCGGCTTCCTGTCCGCCTCGTTCGGCGCCTCCTCCATCGCCCCCTACCTGATTCCGGCGGTCGAAAGCTGGGGCGTGCACCCCGCATCGCCGGCGGCCTGGTGAACATCATCCTGACCCTCATCATCTCCTACTGTTCCATCGTGATCTCCGAGATGGTGCCCAAGCGCATCGCCATGCAGCGCACCGAGCAGATCGCGCGCGCCGTGGTGCCCGCCATCGACGCCTTCGCCGCCGTCTGCCGCCCGATCATCTGGCTCATCGGCAAGAACACGAACGGCATCGTCCGCCTGCTCGGCTTCGACCCGCAGCAGACCGAGTCCGAGGTGTCCGACGACGAGCTGCGCGTGCTGGTCAGCTCCAACACCAACCTCTCCAAGGACGAACGCACGATTCTGGACGATGTGTTCGACGCGTCCGAAACCATCGTCGCCGAGGTGATGCGCCCACGTGCCGACGTGGTCTTCATCGAGGGCGACCAGCCTTGGCCGAGGCCGCCGCGTTCGTACGCGACCAGCCGTACTCCCGTTACCCGGTGACCGGCAAGGATTTCGACGACGTGATCGGCTTCGTGCATGTGCGCGATCTGCTGGACGTGCGCGATCCGAACGCCAAGATCGTGCGCGATGTGGTGCGCGAAGGCATCTCCCTGCCCGGCACCTCCAAGCTGCTGCCAAGCTTGGAACTGCTGCGTAAGCGCGGCATCCATCTGGCCGTGGTCATCGACGAGTACGGCGGCACGGACGGCATCGTGACGCTTGAGGATATGACCGAGGAGCTTGTGGGCGATATTCGCGATGAGTACGATCTGCCCAGCGAGAAGGGCGGCGAACGCACCACCCGCACCGCGTTCGTCAATGGCGTGGCCACGATCGAGGCCAGCATGACCATTGAGGACTTCGCCGATCTGACCGGCATCGAATTGGAGGACGGCCCGTACGAGACGGTCGCCGGCTACTTCTTGTCCAAGACCGGCAAGATGGGTGCGGTGGGCGACGTGCTGCATTCCGACGACGGCTACAACATGGTCATCACCAAGGTGGATGGCCGCCGCATCGAAACCATCGAAGTCCGCAAAGCCGGTGCCCCGGACCATGCGCCACTGCCAGCCGAATCACAAAGCGACGATGCCAACTAGCCACGTGATATTCACCACCTATTCGTTCGGCCCGGGGCAAAACCAAAAATCGTAGAATTATATGGACAGGTTCCACCTACTGAAAGAAGGAACATTATGACACTTGCGTTTGTTGTGCCGGGCCTTGATGAAGCGGCCAGTGAGAAGGCCATCGCCATCCTACAGAACCGACTGAGCCAGGAGCAGGAGGCCGCTCTGGTCCTGAAGCACGCACACTGGAACGTGACCGGCCCGAACTTCATCGCCGTTCACGAGATGCTTGACCCCGAGGTCGAGGCCGTGCTGGCTCAGGCCGACGAGACCGCCGAGCGCATCGCCACTCTGGGCGGCACCCCGGACGGCCGCGCGGACGCATCGTGCGCAACCGCACGTGGAAGTCGTTCGACGCCGAGGGCCGCGTGGGCACCGAGGAGTATCTCAAGGCGCTGATCGAGTACTACGACGCCTTCATCGCCGACGACCGCAAGGCCATCGCCGAGCTGGACGAGCTGGATGTGATCAGCTCCAACATCATCCAGGACCACGTGCAGGAACTCGAAAAGTTCCAGTGGTTCATGCGCTCTCACCTGGCATAAGTAAAAGCAGTATTCCGTGGCTCCCCTCAAAGAGGGGAGCCACTTTCGTCTCACGTGAAATAGAGAGTCTCCACATACATAAGTTGGAAAAGTGTATAAAACTCCCCATTTTGAGGTTGGAAAACGTAGCCAAAACCGCATTCTTATGGTTGGAAAAGTGTAAAATATGCGCTATAAACAGTTGGAAAACGTGCCCAGCATAGATGCAAGGCCTACAAATGACTGGAGATTCTCATGCTGCGAAGAAAAATCGAGACACAGCTGGAAGCTTGGAGATCCGCGCCGAAACGCACTGCACTGCTGGTCACCGGAGCCCGTCAGATTGGCAAAACCTATATCATCAGGCACTTTGCCCAACAGCATTACGACCATATCGCCGAGCTCAATTTCATCGAGAACCCTGACCTCGTTGCATTATTCGATCGGCCCCGCGATGCCAAAAACCTACTGATGAGGCTGGAACTGGCCGTAAATACGCCATTAGTACCCGGCAAAACCCTGATTTTCTTTGACGAGGTCCAGCGTTGCAAGGAAATGGTCACCGCAATTAAGTTCCTTGTAAGAATGATGGTCGGTTCGATTACGCGCTTTCCGGCTCGCTACTTGGAGTCGAGCTCGAAGATATACGCTCGGTACCGGTCGGGTACCTGACCGAGCTGGATATGTATCCACTGGATTTCCAAGAGTTCTGCTGGTCGCAGCATATCGGCAACGACGTATTCGATATGCTTGCCGAATGCTTTGCCAAGCACCAGGAAGTGGATGAGTTCATTCATCAAAGGCTCATGGAGCTATACTCCAAATATCTGGTCATCGGCGGCATGCCTGCCGCAGTCGACTCGTTCGTGGCAAACGGCAGCGTTGCGGACGTGCGCACTATACAAGAGAACATAAAGCGTGAATATCGCCGCGATATCAGCCAATACGCGCGCAAAGAAGACCGGCTGCATATCCGCGCTATCTACGATTTGGTGCCCAGCGAGTTAAATAACCCAAACAAGCGCTTTACCTTCGCCAAAATCGAAAAGAACATGAGATTCCAATCGGTTGCTTCCGATTTCGATTGGCTGGTCAATGCGGATGTAGCCGTCGCCGCGTACAACGTGGACGAACCGTGCACACCGTTGGAGATGAGCAAGGAACGTAACCTCTTCAAACTCTTTTACAACGACGTGGGTCTGCTTACCGGCTCGTTTCTCAAGAAAACCGCGCTCGACGTACTCGACGGCAACCCTGATATCAACTACGGTTCAATCTATGAAAATGCGGTGGCCCAAGAGCTACGCGCTCACGGATTTGACCTGTACTACTACAACAGTAAGAAGCTTGGCGAGCTCGATTTCCTCATCCAAGACCGCAACGATCACGTGCTGCCGATTGAGGTGAAGTCCGGCAAATCCTACAAACGCCATCGCGCAATGGACAACGTGCTCGCCCACCCTGAATACCATCTCAATACAGGCTATGTGCTTGGCCCGTGCAACGTCTCAGTCGAAGGGAATGTAACCTACCTGCCTGTATACATGGCCGGCATGTTCCATAACGAATGACGGGCCGCACACTTAGTCAACAAGTACATGTCGGTCAGATGGTTCGGACTGGTCAGAGGGCCCGCTCTGATCAGTTAGGTCGGTCTGAACGGACTGGCTGGGCTGGTCGGCCTGAGTAGCCCGTTTGGACCGATCCGGTTCGCCCTTGCTGGCCTTCACACTGCTTCAGCTCCAGCTGAAGTTCGCTGATGCGCCGTTCGAGTTCGTCGATGCGCCGCACGTGTGGCGAAGTGAGACTAAGGGGAGCCGAGAGATGGCTCACAGGCCGAGGGCACCGGCCACGGCCATGGCCTCGTGTTCGGGATCGGCCTGGCCGATGTGTACGTTGACGTGAATTTCGTCATCGCCCGGCTCTTCGAGAATGTCGGACTGGGATTGCAGCATGCTCGGCTTCATGAAGTGGCCTTGGCGGTGGGAAAGGCGTTCCATCACCTCGTCGAATGTGCCCTGCATGTAGACGAACACCACGCCTTGACGGCGCAGCTTGTCGCGGTAGATCTTCTTCAACGCCGAGCAGGTGACCACGGCGGGCTCGCCGGCGGCCACACGCTCGTCGATCCACGCGGCGATGGTGTCGAGCCAAGGCCAGCGGTCTTCGTCGGTGAGCGGGTGTCCGGCGGCCATCGAGATGGTGGCGCATTCGGACCATGCGAACGAATCCGATCAGGCCATCAGCCACATCGCCGGCACTGAAGCCTGACCCGTCATCGTCACAGCACCACGCGGCGGTTGAGGTCGCGGCGCAGCGTCTTCCAGCCGGTAGGTAGGCGGTCATGCGGCGCTGGAATCCGGCACCGTGGCCGCTTTCCCACAAATGCGTCATCTCATGGACCAAGACGTATTCCAGGAATTGCGGTTCCATCAGTCCCAATTGAAGGTTCAGACGGATGCGGCCGGTTCGCGGTGTACACGATCCCCAGCGCGAGGTCATGACCCGTAGCGTGATATGCGTGGGCTGCCGGCCGACGACCGGCCCCCACTTGGCCAGCAGCTGTGGCAACGCGGCGTTGATCGCGGCCGCCGCTTGTCGTTTGCGTTCGTCGGTCCAGATTTGGGAGCGGTCAAAATACGGTTGGACATTCGTACCGGCTTGGCCTGGCCCGGCGTCACCAATTCCCGGACGACTGATATCACCGGTTTTCGGACGACCGGCAACGCCTCCATCATGGCCGCTGGCACCAGCTACACCACGACCTCCGTTCTCGAAGCCGGCGCCCTCGTTCAATGCCATGATGGAGCGCCGTTGCGCCTCAGCCATGCGCTGCTGCTGGGCGAGAATCCACGAATGTCGCTCTTTGACGAAATCCGCGATACGACTCTCGCTCATCCGCATCGGTGCGGAGATTTCGACGCGGCCGCTCGGCGGTTTGATGCGCAAATACAGGTTTTTGATGGGTTTGCGCGTCAGGTGCAGATGGATGCCGTCAATGTCCAACGACTGCCCGGCGGCAGCGGACCGAACGGATTTCGGCGCACCGGACTTCGGAGCGGTGGATTGACGACGGCGATAAGGCACGCAAGTCATTCTCGCACAACGGCGGACAACGATGGCGGCCCGCCCGGAACCTAACGTTCCGAACGGGCCGCCATCAGCAATGAACGGTGCTGTCGGCAACGGCTACAAACCGTCACCGAGCCATTGAGTCACCCAATCAGCAACCGGCCGCGGTCAGCACCTGGTCGAGGATCTCGACGCCCTGGGTCGCCTCGTCGGCGGAGATGACGCAAGGAGGAGTGACGTGGATGCGGTTGTTGTGCACGCCGAGAATCAGGCCGCGCTTGTCGCCTTCGGCCACGATCTGCTTCATCGTGCGTCGTCCAGCGGCTCCTTGGTGGTGCGGTCGGCAACCATTTCCACGGCCCAGAACACGCCCTTGCCGCGAACCTCGCCGATCTTCGGGTGCTTGTCGTACAGAGCGGTGAGCTGCGGGCCGAGCACGTCCTTGCCGATGGTGTAGGCGTTGTCGACGATGTGCTCCTCTTCCATGGCTTCCTGGGTGGCCACGATGGCGCCCATGGCCAGCGGGTGACCGGAGTAGGTCAGGCCGCCGGGGAAGACGATGTCGTCGAAGCGGTGGGCCACCGGGTCGCTCATAATCACGCCGCCGGCGGCACGTAACCGGAGTTGCAGCCCTTGGCGAAGGAGATGATGTCCGGCGTGTAGTCGTAGTCGTCGAGTGCGAACCAGAAGCCGGTGCGGCCGAAGCCGGCCATGACCTCGTCGGTGATCATCAGGATGCTGTACTTCTTGGTGATCTCGCGCACGCCCTTGAAGTAGTCCTTGGGCGGAATGATGATGCCTGCGGTGCCCGGCACGGATTCGAGCAGCACGGCGGCGATGGTGTCCGGGCCCTCGAACTGGATCACGTGCTCGAGGTGAGCCAGCGCACGCTCGCACTCCTCTTCCTGGGTGGTTGCGGAGAACTCGGAGCGATACAGGTACGGGGTGAAGAAGTGCACGTGGCCGCGAGAGTAGTCGTTGGGCTTACGGCGCCAGTCACCGGTGGCGCTGATGGCCGCACCGGTGTTGCCGTGGTAGCAGCGGTAGGAAGACAGAATCTTGTCGCGGCCAGTGAACAGGCGGGCGGCGCGCATCGCGTTTTCATTGGCGTCGGCGCCAGCGTTGGTGAAGAACACCTTGTCGAAGCCTTCCGGAGCGCGGCGGGCCACCAGGGAGGCGGCGCGGCCACGGGCTAGGTTCGCGTAGTCAGGTCCGACGGTGCACAGGAGTTCCGCTTGCTTCTTGATGCCCTCGATCACCTTCGGGTGCTGGTAGCCGATGTTGACGTTGACCTGCTGGCTGGTGAAGTCGAGCATTTCACGGCCGTCGCCGTACTTCAGCCACACGCCGTGACCGGTTACCACTTCAGTGGGATCCAGGTTGCGCTGTGCGTGCCACGAATGGAATACGTGTGCGCGGTCCAGCTTGTAAGCGTCGTCCCAGATTTCCGCATCCTGCGAAAGATCATGCCCCATGATGTGTCCTTTCCTCGATATTTTCTCGAAGTGCCCGATGCCGTCTCCCGTGGATCGGGTCAGGGCAGCAACGCGCTGTGAATGTCATTATGAGAGTTGAACATTTCGCGTCAAACTCGAACATTTAATAATGTTACAGTAGTGGCGAATACGAAATCATTTTGAAACATAGGAACAAGAACAATAATTGTATCCAGATTATGTAATGTTTATGTTATTCAAAAACATACTCATTGCACAATGCGGCGCTAACATTTGACTACCGTTGCCACAGTGACCGTTACTATCGGCAGTCAAGCAGCCAGCAACAAGCCGGCAACCGCCATCGATCATCAGCCGGCGGCAATCGGCAACATTCACGCAGACGCGCGCTCATCACGCTCGCCGCCAAGATCCGGGAGGCAGATCATGGATACGCCATCGCCATCAACCGCATCAACAACCGCACATGCCGTCGGCTACAACGATGAGCCAAGCATTACGGCCGCTCCCCTGCGTTCCACCGACGACCTGGCCGTTGATGCCGGCCAGTTATCCTCACTCATCCTCACCACCGAGGCGACGGCCACCCCGCAACGCATCGTCGAATCGGTCACCTCGCTGACCTCCTCCGGCATACTTGCGGAAGGCCAGCGCATGCCCACCGTACGCGATCTCGCCCGACTGCTACGCACCAGTCCGGCCACCGTCTCCAGTGCCTACCATGCCCTCGCCAGGTCCGGCATACTGCGCTCCCGCGGGCGCGCCGGGAACATTCGTACTGCGGCAGTCGCGCACGCATCGCTACGATGCCGGCGACTTGCTGGCCGAAGCCCCGGCCACCGCGCCGGACCGACCGATTATCGACCTGTCCAAGGGCACGCCGGACCTTTCGCTGCTGCCGGACATCCGCCCGTTTCTCGGCAAGCTCGGCACGCACAAGGCATTCGTCAATTCATACGACGGGCCGACCATCCTGCCCATGCTGGAACAGATTTTGCGACGCAACTGGCCGTATGAGCCGGAGGCGATGACTATGGCATCCGGCGCGGGCGACGGTTTGGCGCACACCATGAACGCTTTTGTTCAGCCGGGTGATTTTGTGATTACCGAGGCACCGGAATATCCGCTGATTCTCGACATGATCGAGGCACATGGCGCGATGGCGTTCGGCGTGCCGATGGACGGGTTCGGTATGCTGCCCGACGCACTCGACCGTGCGCTGACCATGCTGGAATCGCAGCGTCTGGCGGTGCCGCACGGCGGCCATCAGGTCAGTATGATCCTGCTGCAGCCGCGCGCCCAGAACTACCGGGGCCAGCTTCAGCCCGCAACGCATCGACGCTTTGGCGGACGTGCTGCTCGCGCACTACCCGAATGGCGTTGGTATGCCGCTGATTGTGGAAGACGATCACAGTGGCGATGTGGCCAATGCGTATGCGACATCGTTGGCGCAACGATTGCCGCAACACGTGGTGCATATCCGCAGTTTTTCGAAGTCGCACGGGCCGGATCTGCGCTTGGCTGCGCTGTCTGGGCCGGAGGATGCCGTGGAGGCGATTATCGCCCAACGACGCTTGGGATCGGGATGGGTGAGCCGGTTCCTGCAAGAGATTCTGTATGAAATGCTGGCCGACAAAGAGGCGTTCCACACGGTGACCAACGCCCGGCATATCTACGCCACCCGGCAAAAGACGATGCACGCGCTGCTGCTGCGTCAAAGTTTGGACGTGCATACCGGTGACGGACTGAATCTGTGGATTCCGGTGCGCGACGAGCCGGCGGCGCTGCGACTGCTGGCCGAACAGGGCATCCGTGTGGCCGCCGGCAAGCCGTTCCTGCCGAGCCTGCGTATCAGCGCCGACG
>ENA-OQMZ01000974-OQMZ01000974.1-human-gut-metagenome-genome-assembly--contig:-NODE-974-length-11150-cov-2.213644_pt1 | contig 11150 bp, 12 predicted proteins | sample MGYA00242621_ERZ504862 | MGnify/ENA primary metagenome ERZ504862 (study PRJEB26092, sample SAMD00036393) | human gut metagenome | host: Homo sapiens | study: EMG produced TPA metagenomics assembly of... | reverse complement strand
TTCTTCTTCTTCTGCTTTGGTGCTGGTACGCAACATGTAAATGACTGATTTTTGCTTGTTGCACACTCTATGGGAAACGACTTATGGTCGCATTTATTTATAACTCTTTGAAACCATTCATCACCGTGTTTTGTATTTACCGAAATCATAGAAACGCCTTTGTAATCCTTTAAGTGCGAATCAAATTTCTGTATTCCCCAAAAATCTCCCAACGTAAGATCGCCAACTCGCATTGTCCTGGCGTACTCGCATCTATAACAGGCATCCTGAAATATGGTATAGGAGAGGTAACCATTATAATAGGGATACTCAAAACTATATCCCGAAATTGTTTTTTTGCTTCCTCCCACATTCAAAGAGTATGTAAAACTATGTTCTGCTTTTCTAGATTTGCTTCGAAAACAGAAGTCTGTAATTATGCCATTCTTGTTCTGCTCTTCGTAAGCTTTACATATATCAAACACTTTTTGAGTTCCTGTCCCGTGACACAAAAAATCAATCAACAGGAGTTTTTCTTGATATTGCTTCTTGTACAAGTTTTTGACTGCACTTGTTTGGCACGGAGTCCCCACAAAAAGAACCGGTGTCCCTTGTTTCAGATCAGCACCAATCTGTGTATATACTCCTGCCATATCACTATGAAGATATTTGCTTTTACATAGCGGTATTAAATCATCAGTCTTATTGACACGTACATGAATCAATTTTAATTTGTCATTGAAGGCCGCACCATAAACAACTCCACCGTTCCCCAAAAATTCAGATGCAACTTCAAAAAAGAACCCACCAGATGAACCTTTTCTAGCGTTCTTTTTTGATACTACGGCAAAAACATTTTTTTTGCTCCGGATTCAATTCCATTTTCTTTGCAGGACAAACATTATCACATCGAGAACAGTTTACACATTCTTGTAAATTAACATGTGCTTTTCCGTCGCCCCAAAGATCATAAGTAAATGAAATTGCCTGCACCGGGCAACACTCCACGCAAGCTTGACATCCAATACATTCATCCGTGCTGATCATATTAATTTCCTCTTCTTGTGGGATTTAACTATTCTTTTTCTCACGAATCAAAGTCGTACTGATGCCTTCTGTGTGCGGCAGGAACACCACATCAACACCAACCTTTTTGAAATCATCTATAATTTTGTTATACATATCGCTATCTTTCCAGTCGCTTCCATGGAACAAAGCATTGAATTTATACTTCTTAAATGCCTCCATCTTATCCATCGAAGTTTGAGGCACGACCTCATCAACATAACGAATTGCTTTTACGATTTCAGCTCGCTGTTCATATGGAATTACCGGCAAGTGATGCTTATAGCTTTGAACAACCTCATCAGTGGATACTCCAACAATCAAATAATCGCAGTGTTCTTTAGCTCGTTTCAGAATGTTAAGATGTCCAATATGGAACATATCGAACACCCCAGTCGTATATCCAATCTTGTATTCTTTCATTCCATTTTCCCTCATTTCCTTTATGTTTCTTCTCTTGGGGTATTAATTCTCAGGCAAAAAAAGCTAATCATTACATAGTAGTAGAAATCAAACATATTAATACCAGCAAGAAAAAAATAGACGATTAGCATAGATGCCAATGGCAAGAGTTTAACCAGATCATCCCTCGCAGAAATCTTATTTGAAATTGGTGCAAAACACGAACACAACGTAAGCAAAAAAACAAGTCCACCAATGATTCCAAATTTGTAAAGATAATCAATATAAAAATTATGGACATTGTTCCATACACCAGCAATTCTATCTGCTGCAATTCCAGCTCCAAAGAAAAGTACCTTATTGTTTCCCCAAATATAACTAAGGAATGCTTCATTCAAATCCATTCTACCTGTTGTTAAATCTTGTGTTATAAATCGTTGTAAAAGGGTATCTACAACAGGAACATTTCCACGACTCACCTGTATAATAAAAACACAAACCCCTACCATAGCAATAATAAACATTCCTCGGTGCTTTGGAAGCAGTACAAATAGCAGGAGGTACATTGTCAAAGTTGACATTATCAAGAAATATGACTTACTATATGTCATAAATCCTAATGGCACAAGAAATGCCGCAAGTAGCCAAAATTCATAATTAATCTTTCCTGTTTTGTACAACACAAGCAATAAAGTAAACGCCATAGTTAAGGCAAGTGAACAGTAATTCGGATCATTAAACAATCCACTTTGACGCAGTACTGCCACACTGTTAACCATCTCTACATTGATGTCCAGATATGGTTGAACCTTCAAATAAAACGATTGTACATTTGTAATTGCAAGCGACAAAATCATACTAATCGAAAAGTAAAAACCAATTGACATAACGTCTTCTGGTTTTGATTTATCACCAGTTATGGAACTCAAAAGCATAATTCGAACAATATGCTTGACTACTATCATAAGATTAATAGTAAAACCATTGAGGGCTTCGAGTACTAATCCTGCAATTAGCACATAAATCCAAACTAATGTAGTTTTCTTAAATCTTCTTGTTCTACACAAATATAGTCCTACTGTAATAATTTCCAGTAGAGTTAAAAAACTTAAGGAGTTAGGACCAATCTTAAAAATATTAGCAAAAGGAATAATCCCATATAGTATATTAAGTGTTTCGGTGGTTGTCGCATTAACCGCAAACAGCATAAAAACTGCAAGTGCGAGAACTGACCCAATTCCATGCGTATAAACGCTTAGAACAATCAGGCAAATCATACATATGTATGTTACCAGTGTTTTCTTTTCTTCGATGATATTTTTTATCATAATATAATTCTACTCCACTCATCCGAGCACACTACTGATTGCTCCTAGTACATCACCATCTCCATACTGAAAGTGCTCAAGGTTTCTTCTTATCTCTAACATCCTTTTATCATCGGAAATGATTTTCTGCATTCCTTCAATCATGGCTTCTTCAGAGTTGTCAACAACCGTGCCATACTTATCTGATACAATTTCTTTCGCCGACAGTGTGTTTGTTGTGAAAACTGGGAGTCCCAGAATTTGGGCTTCCTGAAAGACAACGGGTGCGGCTCGTGATATGAAGGAACGACTAGCATATCCGCATTAATCATATACCGATAAGGATTGTCTTGCTCTCCTAACAAAAAAACCCTTCCATCTAATCCCTTATCCTGTATCAAGGTCTCTATGCTTTGATGTTCCTTACCGCCACCAACTACATAATAACGCACTCTATCACTATTTAATTTATCCAAAACCCGAACAAAGCGGTCAACACCTTTTTCAGACGATAAACGAGCAACAGTAAGACAATTAATATAATTTTCGTCATACTGGTAAGGATCTATCTGTGCATCGTTTTTTATCTTTTCTACATTTATTGGATTGTAAATAGCAATCGTTTTTTCCTTCATCTGAGGTATCGCTTTGACAAACTGTTCGGCAACCGATTTGGAAACACCAATAATGGTATCATACTTCATATAAACAGATTTACTGTATGGTGTTTCAGTTCCAGAGTTTATATAGTCACAGTGAATATAGCATACTCTCTTTTTTGCTTTCACATAATATTGAACATATTCTGCTACCCCTCCATAAAAAGAGTTTGGCATAGCACAATGCAGATACGAAATTGCCACATCATACCCTGTAATTTCTTTTTTCCTTCCCAGGACATGCATCAGTTTAATCGACCATTTAAAGCCTATACTTCTTGCAATTGCAGCAAAAAAGCCTCTTATTAATTTATCTTTTTTTGATGAGCATTCTCCCTGTGACATTCCAAGGTACTTAAACAATCCTCCACTTCAGCAATTCTGACTTCTGGAGCACCTCGCTCATTAATTCTCCTCTGGCAGAAAATAGAAGCAACGTCACATCATATTGATTCTTCAACACCTGTAACAATGAAACAAGCGCTTTTTGCACTCCCCCGATATTCATATTATTATTAACAATCAATATTTTCTTTTTCACTGTATTTCACTTCACTTTCAATCTTTCCATTTTTACAGGCGATCGAACATGCCTTAACTCACAAATAATACTTGACTACACCCTTCACAGCGTATCTCACAAACGCCCACGCACTTGTGGCAATATTCAACTTCAACGCCTTGCGGTATGTATTCCACCGTTCCTTTGCCGCATTGCTCTTCTTGTTTGATCTCGACCCAGTAACCTGACGGTAGTGCATCAGCACTTTCGGATCACCGTATGCAGTTGGGCAAACCCGGAGCAGCTCCATCCACAGGACATAATCCTCATGGTAAAAGTCCGGGTTGAAGGGATGTGCCTGCATCAGTTCCGTCTTGATAAAACTTGTGGAACAGCTAATAACGCTTGACGCCAGCATTTTATTAAAGTTCGTCTGCTGCGGAACGATAAAAGGCTTCTTAATGGTGCTGTTTTGTTCATCGATAAAGTCATAAGAGCAATAGACAATATCTGCGCCCTTCTCGGCAATAGCAAGCTGACGCTCCAGCTTGTCTTCAGTCCACAGGTCGTCATTGTCCAGAAGGGCAATGTACTCGCCCTTTGCCTCTTCAATGCCGACATTTCTTGCATTTGCCACGCCTGCATTGCGTTCCAACGCAATTACTTTAATTCTGTTATCACTCTGCGCCTTCTGCTGAATGAGACTTAGCGAATCATCTTTCGAGCAGTCATCTACTACCAGCAGCTCAAAATTAGGGTAAGTTTGATGAAGTACACTGTCGATTGCCTGCTCTACAAAACGGTGACCGTTATAGTTCGGCATCACAACAGTAATAAGTGGCTGCTTCGTAGTTCCCATTTTTTCTTCCTCTCCGCATATCAAAGATTACAGCCCAGACTCATTCTCCAAGAGTCTGAGCCGTTCCTTTTACCTAAAGCTCTTAATAATCCTGTAACTGCGTGAGCTACACATCGACGCAGTTATGTGAACCACACAGCTACTACAGCTTATTACTCATAGTCCTCTGCGCCACTCACTCATACCGCCATGAAAGCTCTTGTCTTTATTCCTGATGACACCATCATCTCGCCATAGGAATCCATGTATTTATGCCAGAAATCACTCATATCGCTACGGGAGTCCTTGCGTTTATTCCCGACAGCACCCTGCCTTTTCACTAGGAGACCTCGTATTTATGCCTGATAGCATCTCCATGACCGGGTTGAAGGTTTCGATGATGTTGTCATCGAAACCCCTTGTTTATTCCTGACAGCACATTCCGGGAAAATGTCAATTCTCAGATCCAGAAATCAGCCAAAAATCTCGGTAAATCAATGGTTTTCACCACTCATTGCAGTGTCTGGCCCTCACTGACACCCTCGGTGCTTTCCGGCATAAACAGGATCTTCACAGTCGCCAACATGATTTTCAAATCCTCAATCAAACTGGGATGAGCAATATACATCAGATCCATCTGCAGCTTATCGTAGGGGGTGGTATTGTACTTGCCGTACACCTGTGCATAGCCGGTCAGACCAGCCTTAGCCTGCAAGCGTAGCGCAAACTCCGGCATTTCCTCACAGTACTGTGCGGCGATCTCCGGGCGCTCCGGACGAGGGCCCACAACAGACAAATCACCCTTTAGGATGTTCAGCAACTGGGGCAGCTCGTCCAGACGGCAAGCGCGAATGATATGACCGACCTTTGTAATACGGTCATCCTTGTCGCCGGTGGAAAGACGTGCCACGCCATCCTTTTCTGCATCCACACGCATGGAGCGGAACTTCAAGATTTCGAACTGCTTGCCGTCCTTGGTCAGGCGCACCTGCTTATAGAAGGCGGGACCACCATCGGATTTGACCGCAATGGCTGTGATCAAGAACAGCGGGCTCAGGATGATCAGTGCCACCAGCGAGATCACAATGTCCATCGCGCGCTTAACGAACAGGAACTCCGGGCTAGCCATGTAACGACCGACGCGCAGCATCGGCAGATGGAACATATGCATGGGCCATGCGCCACTCATAATAACGTCGCCCACACGGGGGATGACGAACATATTGATGCCCTTCCCCACGCAATGCTTCAGGATAATGTTTCGCTCATGGCTGTGAACACCACTGACGAAAACCGTTTCCATGCCATCCAGAATACTCAGGTCTGCCAAGCACTCCGACACGCTCAGGGTGACCTGCACGTCGTATTTCTGACTCAGACCGTACTCGTTGATGAGCTTTTCCATGCCGTGCCGCACATCGTAGACCACCGCGGTCTTCTGCGGCGGGAAGGTCTTGTAGTACCATTTATGTGCGCAGGATGCCCAGATCGCAGCCATCACCAGCTGTCCCACAATTGCCGCGATACCCGGCAACAGGTTGCAAATCTTTGCCGACATCAGGCAGATCACGATGTACAAGATGCCATCGGTTGCCATCGCGCCAAGGATCTGCCGTACACCAGCTCCGAGACCCGCTGCATCGACATCCAGAACGCATCGTAGATTTTACCGAGTGCAATGTACAGGATAAAAAACAGGCCTAAAATCGCAAAATGACCCTCCCATGCCAGATTTGCATAGGTCTGGTGCGAGTAGTACAGGAACCAGCAGGCCGCAAACGGCAGCTCGATCATCAGAACATTCAAGATCTTTACGATCCGCAACATCACATCATGCTGAAACTTTGACATAATCCTCTCCAATAACTCCTTTAGATTTTCTTTTTACGACTCACGTAACTTCTCCGACCCACATTACAGCAACTGTTTGGGGTCGAGCTATTAACTACACAAACCGATCTCTTCCCCCGTTTTGTGGTTAGCTGAAACATTCAGTTTTTCGCTTTCCCTATGAGGTCCTTGTGCCAACTCCAACCGGTGCGGCCTCGAATCCGCTTTCTCCCACCGCATCCCGATGGTATCCAGCTTTGCAATACGCTCCTCTGTCAGGACAGCGCAGCTTTTTTCAGGATTCTGGCGGGTATACCGCTGCCGTTTGACCCAATTTCCGAGGTTATATCCGCTCGGCGACACATATTCTGCCGGGACGTTCAGATTGCCGTGGGCATCAAAGTAGCGCTTTGCCTCCTGATACCCTTCGTTCCACTGACGGTCATTACGGTTGCCCCAGTACATCCCGATACGGTTGAGACGCTCGACCTGTTCGTCCGTCAGTTTTCCTTTCGGGTACGCCCATTGCTGGCTTGCGACCCACTGTCCCAGCCGTTCACCAGCCGCTGTCACATAGGAACGCGGGATATTCAGATTGCCGTTTTCTTCATAGTAAGCCGCAGCCAGCGCATAAGCCTTTTCCCACTTGGCATCGAAAATGTTCCACACCATGCCGAGTTCATCAAGCTGTGCGATGCGTTCTTCTTTCAAGCGGCCATTCAGCTTTTGCTGTCGGGTCTTGATGATCCACTGCCCCAGTGGGTAGCCGTCCGGGTCTACATATTTTCCGGGCACCATCAGATTTCCGTAGGTGTCGTGGTATTTCTTTGCGACCTCAAATCCATGCTGCCACGCAATTTCCTTCCGGTTGCCCCAGACCATGCCGATGCTGTCCAGCCGTGCGATCTGCTGCTCAGTCAGGTTGCCTTGGATCTGTCCCTCGCGCACACGGCGCTGGGTCACCAGCCACACACCAAGGCTCAGACCACCGGGCGTCGTATACAGTTTCGGGACGTTCAGGTTGCCGTGTTCTGCGTAGTAGATGCTCGCCTCGGAGAAATAGTGCTCCCAGCCGGAAGAAAGGCTTGCCTGCAGCTGCTCGAACAGCACCCGGCAGTCGTGCACCTGCTCGATGACCTCGAACCTCTCGGTCACGATCTTGTCGCCCTCACCGTTGGCATAGAGTCGGTGAACTGCTCCTGCATCTCACTTTGCAGACCGGAAATGCTGGTCAAGCCTTCAAAGTTGTTGACCACATCGAGAATCAGCGGGGCTGCGGTATCTCCGGCGGTCAGGGCTCGTCCGATCTGCTGCTTGTAGATGATGGGCGAGATGGTAGGTCGGAACAGGATGACCCCGGAAATCCCCTCCACATGGACGCCCTCGTTGAGCATATCGATGCAGAACAGCAACTTCAGCCGGTTGGTCGTATCCGTTTTGAAGTCCGAAAAGGCTTTGTCGGTATTCGGGTCATCGGAGTAGGCTTCGTACACCACCACGTCCGGGTTGACCCTTGCGAACCACTCCGGCACATGGGACACCATCTCGTCCATGTGCTCCTTATTTGCGCAGAACACGATGTACTTACCGGACTTGTTTGTGATATGATGGGCAAATACTTTATCCAGGCCGTCTGCCTGTTCCAAGGCGCGGCGCAGTGCGTCCAGATATTTCTGATTCACATCCTGAATGCCCGGTGTCCGCAGGTTGTCCACTCGTGCCTGATACTTTGCAAGCGCTTTCTGGTACTGGTAGACCGTGGTCACATATTTCGGGGCAGGCAAAATACCCCTGACGACTGCTTCGCCAAGGGTCATGTTGCTCGCAACACGGCTATCAAAAAGCTCTTCAGCCATGTCACGGTTATTATCCAGATATCGGATGTTTGTTGCCGTCAGCCCCAGAAGCTTTGCATCCGGACATAACTTTAATAAAGCCACCGTGCTTTCGCCCCAACATTCAGCACCGGCACGGTGGAATTCATCGAGTATAATATAGGCAGGCTTCTGCGCCGCAATTTCGTCCAGCTGCGTCTGCGTGCAGCACATCAGTTTGGCGTAGGTGTAAAAGTGAACGTTTACCAACGGAAAATCCGGGTCGTTCCTTTTTAGGCTTTCCAGCTGGGTCTTGAAGATATATTCACTGGGGGAAAGCCAGATCACGACCTTCTCCGGGTTGTCCTCGATCAGTTTGAACGCAATATAGCTCTTTCCGGTGCCGGTCGATGAACAATGGCAGCCTTGCCGTACTGCTCCATCATCCGGACTGCCGCATGATATGCTTTCTCGTTGTGCTCAAACAGACATAATGCCACCCTGTTCACCCCTTTCCGCAATAAAGGGGTATCCTCCACAGTGATAATGGAGGATACCGATCTTTCGACATCGTTGTTTGAATTCTTCTCTTATTTTATCATGGTTATATCTGGGAATCAATAGAAATCCTTACAAATGCATCCCACCTGACCTTAGAAAAAACCTCGCAGAAGCTGAAAGTTTTTTGCACATTGCCCAGTTCTGCATGAAAAATCCAGCAAAAAACGAAGGTGGACAGAATAAGTGGTCAGAAGGGTGTCCAAGACGCAGGAGGAAACAGAAATGGCACGACGGGGAGAAAACATTCACAAACGCAAGGATGGCCGGTGGGAAGGCCGCTACATCAAAGCGCGTACACCGGAGGGGAAAATCCAGTGGGGCTACGTCTATGGCACGGTCTATGCTGAGGTCAAACGTGTACTGATTCAAAAGAAAACAGAGGCAGGCTTCTACAATCTAAAGAGAACCGACCTGACCTTTGAAGCACTGGCTGAGGTATGGCTGCACTCCCAGCGGAATGCAGTAAAAGAATCCACCTATGCGCATTACTCGTACACGCTGCACAAATATCTTCTTCCGGTTTTGAGTAAAGTGCCAGTTGCATCTCTTGAGGAAAGTTTTCTGGAACAGGCTATGCAGCAGATCATTGCGCCGATAGATGCCGCACACAAGCCGCTGGGGAACTCCTCTGCCCGGGAATGCCTCTCAATGCTGCGCCGTATCTGCAAATATGCCGCACACTTGCGCCTGATTCGTCCGATGGAGCTGGAAGTAGCGCTGCCAAAAGCCATCGACAAAATTTCTGTACCCCTCTCCCCGGCGGAGCAGCAGCGGCTTTATCAGTATGTACAGGAGAACCCAACGCCCCGCAAAATTGGCTTATTATTAGGGGTGGAATTGGGGCTGCGTATTGGCGAGATCTGCGGCTTACAGTGGGTGATTTTGACCTGAAACTCGGAACACTGAAAATCAACCGGACGGTCTGCCGAATTTCCTGTGAAAATGGGCATACAAAGGTGGTCATCCAAACGCCTAAAACCCGCACCTCCCGCCGGGAAATTCCAATCCCAAAGCAGCTGCTTATTATGCTGAAAAAGCTGCGCGGATGTGTCAGCAATGCTGCATGGTTTCTGTCCGGCAACGAGTCCAAGCCCACCGAACCCCGTTGCTACCGAAAAAGCATCAAGGCATATCTGAAACAGTCAACTGTCCGGCAAGTACGTCCGCACGCGCTGCGCCATACCTTTGCAACGACCTGTCTGCAGGCGGGGTGCGATGTAAAGACCCTCAGCGAATTGTTAGGACACGCCAACGCCAACATCACTTTGCAGCGTTATGTGCATTCTGACCTGACCCGAAAGCGCCGGGAGATGAACCGAATTTTCTCCCATCAGGTGTCCATGAGGGGCAGGGATGTGCTAAATACAACGTAATAACGCATGATTTCTACGTCGTTCCTCCATTATCACTATGGAGGATACTTTTTTATTAAATATATTCTTTGCCATTACGCGGCTGCACATTCTCTGTATCATAAAATACTTTTGCATCATACGCAGATGCGTATGCATAGCTGCACGGATTTCTGTAACATCATAGTGAGGTAAACTTCATCACGACTGTAAAAGATGCCGTTGCCAAACACTTTGAACAACTCTACGACCAGCAGGGGATATTCCCCAACAAGTTAGCGACCCGCGCCGGTGCATATTCCAAAATCGATTTATTGTTTAACACATAAACATAAATATATTTTTATTCTACAAACTGCACCTCTTGCGAACATAAAAAACGAGTGTTATACTGAAACCATCAAAAAACATTGGAGGTGTCTACTATGCCCCGTCCCAAAGGAAGCAAGAACAAGACCAAGACCGTAAAAGCAACCGTTGACTTTGCTGCACAGATTGCTGAAAAGCAGTCTGCAAAGGAAGCCGCTGCCGCCGAAATCGCATCCATCACTGCGAACATTGATGCGCTGAAAGCTGACTGAAAACCAAGAAGGCAGAGCTGAAATCTATCGACAAGGAAATCGCCAGAATCGAGGCTAAAAAGGTCAAAGCCGAAACCAAAGCTGCGGAATCCGCAAAGAAAGCTGAAGCAGAGGACGTGCTGAAAAAACTGACTGGCAAGCGGCGTGAGTGCAGACGATATCCTCGCAAAGCTGAAGTGATTTAAAATTTCTGACGCAGCAGTTGACGGAAACATCTACGTCGCAAGCAGTGCAACTTGGTACCAACTTGCGATTTTTTG
>ENA-OQMZ01000973-OQMZ01000973.1-human-gut-metagenome-genome-assembly--contig:-NODE-973-length-11159-cov-4.074420_pt1 | contig 11159 bp, 19 predicted proteins | sample MGYA00242621_ERZ504862 | MGnify/ENA primary metagenome ERZ504862 (study PRJEB26092, sample SAMD00036393) | human gut metagenome | host: Homo sapiens | study: EMG produced TPA metagenomics assembly of... | reverse complement strand
AGCCGAGGACCAGCGAGACACCAAGCGCCCTGCCGGCACTCGCGGGTAGCCGCGGCACCAAAAAGCGCCTGCGCACTCGATGGATTCGGATGCCCGACAGAGGCTCCTTATGGCTGCTTCCTTCCGGACCTGACCAGATTCGGAACATGTCGTCATCCGAACCCATCGAACGCGCTAGGCGCTCGGTATATCTTACCCGCTCTCGCTCGCCACGGCAAGATAGCTAGTTTGGGACAGGGCTTTTTTGACTACTTTTTGGCTATCCAAGCTAAACCGAACGATCATTTTACTAGAGTCGGCCGAGGTCGTAGGATCGGGCGGCGGATTCACCGGCGCAGATGAGGTTGGTTATGGCTTCCTGGGAATCGAGCGCCAGCTCAAGGCCCATGGGTCTGCGACAGACTGGCAAAACCAGGTCGATGCCCTGCCCATACACCGCATCCAGGTTGTCAGCACGACCGCCCACGACAGCGGCTACCGACTTGCCATATCGCTTGGCGCGACGCGCCACGCCCACCGGTGCCTTACCGGCGGCGGATTGCTCGTCCATATTGCCCTCGCCTGTAATGACCAGGTCGACATCACGCACGCGCTCATCAAACCCCACGAGATCGAGCACCGTCTCAACGCCCGAACGCAACTCCGCCCCGAGCGCCAGCAGCGCGGCACCCAGGCCGCCAGCAGCACCGGCACCGGGCACGCCGAGCACCGAGCCAAATGTCCGTGCACCCTCGGGCACGCGCAACAACCCCTGAGCCCGCGCCCCGGTAATCGCTGCATCGAGCAGCGCCGTAGCCGACCATCCAGCTGTCGTACCTGCTCAGCACCTCGGCATCACCCGTCGCAGACCCTTCTGCCCGCCAAACACCGCCAGTGCGCCTCGACGCCCCACGAGCGGATTCTCGACATCGGAAAGCACGATGATACGCGCGCCATTCAGCGCCCGAAGCGCCGGTGCCAAATCGATACTCGTCACGTGTTCAAGGCCCGCGAGACCGGGGGCGATATTGCAGCCACACTCATCGACAAGGTGGGCGCCCAGCGCCTGCAGCATGCCGGCGCCACCGTCGTTGGTGGCACTGCCGCCCAGACCAATATAGATAGTCTTTGCACCCGCGCGAAGCGCACGAAGCATCAGTTCGCCCACGCCATAGGTTGTGGCCGCCAACGCCGCCGACTCCGTGCAAGGTGAATACCCAATACCCGCCGCCTCGGCCATCTCGATGACCGCGGACTCGTGCTCGCCGTCCACCAGCATCCGGGCAGACACGCGATAGTCCAAGGGGCCTGCAACCTCGCAGGTTGAAAGCTCGCCACCGCGTGCGGCGATGGCGTCGAGCGTTCCCTCGCCACCATCTGCCAGCGGCAAAGCGCCCAGCTCGGCATCGGGCCACACACGGCGCACGCCTTCGGCAACGGCCTCCTCCGCCTGCGCACTCGACACGCTGCCTTGAAGGAGTCGATCGCCAGCAGCACACGGCGGGGCCGCCGCTGCACGGGGCCAAAGTCGACCGTCTCGTCGGTGAGATCTCCAACACCCGCGAGCGCCTCGGCGTGAGACGCATGCGCCTCAAGGTTCAAACCGCAACCGACGCCGTCGACACCGCGCAGGCCAGCAAAATAGCTGCTCAGCACTTCACGGCACTCGCCTGCCAGCACGCCGGCGGTCACATTAAACCGATGGTTCAGGCGCGAATCGGCATTGAGGTCGTACAGCGAACCCAGCGCGCCCGCCTTGGCATCGGTCGCGCCATACGCGCAACGCCCCACGCGCGCGTTAACCATAAGCCCCGCGCACATACAGCAGCTCGAGCGTCACGTAGACCGTGCAATCGGAAAGGCGCCAGCGTCCAAGCGTCTGAGCGGCGGCACACAGGGCCAAAAATTCGGCATGCGCCGAAGGATCCTGGTCGAGCTCGCGGCGATTATGCGCCCTCGCGACAATCTCGCCCGCGCGCACTACCACGGCACCAATCGGTACCTCGCCCACCGCAGCGGCGGCGCGCGCCTCCGCCAGCGCCTCGCGCATGAACTTCTCGTCGATTTCGGTGATCGTCATCGTTCGCCTTCCCTGTTGCAAATTCAAAACGATGCTATCATTACGACTCACGGAGAGATGGCAGAGCGGTTGAATGCGGCGGTCTTGAAAACCGTTGAGCGCGAGAGCGTTCCGGGGGTTCGAATCCCCTCTCTCCGCCACCTTAGTGATTCACCGGCGTCATGGTGCGCTCAAACAGCGCATCGACCACGTCGGCTATCTCGGGTCGACGCTCAAGATCGTGACCCGACTCCCACCAATTTGTGAACAGTCGAATAATGCCACCGGCGATAAACTCCGATGTCGTCTCGAGCGAAACGGGCGCCAGGGCATCTTCGGCAAGCGAGCTCATCACACGCTCGCGGATGGAACGCGCAATGCGGTCGCAAATCATGCCGGTCAGCATGCCCGACATGCTGCTGGCCAAAAGGTTATCCATGAGCTGCTCATGCGCCAGAATCATATTCATGGCATCGTCAAAGACTCATGGCGAAGCGCCCGTACGTCATCAAGCGGCTCCGCGTCCGCTGCATCGGTCCGGTTTTGCGGCAAGCCCGTCATAAGCTCATCGATATAGAAGGCAAAGTAATCGTTTTTATCGCGAAAATGCTTATAGAACGTCGTGCGGCGAATCAGGGCCCGGTCGCAAAGCATGGCAACCGTCAAATCCTCAAACCGATGCTCTTCCAAGAGCTCGGTAAAAGCATCGAACAGGGCACGATAGGTTTTCTTGATGCGAAGGTCCATCCATATCGCCATCCTCAAGGTGTAGACAGCATTCCTTAATTTGTCGCATATCTTACACCTGTACCACCCGTTCCATATTGGCGGCCCCTCCTTGGCGGAAACATAACGCTTACCGGAAAGTTCGGTATCGCCAAAGGTTGCGGGTATACTAGTAGCGTTACACCAACGGCAGCCGGCGCAAAACGCCGCTGCCATTCGAAACGGAGACATCATGCTTCCCGTCATCATCGGTATCGTTGTTGTCGTTGTGATCGCCAGCGCCATCGCCGGCATCTACAACAACATGGTCACCAAGCGCAATCGCATCGATAATGCCTGGCAGAACATCGACACGCAGCTGCAGCGCCGCAACGACCTGATCCCTAACCTGGTCGAGACCGTCAAGGGCTACGCCAAGCACGAGCAGGACACGCTCGCCGCCGTAGTCAACGCGCGCAACGCCGCCGTGAGCGCCACCACCCCCGAGGCCAAGATGGAAGCGGACAACGTGCTGACCGGTGCGCTGCGCCAGCTCTTTGCCGTCGCCGAGGCTACCCCGACCTTAAGGCAAATACCAACTTTACGCAGCTCCAGTCCACGCTCGAGGACACCGAGAACAAGGTGAGCTACGCGCGCCAGAGCTACAACGATTGCGTGCTCAGCTACAACAACGCCATCCAGACGTTCCCGGCTGTTATCTTTGCCGGCATCTTCCAGTTTAAGGAGCGCCAGGGCTTCGAGGCCGCCGAGGCGCCCGCCAGGCACCAACCGTCAAGTTCTAGTGAGCCGTTGACGCATCCACAACCGTTTTTGCATAAACCGCCCCGTCGAATGCATACTTCGACGGGGCGGTTTCCTTTGTCGCGAAGGTCCCCCTCAAGGCGCCGTGCATTTTTGTGAGTATTCAGCATGCCCGACAGCTTCGAGCGCCACGATAAATGCCAAAGACCGCGAATATTCCTGCAAATCAAACGCTATCAGCCCATAGCCCCGCCCATCATTCGTAGAAAACATCGATAAATCCCGATTTTTCGCCCGAGGTCGGTATGCAAGGGCCTTCGATTGCAGAATACTCGCAAAAATGCACGTCGCCACCACCCCCCACATGGCTCGAAGCAAAACAAAAGCGCGGCCAAAAGGCCGCGTACCATCTTTAATTCAGATCTATATTGCCCGTAACGGCAGTACCGAGGTAACGCAGTCCCGAGGCAACCTACCTTTCCGCGCACTCCGCAGGACGAAAGAACCTCCGCCGCACGAAGTGCGCAGCGGAGGTTCTTTCATGTCCGAGGACGCGCCGGAAAGGTAGGTTGCCCTCGGGCCGGACATACAAGGCAGCTTATGCGACGGTGTAAACCCAGTTGTGCTTATCCTCGACAGCACCGGACTGAATACCAGTCAGGGTCTCGCGAAGCTTCTTCATCACGGGGCCGATCTCGGTGCAGCCAGCCGGGAAGGTCACGGTCTCATCGGCACCGTAGACCTTGTTGTCGATCTCGCCCACCGGGAGATGACGGCAGCGGTGCCGCACAGGCCGCATTCCACAAAGGTGCCGGCCTTGACCTCGGCCCACTCGACGGGACGCTGGTCGACGGTCATGCCCAAATCCTCGGCAACCTGAACGAGCGAGCGACGGGTGATGGAGGGCAGGATGGAGTCGGTGTGCGACTGAGGAACGACGAGGGTGCCGTTCTCCTTCACGAACAGAACGTTCGCGCCACCGGTCTCCTCGACATAGGTGCGGGACTCGGAGTCGAGATACAGGTTCTCGGCATAACCCTCGCGATGGGCCTCCATCGTGGGCTTGAGGGACATGGCGTAGTTCAGGCCGGCCTTGATATTGCCGGTGCCGTGCGGTGCGGCGCGGTCGTACTCGGAAACGCGCAGCTTGACGGGCTTGAGGCCGCCCTTAAAGTACGGACCGACCGGGGTCACGAGAATGCGGAACGTGTACTCAGGAGCGGGAGCCACGCCGATCACGTCACCGGAGCCGATCATAAACGGACGCACGTACAGGGTCGCACCAGAACCGAAGGGCGGAACCCAAGCGGCGTTGGCAGAAACGACCTGCTTGACGGCCTCAACAAACTTATCCTTGGGGAACGGGGGCATCTCGAGGCGCTGGGCAGAGTTATACATGCGCTCGGCGTTCATGTCGGGACGGAAGCAGACGATGCTGCCGTCTCGGCGGTGTAGGCCTTCAGGCCCTCAAAGACCTCCTGGCAATAATGGAAGATGCCGCCGCACTCGGAGACATGCAAGGTGTGGTCGGTGGTCAGGCCGCCCTCGTCCCACTCGCCGTCCTTCCAATGAGCCTCGTAGCTGTAATCGGTCTTCATGTAGCCAAAGCCGAGGCTACCCCAATCGATATCCTTCTTCTCGACAGTCATATGTCGCTCCTTACATACACAGTTGCATACTCGCGAACTCGCACGCAAGGACCGAGGCCGACCGCGTCGCAACGTCGCACGCCCGGAGCGTAGAGCCGGACGGGACACGCGAACGGCATCAAAGCCAATGGCACGTCGATTCGCATGCACGAGATTGTACTCCGCACGCGCGTCGGATAAAACGTTTTTCTTTAACTAACTAAAGTATTTTCATTTGACCGAAACTAAAGAGGCCCGCCACCGTAAACGGTGACGGGCCTCAACGACACGATTTGTGCGCCGGCTCGAGCTATGCGTTCTTTTTGCCCAGCTTAGCCTTAACCAAGCGACCACGGTCGGGATGATCGACACGGCGACAATGCCGATAATCAGCAGCTCAAAGTGCTCCTGCACAAAGGGAATGCCGCCAAAGAAGTAGCCCAGCAGCGTAAAGACCGTCGACCAGGTAATGCCGCCCAGCACGTTAAAGACAACGAAGTTGCGCCAATGCATGCCGCCCATGCCGGCGATAAAAGGCACAAAGGTGCGGATGAACGGGAAGAAGCGGCCGAGGAAGATGGCCAGATGGCCCCACTTATCCAGGAAATCCTCGGACTTTTTGATGCGCTCGGGCGTCATGGCCTTTACCTTGCCCGAGGCGATGATCTTGCGGCCAAAGAAGTGGCCGATCATAAAGTTGCACTGATCGCCCAGGATGGCTGCGGCCCATGCGGTGGCCAGAAGCGCCACGATGTTAAAGCCGCCGTTGTGGGCAAAGAAGCCCGAGGCAAACAGCAGCGAGTCGCCGGGAAGGAACGGGAAGAACACCACGCCTGTCTCAATGAAGATGATCAGGAACACGCAGCCGTAGGCATAAGCGGGCCGGCGGCGATCCAGCTGGCGATCGCAGCGCGCGGATCCTTAAGCAGCTCGGCAATGAAATTGATGAAACCCATGAAGTAAAACCTCTCAGTTGTGGGCGCGGATACGTCCAAGTTGACCAGTATACGGTTGCGGCGCGAGCACGGGCCAAACCCCTCAAAAGTCTTACTTCATTACCAGCAAGTTTGCATAACTGACACCTGTCGCGCAAAGCCGCCAAGATTGTTCTTCCTAATCCCTAGCGAATCGCTATACTTTATTGAATCGCATTGCCATGGCGCTAAGGGAGGGCGGCCGGTGAGCTTTATCAATACCATTCGCGAGGACATCAAGACCGTCCAGGCGCAGGACCCCGCCGCACAAAGCGGTCTGGTCATCTTCCTTTCCTATCCTGGCCTGCACGCCAAGTGGAACCACGTGCCCGAGCACTGGCTCTGGGAGCACGGTCATCGCTCGCTCGCCCGTGTGCTCTCGCAAATCACCCGCCACATCACCGGCGTCGAGATTCATCCCGCCGCACAAATCGGCAAGCATTTCTTTATCGACCACGCCATGGGCGTCGTCATCGGCGAAACCACCGTCGTGGGCGACAACTGCGTGCTCTACCAGGGCGTTACGCTCGGCGGCACCGGCAACGAGACCGGCAAGCGCCACCCCACCCTGGGCAACAACGTCACCGTGGGCACGGGCGCCAAGGTGCTCGGCAACATTCGCATCGGCAACAACGTCAAGATCGGCGGCAACTCGGTCGTCGTCAAGGACGTGCCCGACAACTGCACCGTCGTGGGTGTGCCTGGGCGCATCATCAAGCGCAACGGCTGCCGCGTGTTCGAGGAGAGCTTCGACGCCAAGCAGCATCGCGAGTACATGCCCGACGATGCCGCCGAGCAGAGCGCCCTCAACCGTCAGGGCATCACCGAAAACGCCCGTCGCGTCAAGGAACTCGAGCAAGAGGTGGCCGAGCTCAAAGCCCTCGTCGCCAAGCTCGTGGACGAGCGCTAAGGCCGCGGGCAGCCGCCACAGCATGAACGCCAACACAAAAGGCGCGCTGGGGAATCCGCCCCCGGCGCGCCTTCTTTTCGATGTGGCATGCGGGACTGCCCCTTTGTCACCTTATGCGAACTGGCTTAGGTAGAGGTCGGCGTAAGCGCCCTCGGCAGCCAGCAGCTCCTTGTGCGTACCCTGCTCGATGATATTGCCGTGGTCCATGACCAGGATGAGGTCGGCATCGACGATCGTCGACAGACGGTGCGCGATCACAAAGCTCGTGCGCCCGCGCATGAGCGCGTCCATAGCACGGCCGATGGCGAGCTCGGTGCGCGTGTCCACACTCGACGTCGCCTCGTCCAGGATGAGGATCGCCGGGTTGTTGAGCAGCACACGCGCGATGGTCAGCAGCTGACGTTGGCCCTGGCTGATGCTCTCGGCATCGTTAGCCACACGCGTGTCGTAACCCTGCGGCATAGTGCGCACAAAGAAGTCGACCTGAGCGGCACGTGCGGCCGCGACAATCTCCTCGCGCGTCGCCTCGGGACAGCCATAGGCGATGTTCTCGCAATGGTGCCATCGAACAGCCAGGCGTCCTGCAACACCATGCCAAACTGCTGGCGCAGCTCGCCGCGGTCCATGCGGCTCGTGTCCACACCGTCGAGGGTAATGCGGCCACCGTCGATCTCGTAGAAGCGCATGAGCAGATTGATGAGCGTGGTCTTACCCGCACCCGTGGTTCCCACCACCGCGATCTTTTGGCCCGGCTCGGCGGTAAACGACACGTCGCGCATGAGCGGCTTGTCGGGCGCATAGCCAAAACGCACGTGTTCAAAGGCAATACGGCCCTCCACCTTGCCCGGCAGCTTGGCGGCGGCCGCCGGCAACGGATCGGCTTCCATCTCGGGCTCATCGAGCAGGTCGAACACGCGCTCCGCACTCGCCAGCGCGCTCTGCAGCGAGTTGAAAGTGAATGACAGCTGCGTCATGGGCTCGGATGCCTCGTAGATAAACTGGAAGAACGCCTGGAACACGCCGACGGTCATGTGGCCAGCAACCAGCATGCTGCAGCCCACCAGCGCAATCACGATCTGCGCCAGGCGGCCGATAAAGCGCACCGCGGGGCCGACGGCGTTAATCATGAAGTCGGCCTTGGTGCTCACGCGCGCCAGCTCCTTCGAAGCCTCGTGCACCTCGGCAGAACTCTGGCGCTCACGGTTGAACGCACGAATCACCAGACGGCCCGAGTAGCCTTCCTCGACCGCGCTCGTAATCTTGGACACCCACTCCTGGCGCTCGCCCGTCACATCGTGCGTGCGGCGCGAAACGACCTTCGTCACCAGCAGCGAAAGCGCCGTAAAGAACAAAAAGACAAGCGTGAGCGGCACGCTAAACACGAACATCACGCTCACGGCGCCCACCACGGTACCGATCGACACCAGAAGCTGCAGCAAGCCGCGCTGCATGCTCTCAGACATCTTGTCTAAGTCGTTGGTCGCACGGCTAACGACCTCGCCGGGACATGCGCATCAAAGAAGGCAAGCGGCAGACGGTTGAGCTTTTGAGCGATGCGGTTACGCAGGTGCAGGTTAAGGCGTTCGGCCACGCTCGACATCAAAAAGCTCTGGAGCGCGTAGAACGAGGCAGCGGCCGTCCAGATCATAAAGTAGATGAAGATGGTCCTGCCGCAGTTCTCCCAGGTGATGTTGAAGGTGGTGTCGTTGGCAAACGCCACCTGAATGTGGCCCCACAGCTCATCGATCACGCGGGCGCTATATGCCGGCGCAGCGGTGTTAAAGATGGCATAGAACACGATGCTCGCGAACACGATATAGAAGCGCCAATGGTCACCGGCAGCCTCGCTCCACAGGCGGCGCACCGTCGCCCAGGTGTCGCGGGGTTTCTCGTCCTCGTCCTCGTCGTCCACATCGCGCATGCGCTCTGCCTCAGCGCGGGCGCGCTCGTCCTCGGCGCGTTCGTTTCCTCGTAGAGCGCTTGGCGGCGAGCCTCGCGCTCGGCTGCAGCCTTGGCGGCCTCGTCCAGCTCGGGTGCTACGGCAGCCGTTTCCTCAACCAGTCCCGCGGCAACGGCGTCATCAACGCTGGCCTGCTTCCTGAGCTCCTCGGTCATGCTACTCACCTCCCTTCATCTGCGATTCCGCGATGGCGCGGTACACCTCGCAGGTTTCCATAAGCTCGCCATGCGTGCCCAAGCCCACAACCTCGCCGTCCTTGAGCACGACGATCTGGTCGGCGTGCAAGATCGTCGAGATGCGCTGGGCGATGATGAGCACCGCGGCATCGCGCGTCTCGTCCTGCAGCGCATGGCGCAGTGCCGCATCGGTCTTAAAGTCCAGGGCCGAAAAACTGTCATCGAAGATATACAGATCGGCATGCTTCATGAGCGCACGGGCGATTGCCAAACGCTGGCGCTGACCGCCCGAAAAGTTCGTGCCGCCCTGGGATACCGGCGTATCGAGCCCCTGCGGCTGATCGAGCACAAAGGTGCTCTGGGCAACCTGGAGCGCATGAAGCATGTCGGCCTCAGTTGCGTCTTCATTGCCAAAGCGCAGATTGCTTGCCACGGTGCCCGAGAACAGCCATGCCTTTTGCGGCACATAGGCAATGCGCCCGCGTATCTCGCCTTGCGAAAGCTCGCGCAGGTCGACGCCGTCTAGGCGAATGGCGCCCTTGGTGGCATCGTGGAAGCGCAGCAGGAGCTTGGCCACCGTCGATTTGCCCGAGCCCGTCGAGCCGACGATCGCGGTCGGCTGACCGCGGCGACAGGTAAAGCTCAGATTGCACAGCGTGTCCTCGTCGGCGTCGTCAAAACGAAACGACATATGATCGAACACGGCGACCGCGTCGCTCCGTCTGCGGACTCAGGCGCCCCGTCGCCCAGCGTAGCCTTGCCGTCCACGATGCTCGGCTCGATTTCGAGCACCTGCTGCGCACGGTTGAGGCACGCCGCGGCGCGCGGAAGCGTCAGAATCACCATCTGCGCCATCATCACAAAGAAAAGAATCAGGATCGCGTATTCCAACACGGCCGAAATGCTGCCGATTTGCATGGCGTGGACGCCCACGCGGTTGCCGCCCACCCACAGCACCGCCACCTCGGCGATGTTCATCAAAAAGAAGCTGGAGCTGTCGAGGCCCACAAACAGGTGGTTGACCTTGATGGCGTTGGCCGCGTAATCGCTAAACACCTCGTCCAGGCGCTGCTCCTCGTGGCGCTCCTTGTTAAATGCGCGGATGACGCGCACGCCCACGATGTTCTCGCGCAGCACCACGTTCATGCGGTCGATAAAGCTCTGCAGGCGCATAAAAATCGGCGCGGCGTTAGCACCGTAAAGACCGCCGCCACCAGCACGATCGCAACCACCACGCCCAGCAGCGTGCCCATGGCGGGATCGATGAACCAAGCAAAAATGATGCCTGCCACGGCCAAGAATGGCACCGGCAACACCAGCTGAATCGTCTGAAGGACAGCTTGCTGAATCACGTTGATGTCGTTGAGCGAGCGTGTGATCATCGAACCCGTGCCAAAGCGCTCAAAGTCGCTGGCGGACAGCTCGAGCGACTTGTCGTACACGGCATTGCGGATATCGCAGGCCACGTTGGCGGCCAGGCGCGCCGAAAGATAGCAGCCCAGCACCGTGCCGCCGCTGGCCATGCCGGTCGCGATAAGCATGTACAGGCCGTTACGTAAAATATAGTCGACATCGCCCGTGGTAATACCGGTGTTGACCATGTTCGCCAGCATCGTGGGAACCAACAGCGTACCGACGTTATCTATCAGCACCGCAAACAGCGTCACCGCAATCAGACCGCGGTACGGCCTCATAAACCTCATTAAGAGTCGCATGTGTCCCCCTCGCCCTTATCGTCAGCCTCGTTCTCGGCGGCCACTTGCCGTTTAAATGCCTCGCACTCTTCGTTCAGAACATGGGAGAATTTACCGACCAGGCGCATGATCTCGCGCTGTTCCCACGGCTCGAGCGCTTCGAATGCCTGTTGCTCGGCTTTTTGCGCCGGTAACGCGTAGCGCTTGGCAAACCGCACGCCTTCTTCGGTCAATCGCACAACCTTGTTCTTACGACTGCCCTCGCAAACTCCAACGTCGCAAGCCCTCGCGCCCTAAGCGTCTTGATCGCCG